>Ga0209495_1002305_pt1 | contig 12553 bp, 10 predicted proteins | sample EN1Hudsemesocosm_FD_184629 | JGI IMG/M metagenome (GOLD analysis project Ga0209495, IMG submission 184629) | Methane-oxidizing microbial communities from mesocosms in the Hudson Canyon - EN1E Hudson Canyon (SPAdes) (version 2) | ecosystem: Environmental > Aquatic > Marine > Cold seeps | place... | reverse complement strand
CTCTAACCTTCTTGTAAAGAAAGAAAGCTCTTGATCAGGAGAAATAATCGGTAAATATTCATCAAACTCAGTAGAAATACCCGTAACAATATTTGGATTAAATTTTACTGGATTATTTATAATTTCAGCAAGAACTATTGCTTTAGAGTATAGCAAAATAGCATCAGAATAATAAGGATCACCAATTTCTAATTCTATGCACTTTTTAAGATAAATATCTGCATTTACATAATCCTTACGATTAAAAGCAATCTCTCCTAAAAAATAGTATGCTTTAGGAAAGTTATCAGGACAAATATCAATAGCCTTTAAAGCTTCAGTCTCTGACTCAAAATAGGCTTCTTTAACCCAAAGTATTTCTGCTTTTAACTCATAGAAAACTGCAAACTCCTCTTTTCCTCTTAACTCATCAAAAGCATCATAAAAAGCTCTCTTTTCAATTAATCTCTCAATCTTCTGCACTAACTTCTTATCCTTTCTTTTTTCAGGAAAACATTCTTGAGCCATTAATAAATGACCCATAAATAAAAGGTAAATTAGAATATATCTTTGCAAAGTTTAACTCATTAATTCTTCTTCAGTAACTTGGCGCAACTCACCCTCAGTAGAAGCCACAACAGTTGCCACAGTAGCATCACCCGTAACATTCACAACTGTACGCATCATATCTAGTATTCTATCCACACCAAAGATAAGTGCAAGCCCTTCAGTAGGCACATTAATAGCACCCAAAACAATAACTAACATAACCATACCAGCACCTGGAACAGCAGCAGCCCCAATGGAAGCTAAAGTTGCCGTAAGCACAATGGTTAATTGTTGTCCTAAATCCAAATCAATACCAAAAGCTTGTGCGATAAATACAGCTGCAACTGCCTGATACAAAGAAGTTCCGTCCATATTAATAGTAGCACCTAATGGCAATACAAAAGAAGAAACCTCTTCAGAAACCCCTAAATGATCCTCACATCTTTCCATAGTAACTGGCAAAGTTGCCGCACTTGAACTTGTAGAAAATGCCAACATTTGTGCAGGAGAAATTGCTTTGAAAAAATCCAAATACTTCACTTTTGTAAACATCCTTAAAATTAAAGGATAAACCACAACTACCATCAGTAACAAACCTGCAATAACGGTTAGCGAATATTTCCCTAAGGCGATAAATAAAGTAGAACTTGCTCCAAAATCAACCACCAAGCCTCCTAAAAGCGCAAACACTCCATAAGGAGCAGCTAACATAATTAAGTCCACAATTTGCAGGATAATATCGTTTACTCCATCAAAGAAACCTTTTACATATACTGTTTTTTCACTCGGCAACATAACCATGGAAATACCAAACAGAATAGCAAAGAAAATGACCTGCAACATATTAGAATTATCGCTAGACGCTGAAAAGATATTGGTTGGCACTATATCTACCACAAACTGAAGAGGACCTGCCTCTTTTACATTTCCTGCTGCAGCAATTTTTTTATTAGCTCCAGATTGGGAATTTTCAGACAACTGTATGGATTCTCTATCAAAATCAGCACCAGGATTTACTATATTTACCAAGAACAAACCAATAGTTACCGAGATAACGGTTGACACCAAGTAAATAGCAATTGTTTTCCCTCCTATTCGTGATAGTTTTGAAATATCTGAAAGTGATGCCACTCCTTTAATAAGAGATGCAAACACCAAAGGCACAGCAATTAGTTTTAAGAGATTTACAAAGATAACTCCCCAAGGTTTTATCCAAGCATTGGTAAAGTCCACCCAACCTAATTTGTTAGCGATTAGGCCGTAAACGACACCTAATACCATTCCGATTATAATTTTCCAGTGTAATGCTAGTTTCTTCATGTTTTATATTCTATTCGTTTTACTTCTTAAATAAGCATCTACTAAAGTAAGTGCCATCATACTTTCTACAATAGGTACTGCCCTTGGCACTACACAAGCATCATGCCTTCCTTTTCCTTTTATCTCTACTTTTTCCCCATTAACATCAATACTTTCTTGTTTTTGCATAATAGTCGCTACTGGTTTAAAAGCTACTTCACAATAAATATCATTTCCATTACTTATTCCTCCTTGTATTCCTCCAGAAAAGTTAGTTTTGGTTTTACCACTTTCATCTATAATAGTATCATTCACTTCACTTCCTTTACTAGAGGAAATATCTACTCCACCAAAACCATATTTAAATCCATGAACTGCATTAATAGACAGCATTCCTTTTCCTATATCGGCATGCAGTTTATCAAAAACTGGTTCGCCCCAACCTGCAGGAACGCCAGTTGATACAAGCGTTATTTCTCCTCCAATGGTATCTCCCTCTTTTTTTATTTTTTCAATTTCTGAAATCATTTGCTCAGCAATTGAAACATCAGGACACCTCACCAGATTACTATCAGTTAAGCTCAAATCCAAATCCTTATGGCATTTATTTATTTTTACACTCCCAACTGCAGAAACATAAGCTTGTACTTCAACTCCAATTTTTGCAAGTATTTGCTGAGCAATAGCTCCAGCCACTACTCTACAAGCCGTTTCACGAGCAGAGGATCTTCCTCCTCCTCTATAATCTCTTATACCATATTTCTGCTGATAAGTATAATCCGCATGGGACGGGCGAAAAGTATCTTTAACATGAGAGTAATCTTTACTTTTAGCGTCTTCATTTTTAATGGTAAAACCAATAGGAGTACCTGTCGTTTTTCCTTCAAAAATTCCAGATAAAAACTGAACTGTATCACTTTCCTTTCTTTGAGTGGTAATCTTGGATTGCCCTGGCTTTCTTCTATCCAACTGTTTTTGAATTTTTTCAAAATCCAATTCTAAGCCTGCAGGGCAACCATTAATAATACCACCAATAGCAGCACCATGCGATTCGCCAAAAGTAGTCAGTTTAAAAATTTTACCGATTGAATTTCCCATAGCGCAAATATAACATAATTGATTAGAGTGAATTTTGTATTTTCGCACAATCAAAAACAAAATATGAAAACAGTAATCAAGAATATTTCAGAGCTTATACAAACAGAAACAACTCCAAAAAAATGGGTAGCAGGAAAAGACATGTCACATATCAGCACTATAAAAGATGCATTTATTGAGGTTGAAGAAGGAATCATTACATCCTTTGGAAGTATGGATGACTGGAATGGAATTGAGGATTGGAACAATACTGAAATAATTGATGCTGAAGGAGGAATGGTCTTCCCTACTTATTGCGATAGTCATACTCACCTAGTATTTGCTGCTAGCCGTGAAGGAGAATTTGTTGACAGAATAAATGGATTGAGTTATGCTGAAATAGCACAAAGAGGTGGAGGAATTCTTAATTCTGCTGATAAATTACAAAACGCTTCAGAAGATGAATTGTATGAAGATGCATTAGTTCGCCTAAACGAATTAGTACAAATGGGAACTGGAGCCATAGAAATAAAAAGTGGTTACGGCCTAACTTTGGATGCTGAACTTAAAATGCTTAGAGTAATTAAAAGATTAAAAGCAGCATCTGATGTTACTATAAAAGCTACTTTCTTAGGAGCACATGCCCTACCCAAAGAATACAAAGACAATAAAGATGGTTATATGGATTTGGTAATTAATGAAATGTTACCAATAGTAGCAAAAGAAGGATTAGCCGACTATGTAGATATATTCTGTGAGGATGGATACTTTACTGTTGAAGACACAAAAAACCTATTAACAGCAGCCAATAAATTAGGATTACAATCCAAAACACATGTCAATCAGTTTAATGCAATTGGTGGTGTAAAAGCCTCAGTTGATTTAGGTGCTTTATCAGTGGATCATTTAGAAGAAATGGCAGAAGAAGATTATGAAGCTTTGAAGGAAAGTAATTGTATGCCAACTATTTTACCTTCTTGTTCTTTCTTTTTAAGGATACCTTACGGACCAGCAAAAAGAATGATAGAAGAAGGATTGCCAGTAGCTTTAGCAACCGATTACAATCCTGGATCCACACCTAGCGGAAATATGAATTTTGTAGCATCCCTAGGATGTATACAAATGAAGATGACACCTGAAGAAGTAATAAATGCAACAACTATCAACACTGCTTATGCCATGGGGATTGAAAAAGAATTAGGAAGTATTTGTATTGGCAAAAAAGCGAATTTGTTTATCACAAAACCAATTCCAAGTTATGCTTACATACCTTATAGTTTTGGGCATAATGTTATTGAAAAAGTGATGATTGCTGGAAATTTCCAATAAAAAAAAGCCCTACTTTTCAGTAGAGCTTTTATATAACTTTATAGAAAATTATTTACTTCTTTTCATGTAATAGTAATGAGCTTTTGTTGTTCCTAAATTTACTACATTAGCATTTACAAACTCCCAACCGTTATTAGCTAAAGCATTAACAGCTGATGCCATTGTCTTATAAGATCTTGCATTTTTCATTAACTCACTATTCGCTTGACTTCTTGTCCCAAAATCAAAATTAATCATAACTTGAGATCCTGCCTTCATTAACTTTTTAATTTGCATCTCAGCAGGAATTTCAGCAGTCCCCCTTCTAGAAGCATCTTTGTCCATTTCAAACCCTGATATAACCATAAATTCATAAGTAGCATTAGAATTATCAACTTTTTCAATTTTATCTTTCTTTCCTTTTTTACTTTTCTTCTGAGCCATAGTCATAAATGGAACCATAGCTACTAACATAATTAGTGTAATCTTCTTCATCTTTTCTTTTTTAAATTAATTTAATTGGTTTTAATAACGTAATAATACAAAATATTATTGTCCTCCTAAAATAATTGGCAAGTCACCTTCTCCATTTCCAATTACAATAACTTTAGCATTACTAGATTTAGCAATCTCTTGAGTAGCCTCTACACCTTTCCATTTCAATAATTGAGGAGTAATAGTCTGATTTACAATCTTCTGAAATTTAGCAATTCCATTAGCTTCAATCTCCTTTCTTTCTGCTTCTTTTCTTGCTTTATCAATCTTAAACTCATACTCTAAAGACTCTTGCTCTTGTTTTAATTTTTGCTCAATTGCAGTTTTTAAAGTTTGAGGTAAGGTTACATCTCTAATATAAATTGCTGGTAAATTTATGTTTTTATCAGCAACAATTTCATTTGTCTGATCATAAATTTCCTGTTCAATTTCTGTTCTTTTAGTAGAATAAAGTTCTTCTGGCAAATAGTTACCAATCACCTCTCTGGTTACCGATCTTACAGCTGGCTTTATAATTTTTTCTAAGTAATTTTTTCCAATATTATCGTGCAAGTAACCGATTTTATCTTGTATAGGGTGATGTAAAATAGATAAATCAATTTTAATTGAAAGTCCGTTTTTTGATAGTACTTCCATTTTTTCGAAAGTCTCTGTTTCTTTCACATCATATACAATCATATCGTTCCATGGCGCTATAACATGTAATCCTTGTCCGTAAACGTAATCTTTATCTAATCCTTCTCCAAGTGTTTTAAATAACACTCCTTTTTGTCCTGGGTTAATTGTTACAAACATACTTGAGCCAAACATCACTACAAATATTAAGCCTACTACTCCCATTACCATTGCCTTAGGCAATCCTTGATTTTCCATAATTTATTGTTTTTAGTTAATTTATATTAATCCGTTATATTTCCTCACAAACCATTCAGTAGATATAAGAAGTAGCAAACTTAATAAAATCAAAGGAATGTTCATCAAACTAGTTAGCTTTTCTTTAGAATGTATTAATTTATGATTTTTGGAACTTTTATTAAGTTCTTCTGACAGCAAATCAATTTCATTTCTATAAAACAATTTACCATTACTTAACTCTGAGATTTTAAACAACAATCCATGATTTGCAACTAAGTTCATTTGTTCTAATTGAAGTTTTTTTACATCAAACACACCAGACTTGACAACAGAAGAACCTACAACTTTAGCAACAAAACTATAATGTCCATTTTCCAAAATTCCAATATCTAAAAAATAACCTTGGTTTACTTTAGAAAATTGAAAATCAAACTCTTCACCAGATTCATTCTTGATTTCCAAAGCAATTTCTTTATTATTTATTAACTCATAACTCTCGTTATATAAATTAGCATCAAACAAAATATTAGTATGCTCAGCAACTTGTTTTTCATAATAAATCCTGAATTTACTTTTATCTTCTTGCAATAATAAATATTGTGTTAGCTTTGAAAAAAGCTCATTAAAAGCATCATTATTTTCATTTATTGAATAATCATACAACTTCCACTTCCACCACCCCTCAGCAGTAAAGAAGGCCACTTTTCTGTTTTCAATTTCTTCAATAAAAAGCAAAGGGCTTTCTGTAATGATAGCTCCAATTTTCTTTTTAAGTACAACATCAATATTTACATTCAGCTCATATTTTCCAAAAACACCATATAAAGGTGGAGCATCTTTAATTAGATTTAACAACTCAGGTGAAAATGTAAATTTAGAGAATAGTTCATTTTGAACAACTCTTATTTCCTCAATACTTCCTTTTTGCACAAATTTTACTGATGATAAATCGGAACTAAAATTGAGGCTTCCAAATAGAAGTAAAGGGATGTTTTTATCAATTAAACTACTAGGAATTTGGGAAACTCCAGATAATACAACTAATTGATATTTATTAAAATCATTTACTTCATCAATAGTCTTTATCTCAATTTTATAGTTTTTATTCTTTTCAATCGCACTAATATATGAAGCTAAATCTGGTTGAGATTTATCTTTTAAAATGAGTACATTATAACGAGAATCAATCACATCAATATAAGAGGTGAAAATATTATTTTCAATATTTTTCTCACCTTTTACTTCCGATAATACAATTTTATATGCTTGCAAACCGATATCCTTTGCTTCTAATTTCATATTGATAATTTTATAATCATCATTTGAATCAAATAAAATTTGTTCAGAATAAAGTTCAATACCCTTATTCCAAACAGATAACTTAGATTTTTTTCCTTTCAACTTAACTGCAGAAACTGCAACTTCCAAAGGGAAAATATTACCTAAAAATGCAATATCATTATTAGTAACTTTTCGAACTAAAACATCTTGTTTTACTGATGTATCTCCTAAAGCAATACTATAGATTGGGAAATCAAAGTGCCGAAAAATAGGATTATTTCCTGAATTATAACAACCATCAGAAGCTAAAATAATCCCAGCTACATTTCTATTTGAAAATCTATTTTCTAGATCAGAAAAAAGAGTTGAATAGTCTGTTTTTACTCCTTTATTAGTAGTCTGAAAACCAGTTTCAACATCCTCAGAAAAAGAAAATTTATGAACATCAAAGTCAGTTAACTGATTAGAAAGATTTGAAAGTAATTCAAAAGTAGAGTCAGCAATAGATTCCGACACATCCTGAGCAATAATAACAATAGGATTTTCGGTAGTATTATTAAAAGACTTAACTAATGGACTCAACAATAAAAAAGCAAGTATTCCTACAAAAATTGTACGGATAGCAAACAATAAAACGTGTAATGTTTTTGATTGCAATAAGCGTTCATTGACATATAAAAAACAAGCATAAACTACACCTAATAAAATGCAGATTATGCTATAATAAAAAGGGAAATCTATTGTTAAGCCAAACATCAATTTATGTTAGCATACCTCCACAAACATTTATAACTTGCCCTGTTACATATGCTGACATATCAGAAGCTAAAAATAAAGTTGTATTAGCAATATCATCTGGAGTACCTCCCCTTTTTAATGGAATTTGCTCTCTCCATTCTTTTACAGTTTCTTCACCTAAAGCTTCAGTCATTTCTGTTTCAATAAACCCAGGTGCAATTGAATTGCATCTAATATTTCTTGAGCCTAATTCTAATGCAGTAGATTTTGTAAATCCGTTAATAGCGGCTTTTGAAGCAGAATAATTTGCCTGCCCTGCATTTCCTTTGACTCCAACAACTGAACTCATGTTAATAATTGAACCAGCTCTTGCCTTTAACATTGGTCGCAAAACTGCTTTTGTCATGTTAAAAACCGACTTCATATTGATGCTCATTACACTATCAAAATCTTCCTCAGACATACGCATTAAAAGTCCATCTTTAGTAATACCCGCATTATTAACGAGTACATCAATACTACCAAAATCATCCATTACATCTTTAGATAATTGCTGAGCAGCATCAAAATCAGATGCATCTGATTTATATCCTTTAGCCTTACATCCATTTGCTGAAAGCTCATCTTCCAATGTTTTTGCTTTTTCATCTGATGACCTGTATGTAAAAGCAATATTTGCTCCATGCTTTGCAAAAACCTCAGCAATGCCTTTTCCTATTCCTCTACTTGCTCCTGTAATAATTACATTTTTTCCTTCTAATAATTTCATCTTTATTTTTTTAATTATCTAACTAAAAGAATTTTTCCAAATTCTTGATGCTTCCAGCCTTCAAAATCCTGAAAATATAACTCAAACACATAAGTATCTGCAGGTAATTCTTTTTGCGTTTCATAATGCTTTCCATCCCAACCAGCTTTATTACTGCACTTCATTCCTAAAGGATTAGCTGATTGAAACATTAAATCACCTTGGGTATTAAAAACTTTAAACAAAAAAGTATTTTCTCTAATCGCATGGTATTCTAAACAAAATTTTTCATTTCTGTGTTTCTCATCAAAATCAGGAGTAAATGAATTTGGAATATATATCCAGTATTCATCTCTTACCCAAATAGGTTTAACGGCTGTATCAGAACAACCATTGCCATCAGTAACTATTAGAGATGTTTCATAGATCCCTAAAATCCCTAAACCATCTTCATCTATAGGAAAGGTATGTACAACTGATGAGGAAGTATTTGAAGTATTATCTCCAAAATTCCAATCATAATTAAAAGTATTATTTTCCGGTTGACCTTTAAAAAATGCTGTAGGGTTAATAATGGAAAGTGTATCTGACTCAATATGAATAATTGCTTCTGGGCTTTCTAAAATAGTAATCAATGCGCTACCATCAATAGTTCCAATACTTAAAGCATCATTAAACTGATTAAGTGTATAAACTCCCGCTATTTTTGTAGAGATAACAAATACATCATCTTGTATAGGAGGTAGTTGAGGCTGCACTACTCCATCAATAGCATAAGAAAAAGTAAAAGGAGCTGTTCCTGTAAAACTTACTACTAATTCAGCTGAAATTCCATTATCACAAATAGTAGCATCACCACTAATAAAAGCTGACTGTCCATTTACTAAAAATGGAAATAATAAAATAACTAACAAATTCTTTAACATTTGGCAAATATAAAAAAAGCCCCACAATAAGTAGGGCTCTTTTCAGTATTATGAAATTTGACTTTATTTTGCTTCTTTTACCTTTTCATCTTTTACTTCTTCATCTTTTACTTCTTCAAACTCAACATCAGTTACATCATCAGTAGCAGCTTGTTCTGCTCCAGCTTCTGCAGATGCTCCTTCCTGAGTGTCTTTGTACATTTCCTCAGATGCAGCAGTCCATGCAGTATTGATTTTTTCCATTGCAGCATCAATAGCTTCTAAATCTTTGCTTTCGTGAGCAGCCTTCAATTCTGTTAAAGCTTCTTCAATTGGTGCTTTTTTATCATCTGATAATTTTTCACCAAATTCTTTAAGTTGCTTTTCAGTTTGGAAAATCATTCCATCAGCCCCATTAATTTTATCAGCAGTTTCTTTTGCTTTATTATCAGCATCAGCATTTGCTTCAGCTTCTTGTTTCATTTTCTCAATTTCCTCATCAGATAAACCAGAAGATGCTTCAATCTTAATGTTTTGCTCTTTTCCAGTTGCTTTATCTTTTGCTGATACATTTAAAATTCCATTTGCATCAATATCAAAAGTTACTTCAATTTGAGGAACTCCTCTTGGTGCTGGTGGAATATCTGCTAATTGGAATCTTCCAATTGACTTATTATCAGCAGCCATTGGTCTTTCTCCTTGTAATACATGAATGTCAACAGCTGGCTGATTATCAGCAGCAGTTGAGAAAGTTTCAGACTTCTTAGTTGGAATAGTTGTATTAGCTTCAATTAATTTTGTCAAGACACCTCCCATAGTTTCAATTCCTAATGAAAGTGGAGTAACATCTAATAATAACACATCAGTAACATCACCTGTTAAAACACCCCCTTGAATAGCCGCTCCAATTGCAACAACCTCATCAGGGTTAACTCCTTTTGATGGCGATTTTCCAAAGTATTTCTCAACAACTTCTTGTATTGCAGGAATTCTTGTTGACCCTCCTACTAATATAACCTCATCAATATCAGAATTAGTCATTCCAGCATCTTTCATTGCTTTTTTACAAGGAGTAATTGTAGCTTGAATTAATTTATCAGCTAATTGCTCAAATTGCGCTCTAGTTAAAGTTCTAACTAAGTGCTTTGGTCCTGATGCAGTAGCAGTAACATATGGTAAGTTAATTTCAGTTTGTGTAGATGAAGAAAGCTCAACTTTTGCTTTTTCTGCAGCTTCTTTTAATCTTTGTAAAGCCATAGGATCTTTTCTTAAATCCATGTTTTCATCTTTCTTAAACTCCTCTGCTAACCAATCAATAATTACTTGATCAAAATCATCACCACCTAAGTGTGTGTCACCATTTGTAGATTTCACTTCAAATACACCATCCCCTAAATCAAGAATAGAAATATCAAAAGTACCACCTCCTAAATCAAACACAGCAATTGTTCTATCTTTATCAGATTTATCCAAACCATAAGCAAGTGCAGCAGCAGTTGGCTCATTGATAATTCTTTCAACTTTAAGTCCTGCAATTTCACCTGCTTCTTTTGTTGCTTGTCTTTGTGCATCATTAAAGTAAGCTGGCACAGTAACTACAGCTTGAGTAACTGTAGTTCCTAAATAGTCCTCAGCAGTCTTTTTCATTTTTTGCAATACCATTGCTGATATTTCTTGTGGTGTATATAATCTACCATCAATATCAACTCTTGGTGTATTGTTATCACCTTTTACTACTTTATAAGAAACATTTTTAATTTCCTTAGCCATTGCGGTAAAGCTTTCCCCCATAAATCTTTTTATAGATGCAATAGTTTTTGTTGGATTAGTAATTGCTTGACGCTTTGCACTATCACCTACTTTACGCTCGCCACCTTCAATAAAGGCAACAATTGAGGGAGTCGTTCTTGCTCCTTCAGCATTTGGGATAACCACAGGCTCATTCCCTTCCATTACAGAAACACATGAATTTGTTGTTCCTAAATCGATTCCAATAATTTTACTCATTTTATTATGTTTTAAATTTAATAATTTGTTTTCTGATGAGTAATAATTGCAATTATAATGCCACAACTAATTGCACGACAAAACTGTCATAAAAAAGAGTTTTCAAGAGAAAAAAGAAGAAGTATTACTGACAGTGCGTCATATTATTGAAAGTTTCTATCTAAACCATCAACTGATTTTAGATAATCTAAAGTTGAGGAAGTTAAATCATAATCAAACCTGATTTTTTTAAATCGAGAAGAAAACAATCCAATTCCATTATTGATATTTGTAAACTGTGGGCGTTCTTGTACAATTCCAGTGATTGGTTTATTTACATTAATATATGTTTCTAAATCTTCAGAACCTACTGTCATTATCATATCTATTTCATTAAAATATCTAATAACAGATTGGTTTTTATCAAGGTTTAAAGCTAAGAAATTGAAGAAACTATTGCCTTCAATTTTCATTTTTGACTCTGTATCATCAATCAATGGCAAGCTATATATTAGGCTGTCTTCTGTGTAAACCCCATCCATAATCTCAGTATAATGAAAAATTAAATCTAACTGATAAATTTTACCGTTATCATTAGAATCATCCCAAGTAATTGTTGATGAACTAAAATCATTATTAGTGTACAATCCAAATTGAAAAGATTTGCTTTTTGTTGTAAAAATATTATCAAAATCAAAACCTGTAACTATTTCGGTTCTTGACGAAACCAAATTCCCTGACTTATTATTTTTAACAACCAACTCATATTCATACCCTTTCTGCAAAAATGAATTTACATTATCAAACTGATACACAATTATACTGTCATAAAAAATCTTGCCATCTCTGTAGGTTGGCACAGCAATTAACTCTACAGAATCTTCTATCTGATTAAAGTCCCACTTATATATCTTTACATCTAATTCATCAACACCATAATTAATAGAATCAGAATATTGTGCCATTTGATAAGCATCCATATTTCCTAAAAAAGCTTTACTAATTTTAATCTTTTGTAGTTGGTTTTCATCACTAGCATCCAAAAGACCAAAAACAACTGTAGTTTCTTCCCATTCTGCATTTACATCAAAGTCAGTTTCACAAGCAGAAAAAAGCATTGTAAAAACTCCAAGTATTAGATATATATTTTTCATGTTTGCAAACTTATCACTTTATATGGGAAGATAAAGGCATATTTTGTAAATTTGCCACAATTTAGAAAAAATAACTATGAAACAACTTATTTCAACTACCCTATTGTTACTGGCTTTTTTGAGCACAACACTTAATGCTCAACAAATTTCTTCAGACGCGTACAATAAAGATGTAATAC
>Ga0209495_1002304_pt1 | contig 12553 bp, 9 predicted proteins | sample EN1Hudsemesocosm_FD_184629 | JGI IMG/M metagenome (GOLD analysis project Ga0209495, IMG submission 184629) | Methane-oxidizing microbial communities from mesocosms in the Hudson Canyon - EN1E Hudson Canyon (SPAdes) (version 2) | ecosystem: Environmental > Aquatic > Marine > Cold seeps | place... | reverse complement strand
AGGATTATGCAGAAGTCTGTTTTTTGAAGGAAGATTTAATTGGCTATATCGCCAATAAACAAGTTGCCTACTTACAGTTAATTTCTGAAAATTCTGACTTTACAGAATGTTATGCAGCTTTTAATGCTTTTCAAGTGCTATGTGCTACGCGGCAGGGCTTATACAGTGTCGATGATATTAATTTTCGAGTGACTCAAGCGCTGATAGAGCAACGACTCATTAAAAATTCAGGTGATTGGTATAGTGGCCGGCCTATAATGATTACGCAAAACGATGCAGTTCTGCAGCTATATAACGGCGATATAGGTATTTGTATGCCTGACTCTGAAAACCGTGGGCAATTAATGGTCTTTTTCTTATATGCTGATGGCGCTGTTAGAAAGTATTTACCTGCGCGCTTGCCTTATTGTGAAACTGTTTTTGCTATGACTATACATAAAAGCCAAGGCTCAGAGTTTGATGAGGTGTTATTGGTATTGCCAGAAGTGATGAATCCAATATTAACTAAAGAGCTTATTTATACGGGAATAACTCGCGCGAAAACAACGCTAAAAATGGTCACTAATAAAGAGGTGTTTTTACAAACCATCCAACGTAAAGTTGAGCGTTTTAGTGGGCTTACAGAGAGGATTAAGAAAATAGCTTGAGAGTGTAAGCTCAAGCTATTTATTTGATGTTAAATCCCACCCACTTTGAAATGTGCAGTTTTTGGTGAATACTATTTTCGTATTTGTCATCCTGCATGCTTTTAGCAGGAATCTATTGAAGATATTTAGATTCCCGATAAAAAACTTTGGGAATGACGAGAGTTTTCATAAACTACAATTTTTAATGTAGACTGGGTTTAGAGTTATTTCGAAATGTGCTGTTCCATTTCAGAAACACGTTTTTCTAAATCTTCTAGTTTAGAACGTGTTTTAGCTAAGACACCTTTTTGTACTTCAAATTCTTCACGAGTCACTAAATCCATTTTACCTAAAGCACTTTGTAAAATAGCGCGAAAATTTTTCTCCATATCTTCTTTAAAGTTATTTAAGCCGGGAGGAATAGCATCGCTTAAGCGACTAGCAATATCATCAATTGATTTTGGATCAAACATAAAAGATTTCCAGTAGTGTATAAATAAAGCTTAGTTTAGACTAAGCCAGAATTGGTAACAGAGACATATTCACGGCAAATCTTTTCAATATCCGCTTGGCTCAATGGTTGCTGCATTAATAAACAATAATAGTGATCGTTTTCTTCACTGAAAGTAATACAGTTTTTGCATTGCCCAAAGCTACTGGTGCCGTTAACATTTTGTAAGGCAATGAGCGCCTCATAAAGTGCTGCACTGATAGAATCAAATTGCTTATTTTCAATGGCTTGTTCAGCCTTAGTGAAGACATCAAAAGGGGTGATGCTTTGTAAGAGTGCTTTGCCCTCAGGCAATATATTCAGATGAACGATGCGCTTATCAACATCATCTTGTTTTTTTTCAATGAAGCCCTTGCGCACCAAAACTTGTAAAGTTTGCGAAACGGTGCCTTTAGTTAAGCCTAAATAGTCTGTGACGGCTGCTGGTGAGTCACTGAAACGATTGCAACTGGCTAAATAGTCAAGTGTTTGCACATGGACGGGCTGTAGTCCTAGCGCAGAATATTTTTTTCGCTGCTCAGCCCTCAATAGAGTACTGATACGTTCAATTAATTTTAAAGTAGTTAAATCATGCATGGTTGTATTTTAGCATCACTTAGAGTAGGTATAAACTAATGCTGGTTTTTTTTAAGAATGTCCTTTATTTTGGGGCACGACCTATCACTAAACTAAGCTAAATTGCTTACAAACTAAATCCAACCCTCAAAACTATGCGTATTATTCACACTGCCGACTGGCATTTAGGTCGTATTTTACATAATGTTTCTTTGCTCGAAGATCAGCAACATATACTCGAGCAATTAAAAGCCGAAATTGAACGGAATCCACCAGGTGCGTTAATTATTGCCGGTGATATTTATGATAAAGCAATTCCATCCGAAGGTGCGGTGCGCTTATTAGAAAGTTTTATCAATTATGTGGGCGGGAATTTAGCAGTGCCTATTATTATGATTAGTGGTAATCATGACAGTGGGCCGCGCTTGAGTTTTGCTTCTAAGCTACTGGAGAAAGCTAAGGTACATATTATAGGTAAAGCGAGTGTCGAAATTCAGCCTATTATCTTAAGCGATAAGTATGGCGAAGTGTTTTTTTACCCGTTGCCTTATTTATCGCCGATTGCCGCACGCTCTTTATATCAAGATAGTGAAATATTGACGCATCAGGATGTTATTCAGCGACAAGTAGCCCGCATTATTGAGCAACACCCTAAAGGTAAACGTAGTGTGCTAATTATTCATGAATTTGTTATTGGTGGAGAAGTGAGTGATTCAGAACGGCAATTATCGGTAGGAGGCACGTCACATATTGAAGCCAATATACTCAGTCAATTTGATTATGTAGCGATGGGGCATTTACATCAGGCGCAACGTGCAGGTTATGATCATGTGCGCTACTCTGGCTCCTTGCTTAAATACAGTTTTAGCGAAGTGAAACATAATAAAGGCATAACGGAAGTGACTCTCGATGATCATGGTTTTGTGAGTAGCCTACATATTCCTTTAAACCCTGTACGTGATATGCGTACTGTGCAGGGCACGCTGACAGAGATATTAGAACAAGCGCATTTAGATACTCAGCGAGAAGATTTTATTCGCGCCGAATTGGAAGATAAAGAAGGCTTACATGAGCCCATGCGTCGTTTAAAAGAAATGTACCCTAACGCGCTGGAAATTAAACATCTGAGCAAAACTAATCAAAATGCAGCGCAAACAGAAACAAGTTTTCAGGAATTACAAAAGCAGGACATAAGCGAATTATTTGCCGAATTTTACCAGCATATTTGTGCTGAAGAGTTGAATGACGAGCAACAGAAATTAGTTGCAGATGTCGTTGAACAAATAACCAGCGGCAGTCATTAAAGGAATAAGACATGAAACCATTAAAACTTAAAATGCAGGCTTTTGGGCCTTATGCTGGAACGGAAATAATCGACTTTCAATTACTGGGCGAACGAAATTTATTTTTAATTACTGGCGATATAGGCGCAGGTAAAACGACAATCTTTGATGCTATTTGTTGCGCTTTGTATGGCGAAACTTCCGGCGGTGAAAGAAAAGTAGAAGAAATGCGCTCGCACCATGCGCTATCTAGTATAAGTACAGAAATCAGTTTAGATTTTGCCATGCAAAGTGATTTATTCCGTGCTTACTTTTCACCTAAGCAACAGGTGGCTAAAAAACGTGGCGATGGCGAGACTGAGCAAGCGGTAATTTCGGCTTTATATAAACTGGATGAGGTCGATCAGCCTTCTGAAGATGCGACTTTAATTGCAGAAAGTATTACGCTGACTAAAAAAGAAATTAAAGCGCTATTGGGGTTTGATGTAAAACAGTTTCGCCAAGTGATGATGTTGGCACAAGGAAAGTTTAGAGAATTATTAAGTGCAGATTCCGATAAGCGGGAAGAAATACTAAAAACCCTAGTTGATACCGAATTTCTTGCTTTATTTGCCAGCCGATTAAAAACTTTAGCAGCGGAAAGTAAGCAGCAAGTTGATCACTTAGAAGCACAAATTAATGGCCTACTGAAAAGTGAGAATGTAGATAATGTTTTGCATTTAAAACCTCAATTAGAGCTTATTGAACAGCAATGCGCACAAGCCATTGAGCAGGTTACAGAAGCAGAAGTGCAGCGCGAGCTAGCAGAAACGGATCTTAATCAAGCGACCGCCTTAGATAAATTGTTTCAGCAGCAACAAAGCTTAATTGCAGCTCAGCAAGTTTTGACCGAGCAAAAAGACAAGATGGCTGATATTGCTTCGCTATTGAAACGTAATAGCGAAGCAGAAAAGTTGTGGCCGGATTTTCGACTTTATATTGTTGCAGAAAAAGCTGCAACGAATGCAAATACTGAATTACAGAATGCTGAGCAAGGTTTTCAAGAATGTACTGATATAGCGACCCAAAAAAAGTCAGAGTTGGATGCAGTGCAGTTAGAGAAACCTGCGAATGAAAATAGAATGACTGAGCGCTTAGACTTAATTCATATCAATAAATCCTTGATCACACTCGTCAGCGATAAACAGCGCTATCACGAAGCACAACTAATATTTAATACAGCGAATGATGCCTTAATTTTAGTAGAAAAAGGGCTTAAAGCTCAGCGTACCGAGCTAGAAGATACTGAATTAAAGTTAAATGCCCTGAGCGATTGCGAAGCGGTATTAATAACAACGCGGCATCAAGGCGAGCAAGCACGAGAGCAATTAAAACAACTGCAAGCGATAGAACAAAAACAACAAGAATTACAGCAAACTCAGTTAATTGAACAAGGCTTGCAGGGGCAGCTAGTACAAGATGGCGAGCAAGTGCAAACTCTAGACAATACTTTACAGTCACTAGAGCAAGCGCGTTGGCAAGATATAGCCTCATTGTTAGCGAGTAAACTTGAAAATGAGCAAGCGTGTTCAGTTTGCGGTAGTCATAGTCATCCTGCACCGGCAATAGCGCCTGATCATATTCCGTCAGAGCAGCAAATAAACAAGGCAAAACAAGCATTAAACGCAGCACAACAAAAGCAAGCTGATACTCAGCAAGCATTAAATACTCAAAGCCAGACTTTAGCCGGTATTGTTAGCGTCTTAGCTGAATTGCAAAAAGCGAACCCCAGTAATAACATCAGCATTGTTTCAGCTGAAGAGAAAATTAATGGGCTTACTGAGCAATATAAAGTTATTAACAAGCAAGTTAAGCAAAAAACAAGTTTACAAAAAATGCTGTCTGATCTTAAACAAAGTATCAACGCGAGTGAGGATAGTTTAAGTAAAAAGCAACCCGAGCTTGCGGATCATAAAAAACAGCAGGATACGCTGGAAGGACAAATGAACACGCATACTAGCGCTATTCCAGAGCATTACCAAAATAAAAGTAACTTGAATGCTGAAATAAAAAATCTTGAGCAAGTCATTAAAGCGTTCGAGCAACAATTACAAACTTTAACTAATGCAGACCAAACCGCACAAAAGCAGCTCAATATAGTCAGTGGTGGTTTGGTCAGTGCACAAACACAACAGAAAAAGGCTGTTGATGATTTTAATGTGCAACAGCAACTAATTGAAACAGCCATCAATAATTCTTCATTTAGTGGTTTAGCCGAACTTAAAGCCGCCAAATTAGACGAATCCGAGCTGATCAATAAAACTGAGAAAGTAGCAAGTTATCAACAGAAAACGCAAACGATTACTGCGCAACTAGAAGGTTTAGCTGCGCAATTAAAAGATAAAATTCAACCGGATTTAGTCACTTTAAATGCACACTACGAGCAAGCTAAAAAGCTTAAAGATGAATTATTCACAGCACAAGTGCAAGAGCAAGAGCGCTTTAAAGTGTTGGATAATTTAATTAAAAAAATTGCCAAGGAAGAAGATAAATTAATAACAGTCATTAAAGATCATGAACAAAAAAAGCACCTTTCTCAAATTGCTAATGGTTCAGGTTATCAAGGCAGCAGACTCAGTTTTAGTCGTTATTTATTGAGCCGATTATTAGACGATATTTTACGAGTTGCCTCATATCGGTTAGATATTATGAGTGATGGACGCTACCAGTTAAAAAGGAAAATGACTCAAAGCAATAAGCGGTCAGCTTTTGGTTTAGATATAGAATTAAGTGATACTTACACAGGGACTACGCGCTCGGTACACACTTTTTCTGGAGGTGAAGGATTTTTGGCTTCACTAGCTTTGGCTTTAGGGTTGAGTGAAGTAGTGCAAAATAATGTCGGCGGCATGCAGTTAGATACCTTATTTATTGACGAAGGTTTCGGCTCACTAGACAGCACTTCGCAGGAGCAAGCGATTAACATACTGACTTCACTCAGTGGTGATGGGCGATTAGTTGGCGTAATCAGTCACGTTAATGAGCTAAAAGAGCGTATTGATGCGCAGCTGGTAATCAGTAAAATGGCAAACGGAAGTTCGGCTGAGTTTGTTTTGTAGTGTTGTGTCTTAGGGCATAGGTATCTACACAAGTCTAAAAGCCTTCAGGGGGAGAAGGTTGGATGAGGGGGAATTTGTTCTCTTCAGCTGTAGCTCGCATGTAGTTTACAGAATGCGGGGATAGCCGCTCCAAACCTCCCGTATTTCGCAAACTCCATATCGGGCTACAAGAGATTTTAGTTTTAAACTGACAGTTATACGTAACCAGAAAAAGTTATGTAGATACCTATGGTCTCAGGGGAGAGATAACTCAAGCGTGATCAGGGCTTTTATTTATAGTTTTGGTTTATGTTGGCAGCATCGACAAGTGCTAAGTGTTTTTAAATTATTGACTGACTCCAAACAGCTAAAAAAGCAGCCGCGAAGTTATAAGCCAAGAAGCACGTATCTTTTTAGTTTTCGTTTTAGAGTCTTATTTATATAAAGACGTTATAGGAATCAATAATAAGACATAAATAAGGACGTATCGATGCCGCATTCTGCCGTTATGGAAAGCAGTCTCAGAATGTATACTTTATGGGACTATTGAGAGCTATTTGTTTTAATAAACCATAGGAAAAACACAAAAAAGGATCATAAGTCCTAATTCTTGATTAAAATACTCAGTTGAAATATTAGATAAATAGGCGTAGATATGGATCTTACCCGACAAAAAAACGTTAGCGTAACAATGACAATGGAGGTGACAGATCCATAAAATTAAAAATTAATATGGAAAATTAATATGAAAAATTTCTCTCTAAAATTATTTTTTTTATGTTTTTTCGCAGTAATAACCGTGGGATGCAATGGTAGCGGTAGTGACGATAATGAAAGTGGGTTAGAATTTACTGAAATATTGCCGGTAGATGATTCATCTAGTGCTGAATTTATAATAGAAGCTATTGTTTCTAATGGCACTGCTCTTAGTAATACCTTAGGTAATGGCGATTTTGATAATGTGGTTTTTCAGGGAGATAGCGGCAGCGTAATTGTAAATGGCATATCTACAAAATCTGATTGTAGTGGATTTTCTACTGTTTGCACAGACTATGATGGCTCTGTTACATACACCTTTAAAGATTATCAAGTCAAGGCAAAATCCCCTTACCTTTCTTATGATACATACATAGATGGGGTTCTTAATTACTCTTGGGATAGACGAATAACGAGCACTGGTAGGAATCATGATTCGGTTGATATTTCTGGTGATAGTTTAATAGTAAAAATGATTCCAATTGAATCATATACTATCGGCTATATAGTTGAAGATGCTCAAGTTGTAATTAATTCTAATGTCGGAAGGCTTTATCTTCCTGACGGGACATCGTACCCAGTTTCATTATAATAAGCGGTCAGTGAGACAAACATAAGGTGATATTACCGTGCGATAAGCAAGGGTTATCACTCAGTATAAAGTTGATGGCAGCGGTTAAATACAGTAGTTTAAATATTCGCATAACGGGGCTTGTGTTCCGAATTCTGCATAGCCACCCATAAAGCCTATTATGCGAACCTTAACTAGTGGCACCATGACAAAAGTGTCATTCTGAGTAGTGATGAACAGTGCTCATTTCGCTATTTTTCCCCAAATTGAATAAGACCCGTTATGCGAACACCTATGCCTGACGTACCTGCTAATGCTATTGAGTATGGCTGCCCGCATTTGAGTTACTACAAAGACTTACTTTCCAATACAAAACGAACTAAAAATTTTCCCAAGTAGATCATCAGAGGTAAACTCACCGGTGATTTCTGATAGGTGATTTTGTGCTTGTCTTAGGTCTTCGGCGACTAACTCACCAGCTAGATTGTTTTGTAATTGTTCTAGGGCATTTTGCACGAATTGCTCGCCTTTCATTAAGGCTTCTATATGGCGGCGGCGGGAGATGAATACATTATCTGTTGCGCCATCAAAACCAACACTTTGTTTTAAGTGTTGTGTTAACAAGTCCATGCCGATGTCTTGTTTTACTGAGAGATAAATTTGCGTGCCGTTTTCGCTCTCGATGATTTCTGGCTGGATTTTGAGTAAATCAATTTTGTTATAGATTTTGGTGATGTTGATATTGCTGGGTAACGTTTTTAATAGTGTATCTGGTTCGGGGTCGTTGGCATCAATTAATAATAAAATCTTATCGGCTTTCAATATTTCAGCATGTGCTCGACGTACACCTTCTTGTTCGACGGCATTATCACTTTCGCGTAAGCCGGCGGTATCAATAATATGCAGGGGCATGCCATCTATTTGTATGCGCTCTTTAAGTACGTCACGGGTTGTGCCGGCAATATCGGTAACAATCGCGGCATCATGGCCTGCTAATGCATTGAGAAGGCTGGATTTACCTGCATTAGGTTTGCCAGCCAGTACTACAGTCATGCCATCACGTAGTAAGCGACCTTGTTGAGCGGTGACTAAGATGGCTTGAATGGACTGCAATAAGCGAATAATACGATTTTCGACTACGCCATCACTTAAGAAATCAATTTCTTCATCGACAAAATCAATTGCGGCTTCAACATAGATACGTAGTTCAATTAGTTCTTCTACAAAGAAGTTAATTTGCTCAGAAAATACGCCTTGCATGGATTTTTGTGCGGAACGTGCGGATTGTTCTGTGCTGCTGGCAATTAAATCAGCAATAGCTTCAGCTTGTGCTAAATCCAACTTACCATTTAAAAAGGCGCGCTCTGAAAATTCACCAGGATTAGCAATGCGTGCGCCTAAAGACAAAATACGTCTAAGCAGCATATCCAGAATAACAGAGCCGCCATGTCCTTGAATTTCTACCGTATCTTCTCCAGTAAAGGAAGCGGGGTTGGGGAAGAATAAGGCTAAGCCCGAATCAATAATATTGCCATCAGCCTCATAAAATGAAGCATAGTGAGCATGGCGCGCTTGGAGTGTTTTATTGGTTAATTGTTGGGCAATGGGCAGGGAGTTATTACCTGAAATTCTAATAATTCCAACACCGCCATTTCCGGGAGGGGTGGCGATGGCTGCAATAGTATCTTGCTGAGTGATATTCATACATAGCCTCAATAAAAAAGCCGAATCAGCTTGTGCATGATTCGGCTTAGGGGGTAGATTTAATTCAAAGTAGGGCGGACTTCAGTCCGTTTTTTTGCAATGGCGGGCTGAAGTCCGCCCTACTACAAATAGTTAGTTATGCCCCGTGTTAAAGTTTAGCGCTAATCAGTGCCAACAATTTTTCTAGTGATATACCATTGCTGGATAATCGATAAAGTATTGTTTGTTACCCAGTATAAAACTAAACCTGATGGGAAGAACAAGAAGAACACAGTAAACACGATCGGAAACATACGCATGATTTTTGCCTGCAATGGATCAACTGGTGCAGGGTTTAGTCTTTGCTGTATGAACATACTAATACCCATTAATACAGGTAAGACAAAGTATGGATCTTTAGATGATAAATCTTGTACCCAGAATAGGAACGGTGCTTGTCTTAACTCAACCGTTTCAATCAATACCCAATAGAGAGAAATGAATACCGGAATCTGTACGATAACCGGTAAACAACCGCCCATAGGATTAACTTTTTCCTTACGGTACAAGCTCATCATTTCTTCATTAAACTTCTGCCTATCATCACCATAGCTTTCTTTTAGCTGTGCTAGGCGAGGCTGTAATTTACGCATTTTTGCCATTGATTTGTAGCTAGCAGCTGACAATGGGAAAAATAGTAATTTAATACAGAAGGTCACACCCATAATTGAGAAACCCCAATTTTTTACGAAGTCATGAATAAAATTCAATAAGCTGTAAATAGGTTTACCAACAATTGTTAACCAGCTGTAATCAACCGTTAACTCTAGGCCAGGGGCTAAAGCTTCCATCATCGGCTGGATTTTAGGCCCAACAAACAACTGACTGTTAAAAACAGCATTGCTATTTGCCGCGACTGTCGTTGGATTTGGATATGAGCCAATAACGTAGCGAGAATTGCTTAATTCTTTAGTAAAGAAGTGTTGTTCATTGCCTACCGGTGGAATCCACGCCGCAGCAAAGTAATGTTGAATCATGCCTGTCCAGCCGCCTGTTGAGGTAACTTTAAGGTCGACATCAGCCATGTCTTCAAATTCAATTTTCTGAAATTTTTCTTCTTCTGTATAAACAACAGCACCGGCAAAAGTACGAATAAACGTATTACCTTGGCCATCGCTATAAGGCACTCGAAGCAATTGCGTATAAGGTCTACCAGACCAATCTTTTGTTGATTGGTTGTCTACTTTTTGTGCTACTTGGATCGCATAACTGCCGCGTGTGAAGGTATAGGTTTTGCTATAACTTAGGCCGTTATTATCTGTCCAGGTTAATGGAATTGATAGTGTATTTTCACCAGCTTTAAGCTTGTAGCTATATTGCTCAGCGTGTAGCTGTACGTTGTGGTTTGGTAGTGTTGCAGATTCAGGGCTACTAATAAGACCGCTTTGACTTAAAAATAGTTTTTCTGAGCTGCCATCAAATAAACGTACTGGAGCTTCTTCGCCTTTTTCAAAAGGGTAATCTAAAAGATCAAGGTTGCGTAAAGTACCGCCTTTAGTATCAATTTCTAGATGATAAACGTCAGTAGTAACAGTAATGATGCTATTTGCAGCGCTTTCTAGGAAAGGTAGCTCAGATGATCCATCGCTATTTGACCCAGTGACGGGAACTAGGTTGCCATTACTATCAATAACAGTTTGTTGGGCTGTAGTTTCAGGCTTTGGGCCATAGTCCACTTGCCATGCTTCCCATAACATTAATGAAATCATCGATAAAATGACGATGAGTACAAATCTTATATTCTCCATTTTTACTTACCAACTTTTTTGGGTACAGGATCATCAATATCACCATCATGAAAAGGGTGACACCGTAGTAATCGTTTTATTGTGAGATAGGAGCCTATGAGTGCGCCGTGCATTGAAATTGCTTGCATAGCATAGCTCGAACAAGTGGGGTGAAAGCGACAATTATTTCCCAGCAGAGGACTTATAAAAAGTTTATAAAATCTCAGTAGGGCTATGAGAAGGGTACGCATCGCTTAGTTACCTTGAGCCAATGCTTAGCTAAAGAATCTTGCAGTGTTTTTGAATCTGCTGTTGCCGCATTCCTGCGTGCGGTTACAACGAGGTCAAGATGTGGCATCTGATGTTGTTGTAATCTAAAGCTTTCCCGGGCAGATCGTTTGATTTTATTTCTATCTACAGCGCGTCTAATATGTTTTTTTGCGATAGCAAGCCCTAAGCGGGGATGCTCTAGCTCATTAACAATAGCAAGCACTGTAAAATAGTTATCAGTTGATCTTTCCGGTTTTGCAAAAACACGTTTAAATTCAGCGGGTTCTCGTAGCCGTACAGACGGTGGAAAACTAAATGCTTTCTGAGTCAACGGTTAAAGAGCTAGTGTGTGACGACCTTTTGCTCTGCGTGCATTGATAACTCTACGGCCACCTACTGTTGCCATTCTTGCACGAAAGCCATGAACACGAGCGCGTTTTATTTTGCTTGGTTGGAAAGTTCTTTTCATCTTAATGATTCCTAAAGGTTAAAAATTGAATATAAAAGTTCTGGAATCATAGGTAATTTATTGCCTTTTGTCAATAACTTAAATGAGTACAGTCAGTAACTTAGATAGGCGGTAACTTCGTATTATCTACTGGCAAGGTAATACCAATATTTAGTCTGTCATAAACAATATAGACAGAGCATAGCTTCAGTGTGCCAAAATCAAGTGGCGGAGAGAAAAAGGGTGGGTGAAAACGTAAGTCAGAAGCCGATTTTACCGAACAGCTAAAAGGGGCTATAGCTTACTGTATTGAGGTTGTTTTTTTAGTGCACCCTAAGATTTTCGTTAGCCTTAAGCGCTTTATATATAGTGAATAGGCTACAAGTATTATGTCATTTTGGCTTTAGGTGAAGTTTTCAGTTTTTGTGTTGGTATAAAGATCAAGGCCTATCCAGCTGTCGAGGTGATCATCTTATTCGGAGGGTCGACTGCTGCGAGTATCTATATAGTTACTTAATTGAGCAACCTTTCTAAGGTACAGGCAAATGCCTATAACAATATCGTCATTCCCTAAGTCTTAGCCAGTCAGGCGAGGGCGCAAGCTTTGCCGGGAGTCTACGCTGAGCTTGGATGCCTGCTAGGAATGATGAGGTAAAAAATTACTATACCTCATAAATGAGTGTTCGTAATGAATGGGAATGCCGACTAATACACAAAAATATACGTTTATTTACTGGTCACTGTTCATTATATGGACACTAAAAATAACTAAGGTAATTATCTATAAAAGTTACAAGTTCATGAAAAATATATGATTATATCTGTTTGTTGGGGTTGGCACGCTAACTGCTTTATATCCTGTGGAAGCTGTCGTTAGCTTGGATTAGCAAACACTTCAATACTGTACGTTATCAAGCAAAAAGGCATAGTGATAACGACAGCTTCATTAAACAACTAACAAGAAACGAGGAAAATCAACATGGCAA
>Ga0209495_1002294_pt1 | contig 12588 bp, 5 predicted proteins | sample EN1Hudsemesocosm_FD_184629 | JGI IMG/M metagenome (GOLD analysis project Ga0209495, IMG submission 184629) | Methane-oxidizing microbial communities from mesocosms in the Hudson Canyon - EN1E Hudson Canyon (SPAdes) (version 2) | ecosystem: Environmental > Aquatic > Marine > Cold seeps | place... | reverse complement strand
GAACGCACAGGTTTTAACGGGGCCACTCGCATTTTTTATAAGGACTTACATCATGGCTAGTGCAGCGCAGCAACAGCAAACGCAAGAAGAACGCGACCAAATTAAACTTGGGCAAGAGCAGACGGCGCACGCCCGTAAGCAATCTACCCCGTTGCAGGCGGAATACCGCAAAAAGATGAACCGCGACGATGGTGGTCGTTTATCAGGTATGGCCGCAGCCGACGTAATGCAAGCCGCGGGCACCGACCGCACGGGTCAGCAATTAGCGTCAGGTCAAGGTGGCGGGCACAGCGCGTCGGGTTTAGGTGGACAACTGCAACAAGCGACCTCGAATGCGGGTATTGCGGCACTGGATCGTCAAGACGGATTGAAGTCGAATTACAACGCCCTGGGCAACAAAAAGAATGTTAATTCTGTCGCCAGTTTGAAAGCGTCCGCTGGCGCGGCCTCACATGTTGCTGCCGGAGAAGCGGACGCCTCTGCCACGAGACAAGCCGCGATGATGGACGGACTCACGGGTGTCGCCGGAGCGTATGGGATGAAGCAGTATGACAAATGGGATACCGCGAACAGCGCTCTGAAAAAAGACATTAAAAGTAAACACCCGTTTGCTGAGCGTTGGGGCGATCAGGAAATAACATCACTGCGGAGTAAGCGTGACAGTATTAGGGGCGCGAAAGGATTCGACTGGTTCGATAGGAGAGGATTTTAATCATGGCTGAACAACAATCACAAGACGCGCTTAATGCAGACCGTAAAGCAGCACGAAAGAATTACAAAGACAACTTTCAGCAGCAGCTCGATGATTACGCCGCGAGCGCGCTAAATGACTCAACTCTCATTGACCGTGCGGAGTTCAACTCGCAGCTCGCGGCGAAGTCAGCAAAAGGTATTACGTCACGTAGTCGCAGCCGCGCGGGCGTCGCTTTAACGGGGCAAGCAGCCAAGCAAGCAAATCGCTTAGGTGGCATTGAAACAGCGAAGTTCATGGACCAATCGAAGAACTCAGCGGTGCTGGCGCAAGACGAACGTAACACACGCACATTGGCAGACTCATTGAATTCGTACAACGACTTAGAACAGACGGGCTCCGATGCGCTACGCCACGCCGCCGGGCTCGAAGCGAATCGTATCGCCGGAAACAAAAATCGCAGTGCCCAAGCTGACGCGTCCGCTATGGGCATGGCGTCTAACCTGGCTTCAATGTTTATTATGGGGATTTAACTATGTCGAGTTTAGATAATGTCTGGAACATGTACATGAGTCTCAAGGACCGTCGGCGCCAGAAGGAGCAGGACGAGCTTAACCTTGAGAAGTATGAATACCGCGTGTCCCAAGACTTGCTCGCTAATGACCGATTAGATGCACAGGCCAGGCGACAAGAAGCGTTAGCCTTGCGGCAAGCTGCGCAAGAAAAAGACAATGCAGTGATCCGTGATCAGAACATTGAAAACAACGAGAGGCTGCGTCGCGAAAATCTATTTAAAAACTTTGCGTCGCAGACTGAGCAGCTTGTATATAGAGCGGATGAAGTTGGCGCTGAAGCGACTTTCGCGGACTCAACATATAGACCCGTACTAGAACAGATGATGGGTGCTTTACTGGAGGAAGGCGGCTACCTTGGCGACGGGTACACGTTCACAGGGTTCGAGGAAATTTCAGGCCCGCCGACCAAAGACGGCAAAGGCGCTAATTTATTTATCCCAATGGCGGAGGACGAGAACGGCGACCAGATTGATATCGGTCGACTACTCAACGGGGACCAAGCGGGTGCAAACGGATTCTCAGCGGATCAAATTGTTTCGTTCTTTGAAAATGTAGGCCAGAAGTACAAAGAGTCTACAACCTCTATGGGCATGGAGGCAGCCGCAGCGCCATACGAGGCGAACGCAGGCGAAGTTATACAACCCCAGCAATCACTTGCCTCTGGGGGCCAGCAGCAGCAGCCACAGCCACAGCAACAGCAACAGCCAGAGCAACAGCCACAGCAGTTGCAATCCCTTGCGAGTGACCCCATCCCAGGGGATCAACCCCCGCCGCTCAGTACGCAACCGACGAACACGCAACCGCAGCAAAGTAGGTACGCTAAAAACGATGCTATTACTGCGGAGATTATTAAAGAACTAAAAGCAAAGATGGCGCCGGATGGGCTGATTAAAATAGGCGGACGACAGCAGATTGAATTTGAAGATGCCGCCATCGCAGCGATTATGGAGAAAGCGGGCGTTACTCGTAGCGAAGCGCAGCACCTACATTACCGCAATATCTCAGGAAGAACGGCAGATAATGCCGGTTATGGATCTTATGAGGGCTTAGGTGTTTTGGAAGGGGCTGGGCGCGCTACGGGTGAAGCGTATGAAAGTGTAGCTAACGTAGTCGAGGATGTCGCCGACGGCGCGGCATGGGCGGGCAATAAAATTGTCAGCGGAGTCTCTGATTTCGTAAAAGGGTTCACTGAAAGTGATGACACTGAAACCACCCCACCAGTTACCACTGGCGCTAACTTACCTAAAGGCGCTAACGGGCAATCGCTGAAGAAGCAAGAAGCAGAAGTATCCAAGAATAAACCTACACCCGAGCAACAGTCGCAGGCGTTCAACGATGCGATCGTTGATGCACAGCAGATGGCGAAAGCAGGGGGCAAGCGCCGCCCAACGCAGAAGCAGCGTGACGCGCGTGCACGCCGTGTGGCGATTCGTCGCTCTTCCGGCGAGACGATTAGCGCAGAACAAGCAGATCGCTACATAAACACAGGGTTTATGGAGAAGGATAAAATCGCTAACGTCACCGTAGGCCAGTATGACTATGAGCAGCGTTTAACCCCAGAAGGCTTCATTACCTATAAGAACTTAGGGCCGAGCGGTGCCGCTATACGCGCTGCGAAGTCTGCTAACGCAACGGCCGCTGAAGCCGAAGTTAAGAAACGAAGAACCCTGTTCGGGGATATGGCGGTTAGTGCACTAGGTCGAGCGGCAATCCCAGTAGTGGATGACAACGGCAAGGCAGTCACCAATATCGGCCCATTCCACACACAAGCTGATTTCGGCGTAGCAGCAATGCGGTTTATCGACAATAACGCAGCGTCTATTGCACCGCTCATAGGATTTGATCCAACCATAGGGAACTTAGACCTGGGACAGCAGCGACTTATCGAAGGGGTTATGACAGCTTACGCGGCATCACTCAATCGATCTAAATCTGGGGAGCAGATCTTCTCCAACACAAACGATTTCTCTAAGTTCATTAAATCCTACTCAGCTAAATCCGGCATGTACATCATCGGCAACAGGTTAGTGTCACTCGATGATCAGGTTGGTATTGAAATGGAAGCGCTCGGAGGGCAGGGCGACCCCGTCGCTATCGGCGCAGCTATCCGCTCCCAGCTTGAAGCCGACCAAGGCGCACTCTAAATAAGGGCACAGCATGACTAATTATTCTAACCCTGCGGACCAAGCAGCCTTCAATGTAAAGCAGCGGTTGATGCAGGAACAGTTAGACGCTCAAGTCCAAGCGGAGCAGGCAGCACAAAATGTGGTTGCCCGTCTAAAAGGGAGCGCTTCGCCTGAACTGAAATCAGTGGGGGCTAGTGGCAACAATGTCTACGACGGGGACACGATCAACGGTCGTCGTCTTAGCGGGGGTAATACCCCTGAACTAAAGACCAACTTTGATCGGGGCTCGGCAATGCCGCTTTCCATCGAGGCAAGAGACCGTGCGGATGAACTAATTGAATCGGGCAGATTTGCAGAACAGGTCAGCGCAGAGAAGGGCCAAAAAGGACGTAACCTTGCCAACTGGGTAGCGGAAGACGGCAGTACGCTCATGCAGCAGCTACTCTCCGAAGGGTACGCTGCCCCAATGACAGGGTTCGATGAGAATGGTCGTGGGCTGGATAACGAAAAGGCTTATGCTCAAGCGTTATCAGAGTTCGATAAGACTGGCTCAACCTACGCCATGCGTAACCAAGTTTACGATTATGGCCAGATTGAAGCTGATCCAGACGCGAAATTATACGACCGACGTACTTTTGCCGGTCGGGCTTGGGATCGCGGCACAGACCTTATGCAGATGAACTTATTCCAAGCGAGTGAGCTTATTGGGCGAGCAACGGGTGTAAATGTTATTGAGGAATGGGGCGAAGAAGGCGTCATTCGCAACATGCACGAAGCGGCGATGAGCCCTGCGGAAATTGAATCGACAGACGATATTGAAACCCTGTCTGACTTAGGCAAGTACATTATCGAACGAGGTGTTGAGAACGCACCTAACTTCTTAGCTGACCTTGGCGTCGCAGCTGGCGCAGCCGCAGCCACAGCTTTAACGGGCGGTGTCGCTGCACCCCTACTCTACGCGGCTATTGGTAAGCAGTTCGTCGGTAAGCTCGGTTGGAAAGCAGCGGGTAAGTTCGGTTTAGGCGCGTCGATGTATGCACAGATGGCGGGTGAATCTCGTCATACCCAATTAGCCGCAGGCGTGGATAACCCACTGTTAGCTTTGGGTACGGGTGCCGTGAATACTGGACTGGAATACTATGGCCTCCAAAGTATCCTTAAAGGCTTCATGCCGAAGGGTAAGATCACTAATGCCGCGGGTCTAGCGAAACACATCGGTAAACAAGCGGCGATCAACACCGGTATTGAAGGCTCTACCGAATGGTTGCAAGGATTGACGAACCAGCTTGCCATCAAGATGGCGAAGCCTGAGCATGAGATTGATTGGCACGAATTAACGGAATCATTCTTTGCGGGTATGGCAGCGGGCGGCGGCACATCGACCGTCGGCGCTACGGCGGGCGGCACGACGTCCTACCTCCTTGAAAAAAGCCGCATGAAGAACCTGGACACGAACACTGTCCCTGAAACCCCTGCATCAGTTCAAGCGCAAGTGGATGAAGTTGTCTCTACTGAGACACCTCGCGACACGGCGGCCTTCCCGCAAAAAGAATCACTGGCGGATGTCACTATCCCTGACGGGGTGATTGTATCTGAACACGCCGATGGTTCGGCCATCGTTACGACGGACGCTGCGAAAGCTGAACTACATAAAGAACAAGGCATGGACGCAGCCAAAGAGCTACGCGGATACCAGAAATCCAAGCAAGAAATCATCGAATCAGGCGAAGAGCAGCACATTGTTACTCGCCACAATGAAGCCGGTGATGAACTGAGTTCTGAGGTCGTTACGGCCACGGACGCGCCAGCAGCATTGGCTAACGCCAGGGCGGAAGCCAAGCCCACCGATAAAGTGGGTATCACTAAAGCCGATCAAACCAAGATAATTAAAGAACGCCAAGCCGAGCTTGAGAAGATCGACGCGCAGAACAAATCACAGGCTGACGTTGAGCGTGACATTAGCAACCCGACGCCGCTTTCAATGCCTCAAGCGGCAGAAGAAGCTGCGCCCAAAGAAGTTAATCGCCAAGACTTAACCCCTGTTCCTGAAGCGGAGCAAGGCACGGCGAGCATCCTTAACGAAAACGACGAGCTACGCCCTGTGGCTGAGCTGATCCATGACTATACAACTGGTAAATTGTCAGCACAGGTTGTACGCGAAGAACTGCAAAATTTAGGGGTTAATCCCGATGTGGGGCTGGATGTCTCATCAACGGCAATCGACCGGAAAGCGACTATCGACACGTTGCTTAACGCGGGGGTAAAAGCGGATCAGCTCATGCACCCGAAGGATGATGCACGGGCCAAACGTAATCCATACCGTAACGCCAAGGACATCTTAGTCGACAATTCTATCTCTGACCAAGATCTCATGGAAATGGCTAAACAGCACGGGGTTACGCCTACCGAACAAGCAGACTTTCATGAAAAGAAGATGATCGCGAAGATTGTGGCGCAATTAACACAGCACAGATCCCAACTGCCGGATGATCTACGTCAGGCAGCGTTCCTATTTAATAACACTAAGGAAGAGTTGGTTAGGGACACCACCCACACAGACTTTAACAAACATCAAAAACGTGGCGTTTTTATCGCGGGATTAAACCCTGTGTTACCTATACGCCCTGTGTTAGAAGCCCACCTCGACACGTTTAATTCCGCAGATGGCATCGATACTAACGACCGTAAACTTGAATTGGTGCGTATTGCGAATGTGCTTGGGGTAACGGTATCCGCTAAAGAGCAGCTAAAAGGCCCGCCACTCAAAGTAACGGAGCGAGCCCAGGTAATTAAACGTATTCAGATGCTCGACGATGCGTATCTCGGCGTGCGCCAAAAACCAATACTAACGGCGGCGCAAGAACAGGATCGAAGTAAAGATAAACTCAGCAGGAAACGCGCCGCTAGGAAAAAGTACCTAGCTCGTCAGAAAGAGCGGAATAGAGCTGCGGGTAAAAATAAAGCAGTATTGACAGAAAAACGTGTGCAAGAAATCGAAGCGGCAATGAAGAACTATGACTTGGGGGACATCCCCGAAGACGACGCACAATCGGCTGACGGCATACACGTTGATGACGATATGCGTAGAATTCTTGAAGAAGCTCGCGCAAAAGCCTTCGATATTGCAATAGTCCAAACCTTACTTAAAGCCGCGGGGATCGCCTTTTCGCCTAAAACATTATTAGACAATTGGGCGCCTAAAAACGAAGCACTAAACAGTGTAGAAGCTAAACAGCGGATCGAGGTTTACGCAGAGTCTCGAGCCGCGAAGGATTACGTGCATCGCGAGTTAGGCAGTATGAAGCAATATGCGGCAATGGTGGACGTTGTGCTCGATCACCGTAAAAAAGAGTTTAAGGGGTCTAAAGGGGTGTCTGCGCGAAAGGGCAGGCTTATTTTTGACGATCTTAAAAACGCCGTAAATGGTAAGAAGCTCGATGGGCAAGGGCAGCGAGATGCGCTTGCCGCTGTCATGAGGGACAACGGGGTGAAACTATCCATTGATGAATTCATGGATACCTCTGATTCTGGCCCGCTAAAACCAATACCACGCAAAGCAGAGGCATTAATCAATCGTTTGCGTAAAGTGGGCTCGGTGGAGGCAAGTATTAAGATCCTGGAAGGGCTCGTAATTAACAAGCTCAGTCATGAGTATGATGTGGGGGAATTAGATGGTGAACGTCCCGCAGCGCTCTCGAAGGTTACCCCTGAAGAAGAACGCAAGAATCCAGTGAATGTGTCGGGTTTCGGTAACAATAACCCTGAAGTGGATCCTGCGACGGCGTCGGAGAATACGTTCCGATTCCGTTTAGGCACGATTGAAGTTCGGGTTAATGAAGCAGGAAAAACTATTGATAGCCGCTATACGTTCGGCGTCCTCCGAGGTAAAGGCCCAGAGGCGGTAACTAAACGAACAGAGCACACCGAATCCACTATTCACAATACAGAGAGAACCGCCGGTAAGAATCTAGTTGCCGTCATTAAGGCAGATCCGTCAGGGGTAGGTAAGGCAGAGCCTATCCACATGGACGCGGTGCGTTTGGCTCAGATGGGCTTAGGGCACAAAGCAGGCGCCGAAACTACCGCAGTGCATACGCTAGGCGATGTGTTAGCTGGATTATATGCGGCAATTGACCGCATGGGGGTGATGCCCGAATCGTTTGAATCAAAGCAGCACGTTACAGCGCTGTACCACATCGATGTGTCGTCCTTATCTGATGACTTAGTGATCCATTTCAATGCGGATGGTAACCCTGTTACATTGGGCGAAGCTAAAGCAATGGATCATAAGCTCAACCCAGACAATCCAAGCTGGAAGCGGGGCTTAAACCGTGAGGATATACAAAACGAAGTCGATCCCCTGAATCGGCGAATAGGGCAAATCTACCGTAGACTTCTCGCGAAACTGAAATCGGAGCCTAATAATACTGAGCTGCGTCACGCGGTCAGTTGGATTGAAGGCCAAATGGATCGTTATAGTGATAACACGACGGAGGAATACACGCCATCGACGCGCGACCTCCAAGATAAGCAACGCAGGGGCAAAGCCGCGGCAGATAATTCTCCAAAAGGCATTGCGGCGCGGGAAGTGGAAGCAGCATTTCTAGATACAACCGAGCCAATGATAGCGAAACAGGATGATTGGGTCGCCTTTGACCCTGCCCGCAAAGAATCTGAGCAGCAGCGCCTTGAGCGGGTCGCGGCAGAAAACAAAGCTATTCGTAAAATCGCGCCTGAAGCGAAACAGATTACCGACCACATTGTTGGAATATGGAATCACGCTCGTACAGAACAATTTGATGATCGCTGGGGATATGCCCCAGATGAAGTCCAAATACAAGGTGATGTAAAAACGGTTGACCACATCGACGACGATCGTGGCCGAGTTGGGGAGCGCGATACTGATGCCCCTAATTTTGCTGAAGAGCATGAACAGTTTGATCCTAAAATGGAACAGTCCGACCCTGACGCAGAAGCGGTCGCCAAGGTATACGGCGACGGCGTGACTACTAATGAAAAGAACCTTGCAGCCAGCCGTGCAGCGGATCAAAGAACAACCGACGCAAAAGGCGCGCCTAGTGTGCAGCTCGGATCGGAGCACACCACTGAACTACACCCGAAGGCAAAAGGCACTTCAAAATCCACGGCTAAAGTGGACATGAGCTTCAAGCCGAAGAATAAGGCCACCTTCTTAGGGAAAGCCATTCTAAAACGCGCTCCGGCGCTAAAGCAACTGCTTGATTATGTTCATTCCTCCAAGCTAGGGTTAAAACTACCCCTAGTCATTATTGGCTCAAGTGACCTGAACGCGAAAGCGCTACCAGAACTGGATGCAGCGACCATCAAGAAGCTACGCGACAACATGGACGGTGGTCATAACGGCGCGTTTTTGTCGATGGGCTCTTACGGTATTATCGTGATCAAAGACACCATGCAGGGGACCACGAATAAGAACACCGCCGCGGTACTCGCTATCGCCAGCCATGAAATTGGGCACGCCATATTTGAGAGTATGACAACCCAACACCAACAAGTGATTGAGAAAGCCTACCGCGACAAAACAAATGAAGTAGACGGTCAGACTATTGACGGCGCTGAGATGCGTGAATGGGTGGCGGATCAGGTGGCGCACTATATTGCGGCTCGAGGCATGTCTGCCCTTAAAGGGACCGGTAACGAATTTACTAAAGCCATCGCTAAAATCGCGGACGCGCTTATCGGTTTCTGGCGGGAAGCAACCAGGAGTTTGATGAAGCACGAGGTATTTATCGATTTTGCTTACTATTTCGAGTCGGTAACGTCCGAGCGAACCAAAGCGTTCCGTACTACGATACCTAACACCGACCTGTACAACCTATCTGAAAAGGAAGTGGCGCAAAAGTTACGCGCGACGGGCGCGAAAGCGAAGCAATCATTCAAAGGCGGCTGGCGTCCTATCACACAGGTACTACGTTCAGTTTATTCCCGTGTCTCGGACTACAGTAAAGCACTCTCGGCTGAGTTATATCAGAAATCGCAAACTAAAGGGGCGCAAGCCTACGAACAATTGCAGCGCTTCTTACATGACGAGATGCAAGGGTCATTCGCTAAGTTGGAGCAACGCATTGGCGAAAAAGCCATGAAGCAGGCGTTCGCTGATCTTCGCGCAGGCAAGTTGACGGCCAATGCGCGCGCAGTACGCAGCGCGATCACCAAGGTGAATCAGCTCCTTAAAGCCCACGTACCGACCATGCACTTCCGCGATAACTTTATGCCGGAAGCCTTCGATCACGCAGCCATTGAAAAGAACCGAGCGGCGTTTGAAAAGATGCTTGTGGACGCGAAGATTGTAAGCAGTAACGACGTACATACGATGGTCCAAGACCTATTGTACTCTGAGGGCATGACCGACTATGCGGTGGCGCCGGGCAAATCGGTCAGCACCCACCAATCAGTGAATAACATTCTGTCCGTTATTGGTTCGCAGAAGCTAATGGAAGCGGGGTTCCTACTGGATAATCCGCACGCCATTATGAGTCATTACATTGCGACCAGTGCCAAACGCGCCGCTTGGGAGTTTAAGTTTGGCGGTTACACCGACCAATACCAAGGCGACGTTCAGTTGATCCGTTATCGCTTGTTAACTCAAGCAGGCTACGATGTGGCAGGAATGAGTGGCAAAGAAGCAGAAGCCTTAACACTCAAAACAGGACTTGAGAAAGGCGGTAAGTTCTACTCACCGAACCATCGTATCCAACAATACATGGAGCAGATAAAGTCGGAGTACGGTGACTCAGGTGTAAAACAGGTTAAAGAACTGTTAGACAGCGCGTTGGGTCGGCTCGGGCATGACATTCCCTCGCCACTTCGTACCTCGTTTGAGTGGGTGACGACGTGGATGAACTTAACGCTGTTAGCCTTCTCCGGTGTGGCGTCCATTCCTGAGCTTGCGGGCTCTGTGATTCGCGCACGCGGCCAACTCAGCTTGGCTGATTTTGTCGATGTCGTGAAAGACTTACCCCAAGCCCGTCAATTTGCCACCGACTTAGGCATCATCTTAACCGACGGTGCGGAGCAGATGGCCCTTGAGACAATGGGTGCGCAGTATTCAAGTCCATTGCAGCACAAGATCAGCCAGGTGTTCTTTAAGGTGAACGGGCAGCAATTCATTACCCGTCTATCTCGGACGATGGCCTTGTCCACAGGTAAACGGTTTATGTTAAACGCGGCCCAACGGGTTAAAGACGGCGATACTGCCGCGGCGGATGAACTGGCAATGATCCACATTGACGCCAAGACGGTTAATCAATGGGTGGCTGACGGGATGCCCAATGACAACATGGCAGTTAACAAGGCGTTGAACCAATTTGTGTATGAGTCGTCAATCAAACCCTCGAAGTTTGAAGCGACTAAGTGGGGTAACAACCCTTACTGGAAGCTCGCGTGGCACTTGAAGCAGTTCTTCTACTCCTTCGGCACGGTGATTGTGGGCGGTATCGCGCGTCATACTTACCAGAAGTACCAGGAGGGCGTTAAAAACGGCAATGTTCCTGCGGCGGCGGCGCTTATGGCGTCCACCCCTTTACTGATCGCGGGCTTGGCCTTCTTACCGTTAGCGGGATTATCGGAAGAACTCCGAGAGTTGATCAAAGGCACCAACCGAACGGACAAGATGGGCAACGGCGAATACGCAAAACACCTGTTCTCCAAGACCGGCGGCTTAGGCCCATTCGAGATGGTGAGTTCTATGTATCGCTCTTACGGTTGGAACAATTCGGTGATCGCGTCCCTGACGCCTGTCACAGGGTTTGCGGAGACCATGATCAGCGCCGATGTTAGTTCGAGCAAGAAACTACAGCGGGTCATCCCATTCTACTCACAGAATGTGTTGTCCGGGCTATATAAGTAAATTTACATGGTGAAATAGTAGTTGAACTATTACAATAGACGGGCATGTCAATGCTGAGAATAACCCTTACTTGAGGTCAAAATGGCGTATTACGACACCATACAATTAGTGAAAGGCGACACGCTGCCTGAACTGAACTTAACATTGCGTGACTCCAACACCGCAGCGACGGGCACAACACTTGATGCTGATGATGTATCGACGTGGGCTCCCATTGATTTGACGGGTGCCACAGTACGTTTGAAATTCAAACCCCTCGGCTCGACCGAATTGAAATCCACCATTACCATGAGCAAACACGCGCCCCACACGGACGGCAAAGTGTTTATGCAGTGGCCCGAAGGTGTGCTCGACACAGCAGGCACATTCACCGGTGAAGTCGAAGTGACTTACAGTGACGGGGGCGTGCAAACGGTCTTTGACCAACTTAAATTCAAGGTGCGTGGGGACTACTAATGTCCATCCGCCTGGAGGCTTTCTTCCCCGTAGTTCAGCTAAGCGACATCTATGTTGCTGATTCGCCGAGCGCGTCGAAATTAAGGCTTGAGGTTCATGCACCCACTGTACACCTAAGCGAAGTAACCATTGTCGAACGCGCTCGTATCCCGCTGATTGCGTCCTCGATGCTGTTTGCGGGCGTTAGCTTTGAACGCATGGTCATGGCCGACGCGGTACTCCAAAAGATGGTCGCGGCGGGTATTTGGGTGGATGCGGATACTGACAACCGTATTTTGGCTGACATACTTGAAGCGCTTGAAGTCGTGAGCCTCGAGCTCACTAAAACATTAGGGGACGCCGGCATTGCCGAAGACACGTTATATCAACGCGTGACTAAAGGCGTATTGGATACCGTCGACCAAGCGGACGCGTTCCATTTTGATATGACGCAACACGCGAATGACCATGCGACGACTTACGAAACCCTTCAGTTCGACCTAACCCACGTTGAAACCGACGCGGTTGCGGTACACGACGCCCCAGTCTGGGCGCTGACTAAGCAGTTTACCGACAGCGTGAGCACAACGGACGACGTCCTTGTTTCAAAAGTCTTCTTGCTCGAGTTTATCGAAACCCTGTTGACAGACGATGTGACGGGGCTGAGTCGGGAGCTTCGAGACGAAGACGCCACCAATGCAGCAGACCAATCCAATTGGGCCATCACCAAGCGCGCCAACGACACTATCTCGGAAGTCCGCGATGTACACACGTTTGACCTAAGTAAGCCTACAAATGACGCCGTCACTGCGACGGAGCAGTTCACGAAGCACGTCGCACGCCCTGTTACCGATAGTTTCGGTCACCAAGACA
>Ga0209495_1002293_pt1 | contig 12590 bp, 26 predicted proteins | sample EN1Hudsemesocosm_FD_184629 | JGI IMG/M metagenome (GOLD analysis project Ga0209495, IMG submission 184629) | Methane-oxidizing microbial communities from mesocosms in the Hudson Canyon - EN1E Hudson Canyon (SPAdes) (version 2) | ecosystem: Environmental > Aquatic > Marine > Cold seeps | place... | reverse complement strand
ACATGTTCTGGGTTAGCAATTTCCACATTATGCGGCAACTGGATGTCTGCTGCAGTAACAGGACCAACACCTTCCTTACTAACAGTAAGGACGACATCATCTAGTTCATGTAATTTAAATGCAAGACCTTTCATATTTAGCAACACATCAAGTACGTCTTCTTGCACTCCATCTATTGCAGAATACTCATGAACAACGCCATCAATTTGAGCTTCAACAACAGCTGAACCTTCCATTGAAGAAAGCATAATACGACGTAAAGCATTACCTAGCGTATGCCCGAAGCCGCGTTCTAATGGCTCTAGAACTAGGCGCGTACGGGTATCACTAATTTTTTTAATATCGACCAAACCTGGCTTAAGAAATTGACTCGTAAAGGTCGCCATGTATTTTCCTCTAATCAAACTCAATAATGAGTTTATTTATTTCTATTTCGAGTAAAGCTCAACGATCAAATGTTCGTTGATATCTGCTGATAAATCAGAACGCTCAGGAACATGTTTGTAAGTTCCTGACATTTTAGCAACATCAACTTCAACCCAGTCAGAGAATCCATTTTGAGCAGCAAGATCTAGTGCAGCTTTAATACGGATTTGATTCTTACCAGCTTCACGTATGGCAATAACATCATCAGCGCTAACTTGGTAAGAAGGTATATTTACTTTCTGACCATTCACAGTAATCGCATTATGACGTACCAATTGGCGAGATTCACTTCGTGAAACACCGAAACCCATACGGTAAACAACATTATCTAAACGATTCTCTAATAACTGAAGAAGGTTCTCACCTGTAGATCCTTTCATGTTATCTGCTGACTTGTAATACAAGCGAAATTGTTTTTCCAATACGCCATATACGCGACGAAGCTTTTGCTTTTCACGTAACTGTGTTGCGTAATCAGACAAACGTCCACGACGTTGACCATGCTGACCCGGTGGGAAAGCACGATTTTCAATCGCACATTTAGACGTGTAACATTTCTCGCCTTTTAAAAACAGTTTCTCGCCTTCACGACGACACAAACGACATTTTGCACCAATATATCGTGCCATAATGATTATCTCCTAAATTATACTCTGCGCCGTTTTGGCGGACGACAACCATTATGCGGAATTGGTGTTACGTCTGTAATATTGTTAATCTTAAAACCCAAGTTATTCAATGCGCGAACCGCTGATTCACGACCTGGACCTGGACCTTTAATCTCAACATCAAGATTTTTCATTCCAAAGCCCTGAGCTACTTCACCCGCTTTTTCTGCTGCTACTTGAGCTGCGAACGGCGTACTCTTACGAGATCCTCGGAAACCACAACCACCTGAGGTAGCCCAAGATAACGCATTACCTTGACGGTCTGAAATTGTAATAATTGTGTTATTAAATGATGCATGCACATGTGCGACACCATCTACTACATTCTTTTTAACACGCTTACGTTGACGTGCAGATGAATTTGCCATCGAAAAGCCTCTATATCTTATTTAATCATACGACGAGGACCCTTACGTGTCCTTGCGTTTGTTTTAGTTCTTTGACCACGAAGAGGGAGTCCTCGACGGTGGCGAACACCGCGGTAGCAACCCAAATCTTTTAACCGCTTAATATCCATAGATACTTCACGACGAAGATCACCTTCAACAGTAAATTTTGCAACTTCTGTACGAAGTGTTTCAACTTCTTGATCTGTTAAATCTCTAATCTTAGCATCTCGAGCAACACCCGCATTATCACAAACCTTCTGCGCACGTGTTAGTCCAATACCATAAATTGATGTTAACGCTATTACCGTGTGCTTTTGCACCGGGACGTTTATTCCTGCAATACGAGCCATTGAGCTACCCTAAATTCTTCTTGTGTGAACAGACAATTCTAACATACAAAGCAATTATCCGACAACAATTTAATTACTGTAACGTCTTTTAACCTTGACGCTGCTTATGACGTGCTTCTTTACAAATAATACGCACGACGCCTTTACGCTTAACAACTTTACAGTTACGGCAAATAGGCTTAACTGAAGCTTGAACTTTCATTGAATTTCTCCACCAAATGTGTATAAGGTTTTAATTTAAAAACCCAGACATACCTTTTTTATTCTTTTTGTTTGACTTACGCATCAAACCTTCATATTGCTGAGACATCATATGTGACTGTACTTGCGAAACAAAATCCATCACAACAACAACAATAATCAGTAACGATGTACCACCAAAGTAAAACGGTACATTCCAATATAATATTAAAAACTCAGGCAACAAACACACTGCAGTTATATACACTGCACCAGCCAAAGTTAACCTCCCCATTACGCTATCCACATAACGAGTCGTTTGTTCGCCAGGACGAATACCTGGAATAAATGCGCCTGACTTTTGCAAATTCTCTGCTGTTTCTTTTGGGTTAAATACTAATGCAGTATAAAAGAAACAAAAGAATATGATCGCCACTGCATAAGCCAAAACATACATTGGCTGACCAGGAGACATCAAAGTCGAGACATCTTGTAACCAACCTAATCCTTCAGACGCGCCGAACCAGCCGGCTATTGTAGCAGGAAAAAGTATAATACTAGAAGCAAATATTGGAGGTATCACTCCTGCCATATTTAACTTCAGAGGCAAATGGGTAACTTGACCCGCCATCATTTTTCGTCCTTGCTGCCTTTTCGCATAGTGGACTGGTATTCTTCGCTGTGCCCGCTCTACAAAAACAACAAATGCTGTAACGGCTAACGCTAAGAACAATAGTGTTATAACGAGGAACGTATGTAACTGTCCTGTTCTAGCCAACTCTAATGTTCCACCGATTGCCGCTGGTAATCCAGCAACGATACCTGCAAATATAATTAGAGAAATACCATTACCAATGCCACGCTCAGTAATTTGCTCACCCAACCACATTAAAAACATCGTACCCGTTACCAATGTAATAACGGCTGTAACTCTAAATAATAGGCCAGGGTCGACAACAACACCAATACCACCTGCACTTTGAGCTTCAAGCGCCACGGCAATACCAAGTGCTTGAAATGTCGCCAAAACCAAGGTTCCGTAACGAGTGTACTGAGTGATTTTTCTTTTCCCCGCTGCACCTTCTTTCTTTAGCTGAGCTAATTTTGGGTGTACAACGGTTAATAACTGCATAATAATTGATGCAGAAATATAAGGCATAATCCCTAAAGCAAATACAGACAAACGTGACAAGGCACCACCAGAGAACATGTTAAACATGTCCAGAATTGTACCTTTCTGCTGTTCAAACATGACAGCTAAAGCAGCAGGATCAATTCCAGGAACAGGCATAAATGTACCCATTCTATAAACTAGTAATGCGCCTAAAACAAAAAGCAACCTACTTTTTAGTTCCGCAAACTTCCCTGATGCTTGTTGTTTAGTATTTTCCACGTATTTAGTCTTCGATCTTTCCGCCGGCAGCTTCAATTGCAGCTCTTGCGCCAGCTGTAAGAGAAAGGCCTTTAATATTAACAGCTGAACTTACTTCACCAGAATTGATAACCTTAACTCGAAGTGTATTAGCTGGAACAGCACCTACTGATTTCAAAACCAATAAATCAACAACATCTGAAGAAATATTCGAAATAACATCTAGCCTTACTTCAGCAGAAGTTGAGCTTTTACGTGATGTAAAACCAACTTTAGGCAGGCGACGTTGTAGAGGTTGTTGACCACCTTCAAAACCACGCTTACTAAAACCACCTGATCGTGATTTTTGACCTTTATGGCCTCGACCACATGTTTTACCAAAACCGGAACCGACGCCACGACCAACACGTTTAGCATCTTTTTTTGCGCCAGGAGCTGGAGCGATAGTATTTAAATACATTTTATACTTCCTCAACCTTTAACAAATAAGAAACATGATTAATCATACCTCTATTTTCAGGCGTATCTATAACAACAGCACTACTACCCGTTTTTCTTAAACCTAAGCCCGCAACACATGCTTTATGCTTAGCTAAACGTCCGATTGTGCTTTTTACCAAAGTGACTTTCAATTGTGCTTGTGATGTCATTTTTTTATTCCATAATCTCAGAAACAGTCTTACCACGTTTAGCTGCAACTGCTTCCGGATTATTCATATCCGTTAAACCTTTAACTGTTGCGCGAACAACATTAAGAGGATTAGTTGAGCCAATCGATTTGGCAAGTACGTTATGAACACCAACAACATCAAATACCGCACGCATTGCACCACCGGCAATAACACCTGTACCTTCAGAAGCTGGTTGCATATAAACTTTTGCAGCACCATGTCGCGCAGTCAAAGGATGTTGCAAGGTATTACCATTTAAAGTAACTGTATGCATATTTCTTCTGGCTTCATCCATTGCCTTTTGAATAGCAACAGGTACTTCGCGAGCTTTACCTTGACCAAATCCAACTCGACCTTCTCCATCACCAACTACTGTGAGTGCAGAGAAACCGAAAACTCGACCACCTTTTACAACTTTAGCAACGCGACGGATACCTACTAATTTTTCAATCAAACCATCAGAAGGGGCTTGTCGTTGATCATTCTGTGCCATGTGATAATACCTTTAAATTAGAACTGCAAGCCGTTTTCGCGAGCAGCATCTGCTAACGCTTTAACGCGGCCGTGAAAATTGAAGCCAGAACGATCGAAAGAAACTTTTTCGATGCCTTCTTTTACTGCACGTAAAGCAACAGCTTTACCCACAGCTTCAGCGGCAGCGATGTTACTTGTAACCGTTAAGTCTTTCTTCACTTCTGCATCTAGTGTCGAGGCAGACGCAATAACCTTTGAGCTATCATGCGCTAATATTTGTGCATAGATATGCTGTGATGTTCTGTGAACTGACAATCTATAAACTTCTAGCTCTTTTAATTTAGCTCGAGTTTTTACAGCTCTACGTAATCTTGATGTTTTCTTATTCATAGTTCAGCCTAATTATTTCTTCTTAGCTTCTTTACGAGCAACATGCTCATCCGAGTAACGAACGCCTTTACCTTTGTATGGTTCAGGTGGACGGTAAGCACGAATATCTGCTGCTACCTGACCAACTACTTGCTTATCTGCACCTGAAATAACAACTTCAGTCTGAGTAGGCGTTTCAATCTTAATGCCTTCAGGAACTTCATATTGAACAGGGTGAGAAAAACCTAATGTAAGGTCTAATTTACTACCTTGTGCTTTCGCTCTGTAACCAACACCAACAAGCGTTAGCTTTTTCTCAAAACCTTTAGACACACCAAGAACCATATTATTTAACAAAGCACGTGTTGTGCCTGCTAATGCTACAGCTTGTTTTGACTTGCTTCGAGCAGCAGCTTTTAATTCGCTGCCTTGTTGTTCTACTTGAACATCTGCATGAATAATTTTAGTTAAAGTACCTTTTGTACCTTTTACTGAAACTTCCGCACCGTTAAGTGATATCTCAACACCAGCTGGTATTTCGACAGGAGCATTTGCTATACGTGACATTCTTAAATCTCCAATTATAAGGCTTAACTAACTGCACACAGGACTTCACCGCCCTGCCCGAGTTCTCTCGCCTTACGATCTGCCATTACACCTTTAGATGTTGACACAATGGCTACGCCGAGTCCGTTAATAACTTTTGGTAAATCTTTAGCTGATTTGTACACACGTAAACCTGGACGGCTTACACGGTCAATCGTTGAAATAACAGCTTTACCTTCAAAATATTTCAGTGAGATAGAAAGACTTGCTTTCCCATCGCTATCACTTACTTCATATGAAGAGATATAACCTTCGTCTTTTAATACATTTGCAATACTTAACTTCACTTTTGAAGAAGGCATTGAAACATTTGTTTTGTTTGCTTGCTGTGCGTTACGAATGCGGGTAAGCATATCTGCAACAGGATCTGTCATACTCATTTTATATTAGCTCCAGTTTAAGGTTGATTACCAGCTTGCCATCACAAGTCCAGGGATATCCCCTTTCATTGCATGCTCACGCAGTTTATTTCTAGACAATCCAAACTTACGGTAGTAACCGTGTGGACGACCTGTAATTTCACAGCGATTTCTCATCCGAACAGAACTTGAGTTTCTTGGAAGTGCGTGAAATTTCTTCGCAGCTTCTTGACGATCATCAAAACTTAAAGACATATCAAGCATTTGCTTTTTCAACTCTGCACGCTTGACTGCATATTTTTGAACTAATTTTGCTCGTTTAATCTCACGATTAATCATGCTACGTTTAGCCATATCTTACTCCACTAACCTAAATCTATTTTCTAAAAGGAAACTTAAAAGCTGATAATAATGCACGTGATTCGTCTGCTGTTTTTGCAGTCGTTGTGATAGTAATATCCATACCACGTAGCTTATCAATTTTATCGTACTCAATTTCTGGGAAGATAATTTGCTCTTTAACCCCCATACTATAGTTTCCTTGACCATCGAATGATTTCGGGTTTAAACCACGAAAATCACGAATGCGAGGAATAGAAATGGTTACTAGGCGGTCAAGAAAGTCATACATTCTTTCAGAACGTAGAGTCACTTTACAACCTACCGGCCATCCTTCACGTAACTTAAAGCCTGCAATAGACTTTTTAGCTTTAGTAACGACAACTTTCTGACCTGAAATTTTTTCCATGTCAGCCACTGCGTTTTCTAATACTTTCTTATCAGTAAGAGCCTCACCAACACCCATATTAAGAGTGATCTTGGTAATTCTTGGAACTTCCATTACTGACTTATAGCCGAACTGCTCTGTCAACTGCTCGACTACAGTATCACGATAAAATTCTTTTAATCTGCTCACTGTAAATACCTAATTCTTTAACTTATGCGCCAACGACTTCGCCGTTTGACTTGAAGAAGCGAACTTTACGCCCATCTTCCAACACTTTAAATCCAACCTTGTCAGCCTTACCTGTAGCAGGGTTTAACAACGCTAGGTTTGAACCATCTATTGGCATTTCTTTTTCAACAATGCCTCCAGCAGTACCCATCGCCGGGTTAGGTTTAGTATGCTTTTTAACAAGGTTAATACCTTGAACAACAAACTTACCATCTTGCCCACGAAGTGTAACCTCTCCAGTCTTGCCGCTATCTTTACCTGCAACGACAATAACCTGATCACCTTTTACTAATCTTTCCATCTCTCAATACCTACTTATAATACTTCAGGCGCTAACGAGATAATCTTCATGAATTTTTCTCCACGAAGCTCACGTGTAACAGGGCCAAAAATACGAGTACCAATTGGTTGCAACGCTGCATTTAAAAGCACTGCTGCATTCGAGTCAAAACGAATTAAAGAACCATCCGGTCGACGAACACCTTTACGTGTACGAACAATAACCGCATTGTGAACTTCACCTTTTTTAACTTTACCGCGAGGTGTCGCTTCTTTAATCGTGACTTTAATTACATCACCAATACCAGCATAACGACGGTGCGAACCGCCCAACACTTTAATACATTCAACCCGCTTAGCACCACTATTATCGGCGGCTTCAAGACTGCTTTGCATTTGAATCATAGTCTAAACTCCAATCTCAGTAGTGCTATTTAGCACGCTCAATAACTTCAACCAAATTCCAAGACTTTGTCTTAGATAAAGGTCGACTAGAAGTGATACTCACCACGTCACCAACATTGCAGTCATTATTTTCATCATGTGCATGCAATTTTGTAGACTTTTTGACATATTTTTTGTATATCGGATGGGCTACTTTACGTTCAACCAACACCGTGATTGTTTTATCCATCTTGTCACTAACAACAAGACCGGTTAATGAACGCGTTGTACTTTGTTGTTCACTCATCTTTTACGCCCTATTTCTTTTCGTTAACTACAGTTTTAATCCGGGCAATATCTTTACGAACACGGCGCATTTCGCTTGTACGTTGTAATTGTCCCGTTGCATTTTGCATGCGTAAATTAAACTGTTCTTTATGAAGAGCTTCTAACTCTTTACTAACATCTTCAGCAGACTTTTCTCTAATTTCACTTGCTTTCATTACAGTATCGCTCGAGTTACAAATGTTGTCTTAACTGGAAGCTTAGCTGCAGCAAGACGGAACGCTTCGCGCGCCACTTCTTCAGAAACACCTTCCATTTCATAGAGCATGCGACCCGGCTGCACATTGGCAACCCAGTATTCAACATTACCCTTACCTTTACCTTGACGAACTTCTAACGGCTTACTTGTTATCGGCTTGTCTGGAAACACACGAATCCAAATCTTACCACCACGCTTAACATAACGCGTCATAGCACGACGAGCCGCCTCGATCTGACGCGCAGTAATGCGCCCACGATCTAAAGACTTAAGCCCAAACTCACCAAAGCTAACTTTTGAACCACGATGGGCCAAACCTCGGTTTCGCAGTTTCATCTGCTTTCTAAATTTTGTTCTTTTTGGCTGTAACATTGGTTAAAACCTTATTTTTCTACTTGGGCTGGCGCTTGAGCAGTTGCTTCAAAAACCTCACCCTTAAAAATCCAAACTTTGATACCAATGATACCGTAAGTCGTGTTTGCTTCGGCTGTACCGTAGTCAATATCCGCACGTAATGTATGTAAAGGCACTCGACCCTCACGATACCATTCTGTACGAGCGATCTCAGCTCCATTCAGGCGACCAGCAACGTTAATACGAATACCTTCAGCACCTAAACGCATAGTATTAGTTACGGCACGCTTCATAGCGCGACGAAACATAATGCGACGCTCAAGCTGTGACGCGACACTTTCAGCAACCAAGGTTGCATCAAGTTCGGGCTTACGAATTTCTTCGACACCCACATTAACCGGCACACCCATAATTTTAGAAGCAGCAATACGAAGCTTATCTATATCTTCGCCTTTCTTACCGATTACAATACCTGGACGAGCCGTGTGGATTGTTATTTTGGCATTTTTTGCTGGTCTATCAATCTGAATCTTACTGACTGATGCATGTGCTAATTTCTCTTTAAGAAACGCACGTACTTTCAAATCATTATTAAGCATGCTTGAAAAATTTTCTGAATCAGCATACCAGATCGAGTTCCAATCCTTAATTATACCAAGTCTGAAGCCAATTGGGTGAACCTTTTGTCCCATAAGTATTCTCTCTTACTTTTCGTCGACAATCACAGTGATGTGACTTGTACGTTTAAGGATACGGTTACCACGACCTTTCGCTCGTGGTGACATACGTTTCATTGTTGAACCATCATCAACCATAACAGTTGAGACGTACAACTCATCAATATCTGCGCCATCATTATGCTCCGCATTAGCGATTGCAGAATTTAGCACTTCTTTCATTAATGAAGCTGCTTTCTTTGGACTGTATGTAAGTAGGTTTATCGCTTTTTCAACTGGTAAACCTCTAATCTGATCTGCTACCAAACGTACTTTTTGGGCAGAGATTCTTGCATAGCTGTATTTTGCTTTAGTAGCCATCTTATCTTAACCTTATCGTTTAGCTTTTTTATCAGCGATGTGACCACGGAAAGTCCTAGTTGGAGAAAACTCACCCAACTTGTGACCAACCATATCTTCAGTAATGAAGACCGGCATATGCTGTCTACCATTATGAACGGCAATTGTTAAACCAATCATTTCTGGCGAAATCATTGAACGGCGCGACCATGTCTTGATTGGACGTTTATTGTCAGCTTCAATCGCTTCTAAAACCTTCTTTTCAAGGTGCTGGTCTATAAAAGGACCTTTTTTAATCGAACGCGGCATATATCTTCCTACCTATTTTTTGTTACGACGACGCACGATCATACTATCTGTGCGTTTGTTCTTACGAGTTTTGTAGCCTTTAGTTGGCATTCCCCAAGGTGACACAGGATGACGACCACCTGATGTACGACCTTCACCACCACCATGTGGATGATCAACCGGATTCATTACAACACCACGAACGGTTGGACGAACACCTCTCCATCTTGTTGCACCCGCTTTACCAAGTGAACGTAATGCATGCTCGCCATTACCAACTTCACCCAGTGTTGCTTTACAATCTAGTGGAATCTTGCGCATTTCACCTGAACGAAGACGAACAGTTGCATAACCATTTTCACGCGCAACGAATTGAGCACTACCACCGGCACTACGTGCAATTTGCGCACCTTTACCAGGCTTCATTTCAATACAATGTATTGTACTACCCAATGGGATTGCTGACAATTTCAAACAGTTTCCTGCACGAATTGCTGCGTTTTCACCTGATTCTAAACGATCACCAGCAACCACACCTTTAGGTGCGATAATGTAGGTTTTCTCACCATCAGCATAACTTAGTAATGCAATGTGAGCTGTACGATTAGGATCATATTCAATACGTTCAACAACAGCTGGAATACCATCTTTTGTTCGTTTAAAATCAATCATACGGTAACGTTGCTTGTGACCACCACCACGATGTCTTACCGTGATACGACCAGCATTATTACGCCCGCCAGATTTAGATTTCTTTTCAACTAAAGGAGCATAAGGTGCACCTTTGTGTAAATCATCTGTTTTAACCTGAACGACAAATCTGCGTCCGGCTGATGTAGGCTTAGCTTTTTTTAATGCCATTCCTGTTTCCTCATCAATTCTTTAATTTATTCGCCAAGGAAGTTGATGTCTGCGCCATCAACAAGAGTGACATAGGCTTTCTTCCAGTCACTACGCTTACCCATAATCCGACCTGTGCGTTTAACTTTACCTTTCACATTTGCGGTCGTTACCGATGCAACTTTGACATCAAACATTGTTTCTACAGCATGTTTGATTTCAAGTTTATTTGCACTAGGAAGCACTTTTAATACAACTTGATTGTTTTGCTCAGCAACACGTGAAGCTTTTTCAGCAACAACAGGGCCTACAATAACTTTAGTTAGTCGTTCAACATTCATACTAATGACTCCTCAAGTTTGCGAATCGAATCTTCGCTCATTACGACTTTTTCAAATCTTAATAAAGCAACAGGATTCACATGAGCAGCATCAGTAGCAGCAATATTATATAAATTGCGTGAAGCAAGATCTAAATTTCCTGCTGCATTCTCTGTAATAATAAGCGCATTTTTCAAACCCAAACCTGTAACCTTAGTCAGCAAGTCTTTAGTTTTAGGTGTTGCTAGCTCAACCTTATCAACTATAACCAACGCATCTTTACGACGTAGTTCAGATAAAATTGTACAGATTGCACTGCGGTATACTTTACGATTAACCTTTTGGCTATAGTCGCGAGGTTTAGCAGCAAACGTTGTACCACCAGAGCGCCATAAAGGACTTCTGATTGTACCAGCACGAGCGCGACCACTACCTTTTTGTGCAAAAGGTTTTCGTCCACCACCACGAACTTCAGAACGTGTTTTTTGTGCATGAGTACCACTACGTGCACCAGCCATAAATGCTGTCACAACTTGATGAACCAAAGATTCATTGTATTCACGATCGAACATAGCATCAGAAACAGTAATGTTTCCAGCTTTGCCTCCATCGAAAGATTGTAATTGAAGATCCACAATATTCCCCTAAGAATCTTAAGCTTTAACAGCTGGTCGAATGATTACGTTGCCGCCTTTTGATCCAGGTACAGAACCCTTCACAAGCACTAAGCCACGCTCTTCATCAACACGAACAACAGATAGGTTTTGCAATGTTCTTTGCACATCACCCATGTGTCCAGCCATTTTCTTTTCTTTGAAAACACGACCAGGAGTTTGACACTGCCCGATTGAGCCAGGCGCTCTATGAGAGATAGAGTTACCATGTGTTGCATCACCGCCACGGAAACCGTAACGCTTCATTACACCAGCAAAACCTTTACCTTTCGTAACACCTGTAACATCAATAGCCTGTCCAGCTTCAAAGATATTTACTTTAATTTCCGAACCCAGTTCTAAATCAGCAACATCATCAGTAGTAAACTCATGTACTTTGTGTCCAGCTGAAGATTCAGCTTTTGCAAAGTGACCTGCTTGAGGTTTAGTCACTCGAGATGTTTTTTTAGAACCAACCGTTACTTGCACAGCGCTATAACCATCTTTTTCAATAGTTTTTAACTGGCTAATACGATTTGATTCAACTTCAATTACCGTAACTGGTGTAGAAACACCGTCTTCAGTGAAGACACGTGTCATTCCACGCTTACGGCCGACAAGTCCAATAGTCATTGTCCAAGCCCCTTCTTAATTCAATTTAATCTGGACATCAACACCTGCGGCGAGATCCAGCTTCATTAATGCATCTACTGTTTTATCAGTAGGTTCCACGATATCCATAAGACGCTTGTGAGTACGAATTTCGTACTGGTCACGTGCATCTTTATTTACATGTGGAGAAATCAAAATAGTAAAACGTTCTTTTTTCGTAGGCAATGGAATAGGTCCATTGATACGAGCGCCAGTACGCTTTGCTGTTTCAACAATTTCTTTTGCAGATTGATCAATAAGACGGTGGTCAAATGATTTCAATCTAATTCTAATAGTTTGGTTAGTTGCCATTATCTACTACTCTGTAATCTTACTAACAACGCCGGCGCCAACTGTACGGCCACCTTCACGAATAGCAAAACGTAATCCATCTTCCATCGCAATCGGTGCAATTAGGGTTACGTCCATTTTGACGTTATCA
>Ga0209495_1002290_pt1 | contig 12604 bp, 16 predicted proteins | sample EN1Hudsemesocosm_FD_184629 | JGI IMG/M metagenome (GOLD analysis project Ga0209495, IMG submission 184629) | Methane-oxidizing microbial communities from mesocosms in the Hudson Canyon - EN1E Hudson Canyon (SPAdes) (version 2) | ecosystem: Environmental > Aquatic > Marine > Cold seeps | place... | reverse complement strand
ACCGTGAATGTGAACGGGTGTGTCCGAAAGATATTAGTGTGAGTACCATTACTACCATGAATAAATTGCTGTATCAGTCGACGTGATGAACATGGCTACCGGCTTTTAAAACGTAGCGATTTAACCTTTATTTATAATAGAGAATAAGATCTTTTTGTATTTATTGTGTCGGTCAAAATAATTCCCGTTATTTACGACAGTCGTTAGAGCCCATCTCCCGCGGAATTAAAATAAATAACAAGCTTAAATAATAATGACTTGTACTTTTTACGAAGATAAGTAAGCTGACATGGGATTTTATAAATCGTGGAATGTCAACAATGTTCAAACTGGCACCAACATGTTAAAACAGAAGCTTGCAGTGTTGTTCAACATAATGGGATTGATGTTGAACAGCCCCGATGACTTCTCTAGGCTATTTATTTAATTTTTGCCTGAGGAGTTTTAGTCAGCGCCTTTATCTACGGGGCGAAATATAACAGGGAGTGTTCATTTGAAATCACCTTATCTACATGTAAGACCTTTCTTCACTGGCGATAACTTGTCGTTGAAGCAGACAGACGCTATTGCGCGTGCAGCTTAACTAGATTGGCAGGTAAAACAAAGTATAATCACCTATTAACGGTAAGGTAAACTAAATGAAGAAACCTGATATTCCTCAAAATGAAAGGGAACGCCTCAAAGTACTTCGTTCGCTTGATGTGTTAGATACCCCTTCAGAGGAACGCTTTGATCGACTAACACGGTTAGCGAAACGTATGTTTGACGTGCCAATAGCGCTCGTAAGTCTTGTCGATGAAAACCGACAATGGTTCAAATCCTGCAGCGGCCTTACTGTTACCGAAACATCACGTGATATTTCATTTTGCGGACATGCGATTCTCGATAATGAAATATTTATAATTCCTGATACCTTAAAAGATGAACGTTTTTCGGATAACCCATTGGTTTTGAATGAGCCATATATTCGCTTTTACGCAGGATGCCCACTACGTTATATGGATGGTAGCATGTTGGGTACACTGTGCATCATCGACACACAACCAAGATTTCTTAACGAAGGGGACCTCGGTGCATTTAAGGATCTAGCGGAATTAGCAGAACACGAACTTATGGCTGTTCAGCTGGCAACTGAGGATGAGCTTACAAATATATCCAATAGGAGAGGCTTTATTAAACTTGCACAATATGGACTGGATATATGCGCTCGTAATAACACCTCTGCCTCACTGGTGTTTTTTGATCTAAATAGATTCAAATCAATCAATGATATATTTGGACATGCTGAAGGTGATACAGCATTAATCGCCTTTTCCGATCATATGAAAAATACTTTTAGACATTCTGACGTCATTGGTCGTTTAGGTGGTGACGAGTTCGCCGTACTGTTAACTGATACATCATTCGAACCTGTGGATAAAATCATTTCACGATTTCGGGTTTCCATAGATCATTACAATAAAGAATCTAATCTAGGCTATGAGATTTCATTTAGCGAGGGTATTGTAATAATCGATCATGAAAAAAATATTTCTCTTGAATCATTATTGAGCCAAGCCGATTCTTTAATGTACGATAAAAAACTTTAAACATCTAAATTATAGCCATAACTAATGGCTAAATATTAAATGTATATTAAACACATGTTATTTAGCTTACCTAAAAATCACTAAACTTTAAACAATTAGGGTCAGTGTGTAATTAAATGAATTTACAAACATTTCTAACAAATCGCTGCAGTGGACAATCAAAAGCGTCACTAATTTTGCTGACGCAAAAACGTGCCACTTTTGCTTGCACCTGAGCAAGACGTTATGGATCCTTAGAATGAAGCTAATGTCGCTAGCCTTTTTGTTGTGCTTTTCTATGGGTTCGCAAGCTTCATGTGTAGTTCTTCTGCATGGACTTGCAAGAACTCCAAGTTCAATGGAGACTCTAGAGAAAGCGCTAATAAGAGACGGTTTCTCACCTATTAATGAAGGTTATCCTTCAAGAGAGCATTCTATCGAGCTTCTAGCAGAGTTAGCGATAAAGCCCGCTTTGGAAAAGTGCCCAAAAGATATGAGCGTTAACTTTGTTACTCATTCTCTTGGCGGAATTTTGGTACGGCAATATCTAAGCAAGCACGAAGTAGCCAATTTAAACCGAGTCGTCATGCTTGGCCCGCCAAATAAAGGCAGCGAGGTAGTAGATAAGCTTGGAGATGCACCAGGTTTTCACTTCATCAATGGTGATGCTGGTATGCAGTTAGGTACAGGTGAATTAAGTATTCCCAACACCTTGGGAAAGGCCAACTTTGATGTAGGAATCGTTGCCGGAACTAACAGCATTAATTGGATATTGTCCTCTCTAATACCCAATACGGATGACGGAAAGGTTTCGGTAGAAAGTACCAAGTTAGAAGGTATGAGAGACCATATTGAAATGCCGGTCACACATCCCTTTATGATGAAAAACGTAAGCGTCATCGCTCAGGTTATTAACTACTTGAAAAATGGAAGTTTTGAGCATGACAGCAATCCATAGCAAGGCATTCAAACGGAACAAAGTGCTGCGTAGTTGGCTCCTTAACTGAGCGTTAGCCGCCTCAATTAAACGTGTACCTTATCTTGTACAAGTTATTCTTTTTAGTTAGACTTGTCCCATTACCTGTACAACAAATAAAAGAGAATAATATGAGAATAGTATCTTTTACTGAAGCAAGAAATGGGCTTAAATCTGTGCTTGATCATGTCGTAAACGACGCCGATTATACGATAATTACACGTAGAGATTCTGAAGATGCTGTTGTTATGTCTTTGGATCATTACAACAGCTTGATGGAAACTGTTCATTTATTAAAGTCACCTGCTAACGCAGTTCACCTAACCCGTTCTATTGAACAATTTAAATCAGCTCAAGTGATTGAGCGAGAAATAGTAAATGACTAGGTTGTTAGCGTGGACCAATGATGCATGGGCTGATTATGTTTATTGGCAAGGGCAAGATAAAAAAACGCTTAAAAGAATTAATAAATTAATTACAGACACTAAGCGTTTCCCATTTGAGGGAATCGGAAAACCTGAGCCTCTAAAAGAAAATTTATCAGGTTTTTGGTCAAGACGTGTGGATGAATCCAATCGTCTTGTATATGCCGTTAGTGATAGTTATATAACAGTTATATCTTGTCGCTATCATTATTGATAAATTAAAGATACTACCCTTTAATTCTCAAAAATTTAGCGTCAGGTCTTGCATCGAGCAACTGAAAATACTTGATTGCAAGACCTAGCCCCGTTTTTCGGCTGTTGGCATATGGTGTTCTCAAATCAGGAAAACCATTTGGCGTTCATTATCAAATTAATGCCATTTAGGCTTGATTGCTAAGACAGTATCTTACCCCTTGGTTTTCCTTGACAAAAAGAGACGGAGCTTTCGCCTTAGCGATCTTAATCACCCGTTGGATGACTTGGTCGCAGAACATGCCCGCGACCATTGGCATAACAGGGTAAGAGCTAAGCAGCGCCCCAAAATTCGTCCTCGGCAGCCTGATCACTGGAATACAACCACACTTCGGTAATTTTACCGTTGTTCACTGTGAACACATCGACGCCACTCATTGCCATCGCGCTGCTGTTGCGTTGACCTGAAAAGGTGATGGTCGCAGCAACTTCTGCGCCATTCGCCATAACCTCTTTCACCTGATCAATCTTGAAAGTCCCGCCCGAGGCTTCGATCATTCCGCCGAGCATTGCAAACACCGATTCAGCGCCGGTATGGGTGCCAGAAAATTGGTTTTCACCGGGTTGGTGCCAGACTACGTCGGTGGCGACAAGGGCTCCTAGCTGGGCGAGATCAACGGCCTGAACAGCTTTATAGTAGCTTTTAATCAAGTCGATATTTGTCATATTAAATTCCTTTTATTGGGAGGATTCCATGCATATACGGTCTTTTATGCATGGCTATGCAGCTATTTTACACCGGAATTATCGTGATATGCCGTGTTTCAATTAGCTAATTGGTTGTGTCCAGACCGCCGTTAACACGACTAGCCTTGACTGGGTTTAATCTTTCGGCAGCGCATTTTAGGCGATATAAAATTGTTTTATGGGCCCATAATACTCACCTCAGAGTATCGCTAGGATAAGCGTCCTATTTGTCATAAGCAAGTCAATATTACTACTGACTGCCGGCCTCTGTCCTACTTTTTTATAGTGGCTGCAGGTTAAAATAGAACTAGCATTTAAGCGATTTTCAATTAAAGGGGGAACCTCAGAGTTATTTTTAATAAGGCTGTTAGCTTATAGGCGTGTTTTGTTTATTCTCGTCACGTAATATAAGAAATAAAAAGACAATGCCTAGCAGTATAGTGGTTGAGGCGAACCATAAAGCAATAGAATAACTCTGAGTTGTGCTAGAGAGGTAGCCGGCAATAGTAGGGGCGACCATTTGAGCAAGGCCATAACTGAGTGTGAGCCTTGCCATCGCTTTTGCAGGGTTTTTAGGAAACTTATGGCCTATAAATGTCAGCATTAAACTGACAATACCTGAAAATGTACCACCAAATACCATCGCGCCGAGTACATTGACAAATAGATTATCTGATAGTGCTGGAATCACAATAGCGAACATTTGTAGGCTGTAAACTAGAATAAGCGTTTTGATTTCGCCAAGCCGCTGAGCTAATTTATCCCATAAAAAACACGACGGCACGGCAGCTAAGCCAAGCATTACCCATATCCAGTCGCCTTTACCTGTCAATAGCGGCATTGCTTCAAGTACGGCAACAATAAACGTGGCACTAATAACATAACCCACGCCAGCACATGAATAAGCGGCTAGCATTAGCCACAGCCATCGTTTAGAAGGCTCATGATAATCGGCTACGGATTTAGGTGTAAATAAGGTGGGTACGGGCATCCAGCGCCAAGCCGGAATAAGAAATACTATTCCGAACAACCCCATCATGATCCACTGCATTGACCAGTCTAAAAAATGATTCATCACTACAATTGCTAGTCCTGGAATGGCAATTCCCAAGCCGATAAAGGTGAAATGTAAGCCTAATTGTGGCTTAAAGCCGTGATGTTTAAGCCAACTAAGTACAAAGCCTGAAGCGAGGATAATGCCAGCTGTGCTGGTTAAGCCAGCAACAAAACGCAGTATTGACCATATAATAATGTTAGTCGTGAGACCCATTGCGATTGTACTTACAACCGCGACGATTAAACTTAGTTGGTAAAACCGAAATTTGAATTTTAGGTTATTGGTGAATGACACCAGAATAATGCCAGTGAAATAACCTAAATAATTAAATGTGGCTAACCAGCCTCCATCAATAATGGATAAACCAGTTTGGCTTAACATTAAGGGCAAAAAGGGTGTGTAGGCAAAGCGAGCAATACCAACCGTTAGGATCCCTGCTGATATGCCAGCGAGTATGACTTTTATTCGCTGTCGTTGGGAAACTGAAATTTGATTTAACATGAGGTGTACTGCTGCTTAGAATTCACAATTAGGCCATTCTATCAATTCAGTTTATTGAATGTGGAGAAATACAGGTTCTGCCTGCATTTAACCTTGAGTAATCTACATAAGGGAACTAGGAAACAGATGATTAAGCGCTGATTACTGAATTTATCTATTCATCTCGCGATAGTTATATACTCTAAATATAGAATTATTAAAACGGAATATTCAATGGTTACAAAAACCTTTCGAGGGACAACACCACTATTTGGCCAACGCGTGTGGCTAGATGACAGTGCGGTCATTATTGGTGATGTCGAAATCGGCGATGATAGTTCTGTTTGGCCATTAGTGTCTATTCGTGGAGATATGCACCGCATCCGTATTGGTGCTCGCTGTAGCATTCAAGATAACTCTTGTCTGCATATTACACATGCCAGTGAACACAAACCAGAAGGCCATCCCCTTACTATCGGGGATGATGTGACTGTTGGGCACCAATGTATGCTGCATGGCTGTTCGATTGGAAATAATGTTTTGGTCGGTATGTCGACGACGATCCTCGATGGGGCAGTAGTTGACGATAAAGTGATGATTGGTGCAGGTTCTTTGGTGCCACCAAATAAACATCTGGAGTCAGGTTTTCTTTACCTTGGCTCACCTGTTAAACAGGTTCGGCCATTGACAGAAGATGAACTGGATTATTTTCAATATGCTGGATCGAATTACGTTAAATTGAAAGATGAATATTTATCTGAGGCAGATCAAAATCAATGATTTTTGCCTTTTTCTCTCAAATATGTGGGGGTTAATGCGGCTAGTTTTACCTCAATCAGCCTCATTTCTGCTGCTGGATTTTCTGTACCACCAGTGCCTAGTGCCATATTGAGGTTGGCGTAGTTAATGGCCTTGTTATGCACTGGTGCTAAACCGAAGATGAAAATACATTCATTATTACAATTCCGGTAATAATAAGACCTATACCAGCTATCGCTGGAAGATCTAGCTTTTGCCCAAAAACAGCCAAACCCACTAATGATATTAGGACAAGGCCAGCGCCTGACCAAATAGCATATGCGATACCAACCGGAATAGTTTTGAGCACCAATGACAAAAAGTAAAAGGCGGTCCCATAACCCACTACAACAACAATGCTGGGCAAGACATTACTAAACCCTTCCGACGACTTAAGAGCTGCTGTGCCAGCAACTTCAGCGATAATTGCAATAGCCAGATATAAGTAACTCATAATGTTTCTCTTTGTGTATAAGGTTTAAACTCAGTTGACCATAATACAGAACAAGGCGACGTATTATGGGGCAACGGCAGTGACTTGTTTTTGTGACTGACGCTATCATTCGCGGTTTTATACTTACCTACTGCAGGTACACAGTGCGTAGCTTTTGCTAAGTCAAATATTGGCATAGTATTATAGATAGATTCAAATATTCCTGGTTTTGATAAGTAAGTTTCATGCCAAATAGCTACATCACCGTTACTAGTAATAGTTTTATTGAACTGAGTCCATGCCGGTAAGTGATTGTTAGTTCTATTTTTTGCATAAGCTTCTAAATGCTCGAAGTGATAAAGGACAGGTCTTGCAATCGAGCATGAAGTGACTGAAAATGCGTGATTGCAAGATCTGACCCAAAAAATTTATGCTGGGTTTTGTGTCTATGGCCCGACGACGATGATGATCATGACCACGGGTAAGGGCGTCAATGGCTTTAGTTTGGATCGGGATGTCGGTGAGTTTATTTTGACCCACCCTAAGATGACGATTCCTGAAGATACAGCTGAGTTTGCGATCAATATGTCGCACCAACGGTTTTGGGAGCCACCGGTTCAGCCTTATATTGATGAATGTATGAAAGCGTTCATGGTGGTAGAGAAAAGGTGCTTATGTGTTTAGCTTTCAACGGTCGATTCTCATAGGACAAGCCAGAACTGTACTTGGCACGGGGGGACTGAAACCTTTCAAGATCGCTAGTTATTTTCCCTGTTCATCGGCTAGCTTGTAGTTAAAACAATATCTGAAATAAGCATGCAGAGCTGACAGCAGCGGATTTACGGTCGCGGTTCACAAAATTGTAGGGACAAGCAATGTTTCCTACATTGCTATTGCATACACTCCATCCATGGAGGTAAATACTTTTGAACGCCGTTTAGGTGGCCCCGAGGGGTTGAGGCACACGGTGTGCCGAATAATTCCCGCCGGCGCTACCACATGCTGAGAAACCACCTTCGGGTGTTTTGTTTGCTGTCAGGTTCTTGCTTTTAATCATTAAAGGGTAGGGCGTCCCCCTTTAAAATTGATACTGGCGTGCAGGCCTCTTATACTGAGTAACTAGAATCGACTCTGCAGGGAGTCAGATTAGATAAGGAGTGGGTGCAAGGTATCAGGCTTCTTAGACAAAAAACTGGTAAGCTCTTATTAGCCTGTAACAGCGGTTAATTCATTCATCTATTAATAAAGCCTTTGACCCTATGATAGAAGTTGCCCTTTTCCCGATACCTAAATCAGTTAACTTTCCTGGTGTACCTACACCGTTGCATGTGTTCGAGCCCCGTTATAGAGAAATGGTGAGATATTGCATCGATAATGATGTCATGATGGGCGTTTGTCATACCCAAGGGATCGTTCGTGACATAACACGTATGCAGACAGGGGAAGATGCGCTTAACAGTAATCAATCTACCTATAAGCCCTGTGATATTTTTTCTGCTGGTAAAGTAGAGCTGCATGAGGAACTGGATGATGGCCGTATGGGAATCATGGTTCATTTTGAAACACGACTAGCGCTAAAACAAGTGCGACAGATATTACCTTTTAATATATGGGCCTGTGACTTGTATGAAGATGAACCTCTTGAAGATGACAACTTAGTCAATTTAAGACAAGCCCATGAAAAGGTTATGCAGCGTTTATTGGTTCTTGGCCATGGCAATGATGACTTTCAAAAAATGCTGACAAGTGAACAATGGCAAAACCTATCAGCAGTTGAATTTAGTTTTATGGTAAACGGCTTATTCGATATGCCAGCAGAAAAAAAACAAGAAATACTTGAAATGACACAGCCACAACAGCGTCTAGGTACCTTATTAAAGATGTTAAATTCTATTCAGCCGTCTTTTAAAGCTTAATCTTAAAAATGGACAGTGGTATTAGGAGACAATTATCAAAATTGATTGGCTTACAACGCTGCTAGTGATACTACTGATAGCAACATTTTTAGCATTCTTTAGCGGATATTTTCGGTATCCTTATGGGTGGATTGTTACTACACTCTTACTTATAGCGAGAGTAACTGCTAATAGTAGAAATAATGATAGCTAACAACTTAAAACAAATAATCTTGTATCAAGACCAGCATCAATCGACTCTGATATTGATGCTGGGGCAATAGTGTCAGCTGACGTGTCTAAGAAGTCTTTCCAGCAACTGTCGAGTCTTCATATGCCCCTCGCTATGATCACACAAAAATGAACGAAAACTAATCAAATAAGCTGACGTCACAGCCATTTCATCAGTGATACGTTTACAGCCCGTATTTTTCCTATCTGCTGCTTCAAGAAACCACTGCACAGTTCGACTGATTCGCGTTATACCATGAGCCTGCAAGTGAAAGTGTCCCGGCCCAAGTTTATAAGCGAGGATCTCGCGTACAAGTGGTCTGTATGGCATCAAAGAGTCAAACCAAGCCATAATAGCGTTGAATAATTTTTCATTGCTCGTCAGGTTTTGATGCTTCTTATCTAATGCCAAGTTTAACATCGCATCATCAGCGAGGTTAAAAAGTGCCTCAGCCATATCATCTTTAGAGCGATAGAACTGTTTTATATCACTCAATGAGCAATCGAGAAGCAGGGCTAACTCGACCAAGCTAAATGATTGCCATGAACTTTTCTGGGCAAGAATAATCGCGTGATCGAGAATACTATCCGCAGTTAAGGTATTTTTCGCCATAGCCATTCTCCAAAGGAGTGGTCTAATAGTAGTTGAAACGTGAGGTAGTGTTTATGAATATTAAGAAACCAATTACTCTGACTGTATTTTTATTTTTTGCTTTAATGATTAAATAATACAGACTTTAATCACTAAAGGACGTTATATTTATTCACATGCAAAAGACATTTATCTTACTCACGTTACTAATCAACTTCTTGTTTCAGACTGGTTTTGCGGCTGAAATCGATAGCGTCACGCCGAGAAAACTTAAACTTCAAAACAGCCTTACTATGATTAACACTATTTTTAATCAACGACTGCAAGAGGGCATACAAAAGGCCAATAGCCGACAAGAGCATATTCAAGACAGCGATGCAGGCAACTTTTGTGATCAACAAGTCTTATATAGTGAACTTAGAAAAGCTATTTTTCAATCCCTTACCGCATCATGGGGACTGAAGGGTTACGCTCTGGACCAACAATTACGCCGTTTACTCGTCAGAAAAAGTTATTCTTTATCATTAAACGATTCTATTTATCGTGACATAGACTATATAGAAGGTTTTTCCTTAAACCTTAAAGAATTGAGTGACGTTGTCAATATCAATGGTCATCTTGTTGGAATAGATAAACTAGGTCACTTTTTTGCTCAAGGTTGGCAGTATTTTGAATTAACCCATTTTAAAGGTCAAAACATAAATCAGGCGCTCGAGCGAGGCAGGCAAGAAGAAGCGGGTAAATTTGGTTATAACACCACAGGCATTTTTTCTTTTGCAGACCTTGTCTCAAACTTTAATGGCATGCGGTTTTGGAATAAGGTTTTACTCAAACAAGAGGATCCACTAAAAAGCGCACTCGCTAACTTTTTTAACAGGCCCTACGCATCGTGTGACATTCAATTTATGGCCTCAATCAAAAATAAAAAAGTACGAAAGGCATGGGCATTTAATACCCGATTTAATTTATCGGATTACATCGATGGCAGCTGGAATGAAGCTAATAATTGCAATAGCTACGCCGATCCCATTATTGAACAAAAAGTAATATCACGAATGAAAAATATTGCTCCCGACTTTAGCTGCCCTGACATCACCGAACACTGTTTAGACGCTAAGGAGAAGTATGGTAACTATGCAAAATATGTTTTGCATCCTTCCTGCCTTATTGTCGCTAGAGAATGAAAGGAGAAGAAAGGGTAGCGCTTCCCTTTTTCAGCATCATTGTGGCTGAATTCACAATTAAAGGGCTGCGTCCACTTTAATTTTTTGATGATATTGCTATCAATCGCCTTACGATGTTGGAACAATGAATGTCGTTATATTAAAGTGTCCGCTTTGATTTATTTATAAATAACGAACAGTAGGACAATGGAATATGAATAGGGTTTATTTTTGTAAAAAATCGCCATTTCTAGCACATATATGTAAACTAAAAAAACAGTGCAAATAATTACTTACAGAATTAACAATACATTTAACTTATTATTGTTGATCTTATTTTTATATGGAGTTATAATCGAGTCAGTAAAGCATTTAACTGTGATGTTAATCACGTTTTTTAATCATAACTAAGAAGTTAATGATGCAGGCACATTTATAACAATACAAATAATTAACAGTAGACTAAAGAAGAGGACAAAGATAATGAAATACTTTAAATTAGCATTTATATTACCCATTTTATTCATGGCCACGGGCGTACAGGCCGCTCTGTACGATATCACTAGAGTGACAATAGATCGGATAGGTGGGGGCGGTCTAATTATGGCTGAAATTAATGTATACAACGGACAAAATCAGTTGATACAGAAGCAAGCCACTCCCAAAGGACAAGCTATTAACCCAGGTGGTTACATATCGGAAGCAATTGATGGGATAAGTCACGATGGGTTTAATTATTACCATGCCGCAGCGGCTGGAGAAATGTCGTTAACCTGGTCAGCAGGCCAAACCATAAACAGTCTCGCGATACAGGGCTACGTAGGTGGTAATCCTTGGGCGGCACACCAAGCAGCTCAAAGATATTGGATACTAAAAGCTTATAATTCAAAAGGTAAGGAAGTGCATGCATTTGTAATAGATGGTAGAAATGCTGGAAGAAGTTTTGCGAGTTCAGGTGAACTCACTGTCCCTGTGCCTGCCGCTTTCTTCCTTTTTGCACCTGCACTGCTTGGGGTTATTGGATTGCGTCGTTCAGCTAGGAAAGCTAAACTCGCCTAATACACCTTATTAGCAGTTTAAAAAGCTTTGTTCGGCTATCACTAGCCGCAAAGCTTTTTTTTTGCCTGTAATAAGCCGGTTAAATGCAAAAAACAAGCTAAACTATAAGGTAATATGCTTTTAAGGAAAGCCTCATCACTAAGCTGATGGGGCTTTTTTTTGGGTGTAGTCGGTCAGGGTTGAGTTAAGTGGTTATTGTATATTGCGAATCAAAAAAAAGAGCTTGTTTACATTTTAATCAGGTTTTACACGACTAGTGTCAACAGCACCTGAAAATTGATCCATCCCATCAAGTGAAAAGTGAGCCAGTTGATTATTTGGCTAAGCTGATTAAGCCCGCCTGTTTTTATTTTAGTTGATAACTTTTCCCTTTGATTTGCACAATATGTGTAGTGGTCAATTAATTCCGGACCTTGATTTAGACAGATCTTCAGCCTTTGCAGGTGAGAGTCCATCATTAAATTGATGTGGCCGTTGCCAGTTATAATAATTCATTAGGTAGTAGCCCACATCTCTCGTTGCATCACTGAGGTTGCGATAACCTAGACTGGGAACCCACTCTGACTTTAAATTCCTAAACAAACGTTCCATGGGTGCATTGACACTCCGATGTCAAAAATTCACCTGTATTGTCCAAATCCCCCAATAATAACGGATAGAGTTCCCTGACGATATAGTGCTTTAAACATCGTTGTATTTCCTTCGTCGATAAACCCTCTTTGGTTCGACGCTCAACATAAATACGCGTACGCGCATCACTCCTCATGCGGACCATCGCAATAGTCCAGAGCGCGTTATTTGCCACTCTACTGCCACCTCGATTCAACCGATGCCGAACAGTTTTTCCTGATGAGGCCGGCAATGGGTTAACGCCACACAACGAAGCTAAAGCGGCTTCACTTTTGAGGCGTTCAGGGTTATCACCAGCCACAGATAATAGTATCGCTGCGGTAGTACGAAACGGCTGCGTAATTTTGGCGCGTGATTC
>Ga0209495_1002288_pt1 | contig 12608 bp, 8 predicted proteins | sample EN1Hudsemesocosm_FD_184629 | JGI IMG/M metagenome (GOLD analysis project Ga0209495, IMG submission 184629) | Methane-oxidizing microbial communities from mesocosms in the Hudson Canyon - EN1E Hudson Canyon (SPAdes) (version 2) | ecosystem: Environmental > Aquatic > Marine > Cold seeps | place... | reverse complement strand
GACAACGAACAATATTGGAATCGATTTTCGAAAGGTCTAAATCGCGGTGACAAATATCCATCTCAATTTCTCCTACCGAAGAAACATAAGCATGGGTATCAACTCCAATACCTTTCAATATCTGTTTTGCAATTGCTCCGGCTACAACTCTAGCAATGGTTTCGCGTGCCGACGAACGTCCGCCACCTCTATAATCGCGAATACCATATTTGGCATCGTAAGTATAATCGGCATGCGAAGGACGATAAGCATCCTTTATATGCGTATAGTCTTTCGACTTTGGATCGCTATTTAAAATTTGAAATGCAATAGGGGTTCCTAGAGTTTGACCTTCAAAAATACCCGATAAGAACTCAACTTTATCAGATTCTTTACGCTGGGTAGTAATCTTTGACTGTCCAGGCTTGCGTCTATCTAACTCAAACTGAATAGCATCTAGATCGATCGTTACACCAGAAGGACAACCATCAATAATACCGCCAATAGCTTTACCATGCGACTCACCGTAGCTGGTTAAACGAAATATTTCTCCGAAGGAATTTGAACTCATAGAGAACAAAAATAGGAAAATGTAGAAAGTAGCAAGTACAAAGTAGCAAGTATCTGGTATTAGTTACGAGTACTGATCACAAGCAATTGGTTAAATAAATAAATCCCAATACTATTTGTTCTTTACCAGTTACTAGATACTAGATACTTTTTCCTTATTTTTGGCTTGCTTAAAGCTATACTATGAAAGTCATCATAAAAAATATTGCCGAGTTAGTTCAGGTAGAAGATAAAATTCAAAAAAAGGTATCGGGTGCTGCTATGAAAAATCTAGCCACCATCAAAGATGCCTTCTTGAGTATGGAGGATGGAATCATCACCGATTTTGGTGCTATGGACGACTGGACAGGTATTGAGGACTGGAATAATACGGAAGTTGTCGATGCTGAAGGTGGAATGGTTTTCCCAACTTGGGTAGATTCTCACAGTCATTTGGTGTTTGGAGGAACTCGCGAAGGTGAATTTGTTGATCGTATTAATGGTTTGACTTACGAGGAAATTGCCAATCGAGGTGGTGGGATTTTAAATTCAGCTCAAAAATTAGCCGAGGCCACCGAAGACGAATTGTTTGAAAGTGCTTCCGCTCGTTTGATAGAACTCATTAAAATGGGGACTGGAGCATTAGAAATAAAAAGTGGTTACGGCTTAAGTACCGAAAGCGAATTAAAAATGCTTCGTGTTATTAAGCGTCTGAAAGAGAACTTTCCGATTACTATAAAATCTACTTTCCTTGGAGCTCATGCTCTTCCCTTAGCTTATAAAAACGATAAAGAAGGTTACCTAAAGTTAATTGAGGAGGAAATGCTTCCAAAAGTAGCTGAAGAAGGACTTGCTGAATATGTAGACATCTTTTGTGAAAAAGGCTACTTCTCGATTGAAGACATGGAGCGTGTGGTGAATGCTGGAAAGAAATACGGATTAATCCCTAAGGTGCATGTAAACCAATTCAATATTATTGGTGGTGTTCCTTCAGCAGTAAAACTTGGAGCTCTTTCTGTAGATCACTTAGAAGTAGTAAATCAGGAAGATATTGATGCTCTGAAAGGCTCAGCAACGATGCCAACCCTACTTCCTTCCTGTTCTTTCTTCCTGAAAATTTCTTACGGACCTGCAAGAGATATGATGGACCAAGGCTTACCTGTTTGTTTAGCTACGGATTACAACCCAGGTTCTACTCCATCTGGGAACATGAATTTCGTGGTTTCATTGGCTTGTATCCACATGAATATGAATCCTGAAGAAGCAATAAATGCTGCTACTATCAATGGTGCTTATGCAATGGGAATCAGTAAATCGGAAGGAAGTATTGCCAAAGGAAAAAAAGGTAATATATTTATCACTAAGAAAATCCCCTCTTATGCGTTCTTACCCTACAATTTCGGACACAACATTATAGAGAAGGTCTTCATTAACGGTAGCGAATTCAGTCGATAAACGGATAACAGATGAAAAAAACATTTACCCTTATATGTGTACTTTGCCTAAACACTTTTGTTTTTGGTCAAACACAAATGACTTGGTTTTCAGATATTAATATCTGTGAAACAGAAGACAGTATTATTAATTTTCCAACTGGAGATTATAGCTTATACTCTTTTAATTGGTTTTTTGAAGGCGACAGTTTAACAATCGATAGTTCTATTTCGATTCAAAACACAGGTATTTACAGCTTAGAATTATATGGAATAGATACATTAATAGGTGACTTTGAGGCTATAGTAGATATGGTAGATAACGAGTTTATGCTTACCCTAACAGATTCTGACATAAATGTAGATTCACTTATTAATATTTGTCTTGAAGACAACCCTACGCTTATCACAAATCAAGTTGGGTATACTCATACATGGTTTTTAGATGGTCTTTCTATTGGAGATGATACACTTACCGAGAGAACTCTTGCTATAGACGAAATCATTGATGAGATTAACTTCAATCAAGAATATGAATATTTTGTTGAGGTAGAAACTGCATGTGGTATCTACCAATCCAAAAATGCGGTTACAATGATTGTAAATGAATGTCATTGTGCTTTAAACATGCCCAATGTATTTACTCCAAATGGGGATCCTTTTAATGATTTATTTAAACCTTTAAACGATCATGAATTGGAGACTGATCCCGAAAATATTTGTGAATCTACCAACTTCACTATGGAGATTTACAGTCAATGGGGAAGACACATAACCACCCTTAATTCGGGTGATGATTACCCTACATGGGATGGACTTAACAAAAGAGGTAAAGAAGTATCCGCGGGAGTATACTATTATCAAATTGATTATAAAGTAAACATCTACACTTTACCAGAACAAAAACAGAAGATTACTGGATTCTTTCATTTGTATCGTTAGACATTAGACATTAGACCAAATGAAATTTTCAATACTAGAACTAATAATTCTATACGTAGAAATTCTCACTCCTTTTTCGAATTAGTTATTCTGATTTTCGTTCCAAGATTTTCCCAAAAAGTCCTTTCATAGCCCTAAGTCTATTCTTATCTTAGCCATCTAAATTTTAGATTCAGATGAAACAACTTATAGAATGTGTGCCTAACTTCTCGGAAGGCTGCGATATGGTAGTGATTAAACAAATCACTGATGTTATTGAAACCGTTGACGGTGTAAAACTTTTAAATGTAGACCCAGGAAAAGCTACTAACCGAACGGTAGTAACTTTTGTAGGGACTCCAGAAGAAGTTATCGACGCTGCATTCTTAGCTATCAAAAAAGCTTCTGAATTAATCGACATGAGTAAGCACTCTGGTGAACACCCTCGTATGGGAGCAACAGATGTTTGTCCTTTAGTACCTATTGCGAATATCGAAATGGATGAGGTTGTAAAATACGCTCATAAATTAGGTGAACGAGTAGGTCGCGAACTAGGAATTCCTGGTTATTTCTACGAAAACGCTGCGAGTTCTGAAGAACGAAGAAATCTTGCTGTCGTACGTAAAGGAGAATACGAAGCTTTAAAAGCGAAGTTAGTTGACCCAGAATGGAAGCCAGACTTTGGTCCTGCAGAATTCGTGAAAGCTGCAAATACTGGAGCTACTGCAATTTCTGCTCGCGATTTCTTAATTGCATACAATGTAAACTTAAACACTACTTCTACTCGTAGAGCTAATGCTGTTGCATATGACATTCGCGAAAAAGGTAGAATAAAGCGCGAAGGTGAAATGCTTTCAGGGGCTATTGTAAAAGATGTGAACGGAAATACACTTTGGACTCCAGGTAAATTAAAACACGTTAAAGCTATTGGTTGGTATATCGAAGAGTACGGAGTTACTCAGGTTACCATGAATATCACGAATATTACTGAAACCCCTTTACACATAGCCTTCGATGAGACTGCAAAAGCAGCTGATGCACGTGGAATTAGAGCTACAGGCTCTGAGCTTGTAGGATTAGTTCCTAAAAGCGCTATGCTCGATGCTGGTAAATTTTTCTTGAGAAAACAAAATCGTTCTACGGGTATCCACGAAAGCGAAATCATCAAAATTGCCATTAAGAGTATGGGATTAGATGAATTAGGACCTTTCAACCCTAAAGATCGTATTATAGAATATATGCTAGAAAGTGATAGCGACAAGAAATTAATCGATATGACATTGACCGAGTTTGCTGATGAAACTGCTTCTGAAAGTCCTGCTCCGGGTGGAGGTTCAATTTCTGCTTACGTAGGATCTTTGGGTATTTCTTTAGCCACTATGGTTGCGAACCTTTCGGCTCACAAAAGAGGTTGGGATGATCGTTGGGAAGAATTTTCTGACTACGCTGATCAAGGACAAATCTTAAAAGATGAGTTATTGCGCTTAGTTGATGAAGACACTAATTCTTTCAATAAAATTATGGAAGCGATGCGTCTTCCTAAAGGATCGGAAGCTGAGCGAAAATTCCGTAAAGAAGCAATGGATGCAGCAACAAAATATGCTATTCTTATTCCATTTAAAGTAATGGAAACTTCTTTAAAATCTATGGACATCATTCAGGAAATGGCTGAAATAGGAAATCCTAATTCTGTAACAGACGCTGGTGTTGGAGCTCTATGTGCACGTACAGCAGTTATTGGTGCTTTCTTAAATGTAAAGATCAACTGTAAAGATTTTGATGATAAAGAATTTGTTACAGACATCCTTGCTAAAGGTGAAGTAGTAATGTCTGAAGCGATTGCAAAAGAAACTGAAATTCTTAAAATCACTCACGAGAAGATTTAATAAGTATCTTAATTCTAAAAAAAGCCGTCCTGAATACTAGGGACGGCTTTTTTTTTATTTCTGGCACAGCCTTCGCCAAAGGGGATGTATACCAGAAAGAAAGGCTAATGAAACTGCAATTTTAGATAGTAAAAAGTCTTTAAACAAGAAACTCCACGAGTCGATGGTTTATGAGAATTTTAACAATAATTGGGATCAAATAATTACCCGCGTAGAAAAAATTGAAAAAACCAATATCATTGAAGACTTTACAATAACAACAAACAACAACTGGTCAGAAATTTATGGTCACTTCGTAAAGAAGTAAAGTGGGGTAACAAAAAGCTCTTCGCGTTGCGAAGAGCTTTTTTAATTATTAATTGATTATTAATAATTAAACAATTGTAAAAGTTTTTCTGAAAATCGTTTATTAGCAAGGAAGTCTTCTTCTAAAGCTCCCGCAAAGGGAACAGGAGTATCTAAACTACCACAACGCATAACAGGCGCATCAAGTGATTCAAAACATTCTTCGGAAATTATAGCCGAAAGCTCTCCTCCCATCCCACCGTAAACGGTGTCCTCGTGAAGGATAATTACCTTACCTGTTTTGCGAACAGAATTCAAAACAGCCTCTTTATCCAATGGGACTAAAGTTCTTAAATCAATCAAATCAGCAGAAATAGTTACGTTTTCATCTAATGCTTTTAATGCCCAATGTACGCCCATACCATAAGTAACGATTGTTAGGTCATCCCCTTCTCTATGCAGCTTAGCTTCTCCTAAAGATAAAGTGTAATAATCCTCAGGCACTTCTTCATACAAGCTTCTGTATAAAGCCTTATGTTCGAAGAACATTACTGGATTTGGATCTTCAATCGCTGCTGCTAGTAAACCTTTTGCATCGCTAGGGAATGCAGGATAAACTACTTTCAATCCAGGGGTATGTGTAAACCAAGCTTCGTTAGTTTGTGAATGGAAAGGACCTGCTCCAACTCCGGCACCACAGGGCATACGTACTACTACATCGGCATTTTCACCCCAACGGTAATGCACTTTAGCTAGATTATTTATAATGGGATTAAAACCGGAAGTTACAAAATCGCCAAATTGCATTTCTACAATAGCTTTGTAACCTGAAACTGATAAACCTAGTGCAGCACTAACTATGGATGACTCACAAATAGGTGTATTTCGTATTCTGTCTTTTCCAAATTGCTCAACAAAACCATCTGTAATTTTGAATACGCCACCATATTCGGCAATATCTTGCCCCATAATTACCGAATTCTCAAAACGCTCCATAGACTGACGAAGACCATCTGAAATAGCATCCACTAATCGGATGTTTTTTGTAGAATCCGTTGCTGGTTTTTGTTCCTCAAAATGATGCGGTGCATAAACATCAGCTAATTCTAATGCTGTTGTAGACTGAATAGTCTCTTCAGCATCCGCTATTTTCAAGCCCTCTTCTATTTCTGTCTTAACTTCTAAAGTAAAAGTTTCAATAAACTCTTGATCTATTAGACCTTCAGCTAATAAGAACTCCTCATAATTTTTCACTGGATCCTTCTCTGCCCACATATCCATCAAGTCTTGCGGCACATATTTTGTTCCCGAAGCTTCTTCGTGTCCACGCATCCTAAAAGTGAAGCACTCCAATAGAACTGGCTTGGGGTTCTTCTTCATTTCTTCGGCAAGCTTCATGATTGTAGAATAAACCTCAAGGATATTATTTCCATCAATACGGTAGGCATCCATCCCATAACCAGCACCTTTGTCGGCTAAACGCTCACATCGAAATTGTTCGTTTGTTGGCGTTGATAATCCATACCCATTGTTTTCTATCACAAAGATTACGGGTAAATCCCATACCGAAGCTACGTTTAATGCCTCATGAAAGTCACCTTCACTCGTTCCTCCATCTCCAGTAAAAACAGCACAAATTTGCTTATTGACTTTCAACTTATTTGCCAAAGCAATACCATCGGCTAAAGCTAATTGTGGCCCTAAGTGAGAAATCATTCCTACAATATGATGCTCTTTCGTACCGAAGTGAAACGAGCGATCTCTACCTTTTGTAAAACCACTAGCCTTTCCCTGAAATTGTGAAAACAATCTACTTAAAGGAATGTTTCTGGTAGTAAAAACACCTAAATTACGGTGCATCGGAAGTATGTATTCATCTTGCTCTAAAGCATTAGAAACACCTACTGAAATAGCTTCTTGTCCTATTCCACCAAACCATTTAGAAATCCTTCCTTGGCGTAATAAAATAAGCATCTTTTCTTCTATCAATCTCGGTTTAAGGATAGATTTATAGAGCTCTTTTAACTGTATATCTGTGAAACCTTTACGGTTGTATTGAATTTTCATCGTAATTCTGAAATTTAAGAACACCAAAGTATTGAATAAATCCTTAATTTGGCTTTATAGAACTCTTATTTTATGCACTAAATAGTATTCTCCACTTACAATCGATGAAAAACCACCTAAAACACCTCTTATTCCTAGTACAGTCTACTGTCTTAGCTCTATTTTTCTATGGTTTAAGTAGATTGATTTTCTTCTTTTACACATCTTCTCATTTCCCAATGTTATTTGAAGATGGTTTTATAGGTGCTTTCTGGCAAGGACTACGTTTCGACTTTTCAGCATTTGCGTACTTAAACATCATCTTTATATTACTTATTCTTATTCCAACTCGGAAGAGAGAATCTAAAGGCTATCAACGTCTTTTAAAGTATTTATTTATTGGGTTTAATGGTTTTGCTTTATTTACAAATCTCACCGACGTAGTCAATGTAGAGTTTACCGGAAAACGTATGACGGCAGATATCCTTCCTTTTATTCTACAGGGAGATGATGCAACTAATGTAGCAGGTGATTTTATCAAAGATTATTGGTCACTTTGTGTTGCTTTTGGCATACTTATTTTCACGATGTATAAGGCTTACTCTTGGGTCGAAAAAAATCAGTTTTTCTTAAATCGATCAAAAGTGAATTGGAAATGTTATCCTATTTCTATTATCGTATTAGGACTGACAGTAATAGCCATGAGGGGCGGGACACAATTACGTCCAATAAAAAACATCCACGCTAGTTATTATGGGCAAGGAAAGTATGTACCGCTTATACTAAATGCTCCGTTTAGTTTTATTAGTACAATGGGCGAAAAAGGGATCCAAGAGAAAAAGTATTTCAAAACTGAAGAAGCCTTAGCTATTTTTAATGCAGAACAACATTTCAAAAATGATTCATCGATTGAGAAAAATGTACTTGTTATTATTCTCGAAAGCTTCGGAAGAGAATATATAGGAGCTTATAATGATTTTGAAGGTTACACTCCATTTTTAGACAGTTTAATGAGTCACAGTTTAGTTTGTGAGAATGCTTATGCTAATGGAAAAAAATCAATAGAGGGAATTCCTGCAGTCATTTCTGGGATTCCAGCTTTAACAGATAAACCCTATATACTATCTCAATATGGATCTCAAAAAGGGAATAGTATTGCATCTATACTATCTAACATAGGGTATCATACAAGCTTTTATCACGGGGGACATCCCGGCACAATGGGTTTTGATGCTTATGCCGAAATCGCTGGCTTTGACAATTATAACGACTTAGCATCTTATCCTAATTATGAAAAGGACTACGATGGGAAGTGGGGGATTTTTGACGAACCTTATCTTCAATACTACAAAACCGAATTGGATCAAATTTCAGAGCCATTCTTTTCTACAATTTTCAGCTTAAGCTCGCATCATCCATATACAATCCCCGAAGAATACAATGGGAAATTTTCTCAGGGAGAAATTCCAATTCACGAAAGTGTATCCTATAGTGATTATGCCCTTAAACAGTTTTTTGAAGCAGCTAGGACTAGTGACTGGTATGCCAATACTTTATTCATCATAACAGCAGACCACACTTTTAAAGCTACACATAAAGAATATCAAAACTCTAAGGGCCTTTACGCAGTTCCTCTTCTTATTTTCGCCCCCTCAGATAGTATATCTTCGAGAGTAACCAAAGTTTGTCAACAAGCAGATATCTTACCAACTGTAATTGATTATTTACAGTTAGACACTACCATTGTTAGTTTTGGGAATTCTATTTGGGATGAAAAAGGTTTTGCAGTAAACTATCTCAACAATGTATATCAGTATTTTGAAGATGGGTATTTATTGCAGTTTAATGGCGAAGAAAGTCTGGCACTCTATCATCTAGGAAATGATACTTTATTGAAAAATAATTTAATCTTGAAGCTACCAGAAATATGTATCGACCTAGAAACAAAATTGAAAGCCTATATTCAAGAGTACAATTACCGAATGATAAATAATCAACTAGAATTGGATGTCTAAAAAAAGTCTACATTTTATTATCAATCCTATTTCGGGAACTGGAAAACAAGAAAATATTACATCAAAAATTGAGAAAACAATTGATTCCTCAGTTTTTGAAAGCCATATTCATTTCACAGAAAGAAAAGGTCATGCTACTGAAATAGCTAAAGATCTACGAAATGACAATGCAGATCTGATTATTGCAGTAGGTGGTGATGGTACCGTAAATGAAATTGCTCAATCTTTAGTAAATAGCTCAACTACATTAGGTATTATCCCTACGGGCTCTGGTAATGGACTCGCACGTCATTTAGGCATACCTCAAAATATTACTAAAGCTCTACGTTTAATTAACACATTAAACTGTAGAAAAATAGACTCCTGTACCGCCAATACTAATTTCTTTATGAATGTTTCGGGAATGGGATACGATGCACATATTTCTCATTGCTTTGCAAAAAAGAGAAAGAGAGGTATGAAAACTTATGTAAAGCTCATTCTTTCGGAATGGTGGACTTATAGTGTGAAAAAATATCAAATTATTATTGATGGGAAATCTGTCTTTAAAGATGATGCTGTACAAGTTAGCTTTGCTAACGGTACTCAATTTGGTAATAATGTCATCATTTCACCTGAATCGATCGATAATGATGGACTCATTGAATTGTGTATTCTAAAGCCATTTCAATTTTATGAAATCCCACATATGTTATTAGCACTTGCTACCCGTAGATTTCATCTTCATAAGAGAATGCAAATTATAAATTGTTCCAAGGCTTTAATTAGGAGCAATAAGGCTAAGGTTCATTTAGATGGTGAACCTGTAGAAATTGGAAATTCTGTAAATATAGAAGTGCTTCCTAAGAGTATTAATATTATTACGAACCAGTTGGTGTAGTGTTTTTAGCAATTTTAAGGCTGATAAATATCACTTTTAATTAAATTTCATTTAGTAAATTAGCATTGAAATAATACCCTAAAATGAGCGATTTTAAAAATATTCCTAGTATCGATTTAGCAGATTTCAATTCTGGAAATTCACAGCTTAAAACCCAATTTGTAAATCAATTAGGTGAAGCATACGAAAAAATAGGTTTTGTCGCAGTAAAAAATCATGGACTTGACAATCAGTTATGTTCCAATCTATATACAGAAATTAAGAATTTCTTTTCGTTATCAGAAAAGGAAAAGAGAAACTATGAAATTGAAGGTTTAAGTGGACAAAGAGGTTACGTCTCATTTGGAAAGGAACACGCAAAAAATAAAAATGAAGGGGATTTAAAGGAGTTTTGGCATTTTGGACAGACCGTTACAGATGGGGATCCTATTAAAGATCAGTATCCTGATAATGTAGAAGTTTCAGAATTAGAAAATTTCAATTCTATAGGTGTAGAAGTTTATGAGAAATTAGAACTAGCAGGGCGAGATATCCTTAGAGCTATTGCTATTTATTTAGGTCTTGATGAAAACTATTTTGATGCAAAAATTCACAATGGAAATAGTATTTTAAGACCTATTCACTATCCTCCGATTACATCTGCACCTAAAAATGCAGTTAGAGCAGCCGAACATGAAGATATTAATTTAATCACATTATTAATGGGTGCTTCTGCAGATGGATTACAGGTGCTCAATAAGAATAATGAGTGGGTTTCGGTAACAGCTCTGCCCGAACAAATTGTGGTTAACGTTGGTGATATGCTTCAACGATTAACCAATAACAAACTTAAATCAACAACGCATAGAGTTGTTAATCCACCGGAAGATAAATGGGGGAGTTCACGCTATTCCATACCGTTCTTTTTACATCCACGCTCTGAGGTTTCTCTTGAGTGTTTAGAATCGTGTGTTTCAATAGAAAACCCTAAACACTATTCTAATATTACTGCTGGAGCATATTTAGAAGAGAGGATTAAAGAATTAGGTCTAAAGTGATTGGGTAAATGTATGATAGTAGGTTGGTATTTTAGTAGAAACCAAAAACTGGTCGCTCATCTAAAAACAAAAAAGCCCCTACAAATGCAAGGGCTTTTAAATTTTTTACAATTCTTATTGCTTTACAACAAGCTGGCTAAAGCCACTAACTCGAACGATATACGCAGCTGATTCGAGACGATGTATAGGAATACGGATTTGAGAATTAAAAACACCTCTCATAAGTTCTTCTCCAATGATATTATAGATAACAAAATCTTGTTGTCCTCTAATTGAACTCTCTATTTCTAAAACGTTAGATTTCATTTTAATAGTTATTTCAGAGTCAGTTATTTCAGCGATAGAGATTTCAGGTTGAACATCATCAGAACTTCGAGGACAAACTTTATATTCACCAAAAGAATATTCTACAACACCTGTAATTGCATAATAAGTATATAGTTCAAAATCATATAAGAAGATTAAATCATTTGTCTTAAAATTCTCTCCTTCAAATTGAGCTTCACCATACTCGTTATTTTCAGAGGAACAAGATCCTGCTATTATCACCAAACAACCTTCGTATTCCTCCGTAATAGGAGGAGATGAAACAGTTATAGGAGAAGTTATTAGTGAATTAGCAACGGATAAAACTTCAAAATTTGTAACATTTTTTAACTGTGTCATGTCATAAAATTCTGTTACCTGTGCCTGTAGAGCTATTTCATACCCTATAGCCACCCAATTCACAGAGTCGTATACAAATATTCCAGACCATTCCTCACTTACATCTTGCATAAAATACCCGAAGGCAGTAACCGCAGTAACAGTACCAGAAGTACTCACATCTTGATCCTCATAAGGAGAGCTGTCTGCCATACCTTGGATTTCAGAAATAGTAAGTTCTAAAGAAGGATATATACAAGTCCCATCATCAGCGTTACATTCTGAACAATAATTTACAGCCACTGGATCGGTACAACCAGCAACAATAACAAGCTCGACACAAGAATCTTCTAGTTCTAAAGTCGCATCCGGATTATAGTTAAACACTGTAGAATCCATACAGCCAACAATATATTCTACAATATCAGATGCTGATCGTGGATTAACTTTATAGTTTCCGTAAGAATAATGGATTACACCGGTAACTTGATAATAAGAACCTACTGTTGGCGTAAATTCATAAAATAAATCGTCAGAAACTAATGTGTCCAATGAATCAAACAATTCTGATTCACCAAACGAATTAGCTTCGGTGAAACATTGAAGAGAATCGATTGTTACTAAAACGCCTTCATATGCCTCTGTATTAGCCAAATCAGCATTTACTGTAGCTGGTAGATTTGTAAATTCTGAAGATAAAACACTTAAGTTACTAACGGAGTTTAGCTGTGTAGCACCATAATATTCGGCTACTATTGCAGTAATACTTATTCTGTTACCAACTACCAAGGAGTCGTTTGTATCGTAAACATAAATCCCATTCCATGCTCCAATACTATCTTGTAAAAAATAACTCGATTCAGATTTCGCAACCACTAAACCAGATGTAGTTACAACAGACCCTTCGTATGGAGAACTGTCAATCATTCCTT
>Ga0209495_1002287_pt1 | contig 12612 bp, 7 predicted proteins | sample EN1Hudsemesocosm_FD_184629 | JGI IMG/M metagenome (GOLD analysis project Ga0209495, IMG submission 184629) | Methane-oxidizing microbial communities from mesocosms in the Hudson Canyon - EN1E Hudson Canyon (SPAdes) (version 2) | ecosystem: Environmental > Aquatic > Marine > Cold seeps | place... | reverse complement strand
ATCAAATACAATTAATTCATATTTCACTTGCCTTGTTTGCTCAATAACAGACTTAATACACTCTATCGTCATTTCTTTTGTATTATAACTGACTATAATAATAGAAACTTCATAACTCATTTTTTACCGCCCTCACTTTATTACCTGTTACAGAAACAACCCCCCCAAGTAATAAGAAAAAAGCACTTGTCACTTGACCAAAATAAGAGACCGCTAAAAAATTCATCATATGAACAAATAACATAACACCTGACGCCCAATATAACCATAGCTCTGTCTTAGAATCAGCAACCTTCATTGCACGCCCTATAAGAGTAAAAATTTTAAATAAAAAAACGGTAAATAAAACCATTCCAGCCAGCCCCCCCCGCACACCTTCAAGAAGGTACTGGTTAGTTACATCCTCTAACCCATACCCCCAATGAGCAGTTGAACGAAGACCAACTAACCACCATTCGTCTATATGATTAATTGCTTCTTGAATAAGATGGTACCGATGCCAGCCTGTAGAGCCGCCACTAATATCTATTCTTGAAATAAGGTGCCACACCGGTTTTTCCATAACTAAATGAAGAGAGATAAGTATCAGAACCATACTTTTTCTAATGAATGGTAACTTATGCCTTACAGTAAACATAAAAAAACCCACCAAGGTAAACAGCACTGCCATAACGGGCGTACTAGATGCTGTATTAGCAATAATAATTACAACACATCCTATAAAGATAGCAATTCTATACATTGCAACAGTTTTACTAAACCAGAGGGCACCGAGCCAAGGCAGGAAACTAGCCCAAAAAACACCCGCCATTATTGGATGAGAAAATGGACCTTGACAACGCAGCCTACCTTTTCTAATCAGTGTAATATCAGGCACTCCACCAAAAATAGAAAACATATTTTTTCCAGTCCCGCGCTCAATTAGAAAAAAGAACACCATCGGTATTGCCAGTAAACCTATGAATATTGTAATCCTCTTAATATCTTCGGCTGTTCTGATACATGCCCTACCAACATAATAAGACCCAACAGCAGTAATCATAAACCCAGTACGTGTAACTACTCCTGAAAACCCACCTACCAGAATCCCATACGAAAAAATAGACCAAAACATCCAATAGCTCAAAATAATATCAGGCTTTTCTAGATGAAAATCATATGCTTTTTTATTACTATAGATACGAGCAAGACAGACCAATACAAGTATTTTAACAAAATTAAAATCCAGCGTAGCCACGACAACCCTTTGAGCACTAGGAATTGATACAGTAAGAAACAAAAGAGGCATCGCCAGGTAATGCCGAGGAACTTTTAACGTTATTATGACAAGAACTACTAAAACAGAAACCCCGACTGCATGAAGAGTTGTTTGACCACCTAATAAAGACCCCGCCATGTTAACGCTCAAAACACCTCCAAACCACTCTAAAATTATTTAACCATCTGAACCATTGTATTTTGTACGCCATACAAACCTAATGAGCACATCAGCCCAATGTAATTGCCTTACATCATTATAATTCTGCTTATTTCTCTCTGTTTATCAAAACATCTCAAACATAGGTACAAACAAGTAAATTATTCTTGCCTGTTCATTATTGACCCTAGTTATTGACTAATAAGTGGTATTTTCTCAAAATTTTAAGTTCTAACTACCTTCTGTTTGTGAGTTCTAAATTCCATTTCAAGATTCAACATACCCCCTTACTTCCCCCACAAAAATGAGCGAACACTTTTTTGAAATTTTGTATCCCAAAATAAATATAAAATTATCATAGAAATAAACTCAAAAGGTAAACGTATAAACGCGTGAAATTTTACAAATACCGAACAATTAAACTTTAAACAATTAATAATTTGAGATTTTCCTCTACTTAAACACCAATGCAAAATGGTAAGCATGCTAACGTCTTTATTTTGAAGCTTTGTACTTTTATAAATAAACTCAATAAAACGAACGGTTGAACGCATGATAGAATCATTATGCGAATGGTATACCATTGCTTGCGGCATATAGACTGACTTATATCCTAATTGAAGCATTTCATATGTCCAAACACACTCCTCAGCCGCTGGAATTTGTTCGTCATAAGGTAATTTCCTCCAAAGTGACTTCCTGATAGCACCACACGCATTCGAAAAAAACGTACCCTTTCCTGATTTATCAATATCATTTGTGCTATCAACAACTTGGTATTGACTAGAAAACTTTCTTTTCAATCTAACCCGCTCATCAAGCGGGGCATCACTTTTAGGAATTTGCCTACCATAAACAGCACATATGCTATCGTCTTCTAAAAATGGCGTAACCATATGCATTACAAAGTGTTCATTTTCAGCAATAGTATCAGCAGAAACAATAATCAAGATATCACCTGAAGCCATTTCTATCCCATCATTTAAAGCCTTACCCCAACTAAATTCACTTTGTTTTATCGTTATGATTTTTGCATGGTAGCTTTCAGCTATCTCTACAGAATTATCTTTTGATTCATTATCAACAACAATAAATTCGGTTTCAACTCCATCAATGCACTCCTGCTCAGAAAGCGCCCCTAAGCAAGCCTTTAAATCTAGTTCAGCATCACGAACTCTAATGATGAATGAAATTTTTTTTATTTGTTCTAATGGTTTCATACTATTCCCCGAAATAAGAAAACATGGCTCTACTGTAGCAACTCTAAATTTAAATAAATTCAATAATTTATGCTCAGGAACGGTAACTTTTCGTTATCAACTGGCACTGGAACGCAGGTCTTTATCCTGCCGTTGTATCAATGCAGGCTAAAGACCTGCGTTCCATTTATGCATGAAGTTTTCCCCGTGAATAATGAGAAGTTACCAGTAACGGCTTAAATACACACTTCTTTGACTTTGCATTATTAAGTGATGTTGATAAAAAACCCACAAATGGGAATTAAAATTGGAAAAAGCACGTTTTTCTCATAAAAAAATCACTGATTGCTAAAAAACACTTCAGAATCGACATATAAAACAACTGTAACTAGTTGTTTTATATTGACACCCCTAAATTGAGAATTACTGGTTCTACTGTTAACTTGTTTTTTCTGGAAGATTATAATACTCCCCCCAGAAAAAACGTCTCAAATTTAGTATGAATGCTTTTTTTCATGTAGAGCCAAAACCTCTTGATAGTATTCATTTGTTTTTTCAGCCATTGTATTAACATCAAACTTTTCTACAGCATCCTTTCTAGAATTCAAAGAAAAATGTTTAGCACGCTTTTTGTCAGTCAAAATTAAATTGACTGCTTCCCGAATAGCAATTATATTCCCCGGTTCAACCAAGCTTCCACTTTCACCGTCAACTAATAACTCAGAAGGGCCACCACAATTTGTGGCAACAATACTACAACCACAAGACATCGCCTCTAAGCAGGTATATGAAAAACTCTCATATCCACGCGTTGGAATAACAACGCAGTAAGCATTTCTATAATACTCAATAGTCTCTTGTTGCGGCACTGGCGGCACTATAATGACTCTTTCCGCTAATTCAGGTCGTATTTTTTTCTTGATCACTTCAGAGGCTGTTTTTCCAAAACTAGCATATTGCTGTGGCGCTGGCATATCACGCCCAACAAATCTCACAATTGTATCAGGATATTTTTCTAATAAAGGTATAGTAGCTTCCAAAAAGTCATATATCCCTTTACCCAGCTGAAACCTGCCTATAAATAAAATCTCACGGCCTGAAGAAGCAACCTTACTTTTAACAGGACTAAATTTATTGGTATCGATGCCATTAGGAATTACCTTTATACTAGATCTATCCAAATTCCATTGAAGAGCCAAGTGATTCGCTAACGAGTAACTTGGTGCTGTTATTCCTGAGCTTAATAAAGTCTGCGTTCTTTCTTTGTAATCTTGGAATGCTACCCAAGCTGGCATAAAATAGGGCTCTCTATTTTGACAGTTAATTGACCAAACAATTTTTGTCGTATTATGACAGCGTGTTACAAGTGGAATTTTTTGATTTGTGAAATATCTTGCCCAAGCACCATATTCAGCAGATTCAATGACATCAAAATCTTTGGAAGAAAAATTTTTAGTAAAATAACTAAATACAGCCTTTGCCCAAAAATCAAATGGTTCCATTTTCCATTTAGTAAATTTACTAAAAAAATTACTTTTAGGTAAGTTTATTGCAATGAAACGTATATCAATACCAGGAATATTTACTGGATTTTTTTCTGCAGTAAGTACTGTTACTTGGTTCTCCTCTATTTTACTTAACCCTTGTGCTAGGGCATACATATAGGTCGCAATTCCTCCGCTATAAGGTGGCCACTCCATACTCACTAGGCATATTTTCATAAAGTATCCTGCTAATTAACTTTTTTTAATTCTAGTCATAGCCTCAATTTTTAATTGATTCACTATACAAAATGTATCTATTTTTTCTAGCCGTTGTTATATGTAATGAATTTAGCTAGGTCATCACCATTCTCGAAAACATGGTGATACCCTAATGTTAGAAAAATTAGAACCACTGGCAATACAATGAGGTAGTAGAGCTCGACTCTGAGCGTACTGTACTAATCCCAAAATTTACGATTAAACTCATATTCCTAAAGAAACCGATCCTGCATGTTTCTAGCAGGAATCCATCATGATCATCTAGATTCCCGGTAAGCTTGTTCCCACGCTTGGCTGTAGCTGGTATTACACTATCGCTACAGATTTAAAAGTTCTAAACTAGAGCTGTTTTGAAAACACATTAATTCGGCTAAAAGATATTCCACACATAGAAGATAAGCCCATCCAATTCCCTCCATCAACTTATACCATTAAGGATAAAGAGCAAGTGTATTCAGTTTAAGTTTTATTATAAGTTTAATGTAACTAAAAAGAGAGTATTGCTTCATTTTAGGGAAATTATTCATCAAGTACTCAACATCATCTTGTTTTCCAACACTTATTCTATTATGAGCACTTTGAAGCGCGTAAATAGCAAAAAATCTTTCTAAAATTTCTTTTTTTTCTGAGGGACAACGTTCACGTATCTCATCAGGATAGCACAAAAATGCCTCAACATGGCGAACAGCATAACTGCCGTTCAATTCAGATGCAGCATCATGATACCAAGCAAGAGGAACAGGGTTTCTATATATTCGGTAGTTCATTAGAAGGGTCAACCACAAATAATAATCTTCTCCATAATTTGAGTTCTCACAAAAACCCCCACTCTCCAATAAAACATCCCTATATGCAAAAACTGTATTCACATTAAAAAAATTTAATATATATTTAATATTTATATCAGATATATTTCTATCGATTTCCCATGCTCCATTAACAATTGAAGCCCCTAAACTCTTTAAAATATTAACAACATTAACATCTTTTCTTCCTAGAACATCATTTGAAAAGTCTTGATAACTGCCTGATATACATACTGAGCAATCCATATTGTTTTCAAGTGCCTGGTAAGACTCTGAAAGGTAGCTTGGTAACCACTCATCATCTGCATCTAAAAAGGCAATATACTTTGAAGAACTTTCATGGATCCCACGATTTCTTGCTGAGCCTACCCCTTTATTCTCTTGCTGTATTAAAAAAACTCTAGGATCATCATAGGCTTTAACAATCTTTGGACCATCATCAGTTGAGCCATCATCGATGATAATAATAGTATAATTTTGAAAACTTTGCTTTAAAACTGAATCCAGTGCCCGTGAGATATATTTTCCTTTATTGTATAAAGGAATGATAACACTTACTAGCTTCACAACAATCTCCTCCTACTAGAAAAAAAACTAACCATTGACTCTCTCAATTGCCTAGAAAACATCATAACGCCAAAAATATAAATAACACTTGAAAATAAGCATGCAATTACAAGGTTTACATACGAGTAAAGTAAGCTATTTATTTCTTGATTAAAATAAATTAAAAATGCCAGCAATGTAAAAAAAACAAGGAAAGCAGGCAGCATTGTCCCCACATATTTGAATAAGGAAATCTCAGCTAATTTAGAAACAATAATTGGCTGTATTATAATACGCACTACTATTGTTGATAGAGCAGTCCCAAGTGCGACCCCAATAATTCCGTGATCAGAAACTAATGCAAGACTTAACAATAAATTCAATACACCCTCACTTATAGTAAGCAATGCGTAAATATGATGTTTATTTTTTGCATACATTAAAGAAATACTCGGATTCTGTACCAAATCAAACAAATAAGATAATGATAATATCCAAATCACTGCCGTAGCAGATTTAAACCCATCACCAACCCATAAACGAATAAAAGCATCCGCACACAGCAAGAGCAAAAAGGTAAAAAGGGAGGATACTATCGCTGAAGCAGATAGACTTTTAAAAAATAACGAACGAAGGGCTACTTGATTATCATCCCCATGTAGAAAAGCAAACCGTGGAGCGACTGTTCCCATTACAGAGACGACACCACTTATCAGGTAGCGAACCAACAACATAGCAAGACCATATACACCAACCATTTCTAAACTAACATACTTGCCTATTATAAAACTATCAATTTGAAGACGAAGAATATCGCCTACTGAAATTATAAATGCCGAAACCCCAAAAGCTAACATTATTCGTAAAGTAGGCCGTGAAAAATTAGTCACTTTAAGCTTAATGTCATTTGCATACCACTTAAAAATAAAAAAATTAGCTCCTAATAAAAATATAACTCCAATTAGTGTCGCCATGCCGAGCCCAACAAGCCCAAATCCATTTATTAAAAATAAAACGGTTAATATAGAACGAATTATTTGGTTAACAATGCCCATTATATTAATTGCTATGAAATGTTCGCGAGCAGTCACAATTGCACTAAATACTCCTGCAGGAAAACCAAGCCCTATGGTTATCCCCATAATCTCAACCAATTGAGTGAAATCTTTATGATCCGCAGGGGAAACATTAAAAAAGTCTGCAATATCCCCTGAAAATACAACGGATAGAGTCATGACAGTTAGACCTGTACAGCTAAACATAACAAGCGCGGTAGAAGCTACTTTATTTAAATCATTTGACTTATTTTGTGCAGTATATATAGATATATAACGACGTATTGCGGCATCAAGCCCAAGATTTAATAGTCCATAATATCCGACAAATGATCCTATTAACACCCAAACACCATAACCATTTTTGCCAAGTGAATTGATAATAAAAGGAGTAAGTAATAAGCCTATTGCAATATTAATGATAAATCGAACTAGATTGCTCAATGAGTTAAGTTTTATTGAAGGCATCTGCATCCATTCCAAAAAATATTAATTATAAAAATAATAAAGCACTATAAAAAAGTGACTATTTCTTACACACCCACCACCTAGTTTGATTAACATTTCCACCGATTAATCACACAAGCTGTTTAGTTAAAGCTACCTCTGACTTGAGGCTGTCTGGGTAACTACCAGCCAATCCTCAGATTGCCCTTATAGGGCACTTCGGATTGGCGAACCCCTTGTCGCTTACTGAGAACTAATATTATCACTTCACTCTCCTACTTTTCAACGGGACAGCTGATTTCTAAGAAAGGTTGCCATATCCATACCGAATTTACCAGAAACAACCGTATTAGTTACATCACTTAAAGTACCATTTTAAGAAAACTCTAATTTTATTTTTCACATGTCCCGGTATATATTTAGACCAATTTCTACGAGCTTTTGCATAAGGAACATCCGATATCTCTGGCGCCATTCGCGCTGTTAATAGTTTAAGTAATTTCCCACCATACTGTAGCTCTTCAGATAAACTACATATATAAGTAAAAAGCAACCTATTATTGAAGGGAGAAAATGTTTCATAAAACAACCTTGAACTATTTTCCCCTGCTGAAATCCATCGACCACCTCTTTGCTCTAAATAAAATAAATTATATTTTTGTGTTGCTTTTAAATCTGGTAGTGTTTTAGTCCATTCATTTATACCTTCAACCGTTGCTTTACTTGGCGAAGCGAAATCACGCATAACTGATGATTGCTTAAATGATTTAGGGCTTTTATTATGCCAATAATATGATTTACAAAGTGCCCCATAATTACCATTTACATGTATAGCCTTTGCATTATCAATTTGATAACATGTCCCAGAAATCTCTCTACGCACACCAATTGATTCATTCGCACAAATTTCATCATATAGCTTATATAGCCAATCAGGCGTTAAAACGAAGGGGTAAAAGCTATGTTTGATACCTGTTACTTCAGCCAACAGCCCAGCAATTCTAATATCACCCTTATCAATATCTTTACCTGAAATAGTAAAGAATTTCTGACTACTCCAAATAGATTTACTAGCTGCCAGCACAACTCTACTATCTTGCCCGCCAGTTAGAGAAATCAATAAATTGCCCTTCAAGGCAGCACCTGACATCATAGCCCTTAGTAAAACTATAATCATTTCCACCAGCTCTTCATCTGTCTTTTTTTGGTATGGTTGAGTAAAGTCGCCAATAGGCCAATACCTTTTAGATTTGCCAGTATTCAAATCTAAGGAGCAATTAGGAATCAGTTTTTTTATACCAACATAAGCAGTTTTACTTCCTGTATACCAATCATTACCCTGTATAAATTTATAGTTTTCATCTATTATTTTATCTTTCTCAAGCGGCGATAACAGTGTTAATGATGAAGCTGCTCTGAGATTTTCAAAAAAAATGCCCATTAAACCACCAGCATCATTAAATAACTTTAGCAAGCCTTTTGCATACATGACAACCACATAAGAACCCGCTAAATTTTCAAGCTCACTTAAAAACCTTTCTTCATCATGGGCAATAGATGCAATTTTTGATGCTACATTTTCACGCGGCATTCGAGGGTCAAATATTAAACCAATAACAGCAATACTAATACTACTAGTGACACAAAAATCAACCACCTGATCTGTATGAATATACAAACAAAACCCATCAGTCAAGTGGTGCTTTTTCCAATGAAAATCTTCACTGGGAGCTTGTTGTCCAATATACCATTGTCGCCTAAATTGTAGTGCTGCTACATTACTATCAATCATTAACGATACATATGCCACATTTCGTCAATAAATTTTGACCCCCCACGCCCATACCAATAGCTGTAAATCGTAATATCAGTATACTCTTTCATCTCTTGTATATAAGTTTTACCCGAAGCATTATAAACTCCTGCATTAAAAACATTAGACATCCATCTATCAGCATAGTCACGTATTGGGTCATGCGCCAACATAGAATTCACATCAAGAGATACCTGCTTATCAACAAGGATACTAGATAATGTCAAACCAATAAGCGGATATACATCATGTTGAACTCGGTATAACTCTGCCTTACAATCAGGTTTATAGCACACCCACTCTGATGGGTGTAAGTGTTCATATTCTTCGCCAGCCTGTTTTCGGAAACCAACATATTTACCCGTGGATGTACTCCAATCAACCCATGTTTGATTGGCTGGAATAATCGCAGACTTAGTCGACTCATCAACATCACCAAGGTAGTACAGTTTCTCATGCCCTCGTGGCGTTCTTTTATCTGGGTTATTAACCCAGTAATTATACATATCAGGTTCACCTAGTAATAGCCCTGTAAATACTTCAGGCCATGCCCATCTTGATGAATCAGATTGGTTGTAATGGTAATCAATTCCAACTTGAATAAACCTGTGCATTAAAAGTTCTTTATTTGGTATATCAGAGCTAAGCAACACAGATGCTTCACTAAGAAAAACCCCTACTTTTTCATGATAATTATTCATATTGTCAAATGGGTGTATCGACCTAGACATCCAATCACTTCCAAACAAGATCCATGGTCTCTCCATTCCCCTTTCAAAATACTCTAAAACTTCAAACCCTGCATGTGATGGTGAAGTTACTGTCATTTTCTTTTCAGGAAGTACACTCAAATCAATTTGACTAACATTATATAAAGTCTGATTTCTATCTGAATAAGATGGACGAAAAGTACCTGATGGCGGGCGCTCTGACAATACCGTCAATACAGCTACTGTTTTTAACTGCGCTTGCTTACTAATATTTTGACCAGCCCAATCTTTTGATTTTGTACCATCATTACTTATTGAGGACAATAAAGCATCGCCTGCTTGCAAGGAAACTGGAAAATTTACAGATAAATCTGACTTATAATCATACCCACTAGCAGTAAACCCCTGACCAGCACCCGGCACTGGGTTAATCATTGATCCATTTTCCTCTGCATTACTTAATGGGCTTGCTGAAACTATCGTTACGCCAACTCCTTTATCAATTACATAGTAATCCCCAGTAATAAACTGCCCGTACTCAACACCTTCACTAAACGTCCATGTAACACCATACTGTGTCAATGAACTTGCTGTAGCCAAAATAGGCTCTTTTGCAATTATCTCATCTCTTGTTTCAATTACCGGCGAATTATCAACAGTTAAATTCGCAGAATACCATTCAGTAAACGACTCAGAACTTGGTAAGTTCATAGCTAGCAAATCTAATTTTAACAAGCCTGATTCTTTAGATAATAAACCATAGTCTTTAGCAATTCCCTGAATTTTAGCTTCTAATTCTGATGCCAACACCTCATTATAGAGCTCTGGTAAAGGAGGCATTATTGTATTATTTTGCTCAACAGAATCAGTTAGATTGATTCTCATTTTTTGAGCCTTATTATTAATAACTGTATTCCCCCCCCCCCACATACTAATGACTGCATTAACACCGTCAGCAGTACCAACAACCGTATTATCTTGGACATTAGATGCATTTAAGCCATTCAAGACCATTCCATAAAGCGAATTAGTTACAATTAAATTATTTACTACCTGAAAATTAGTAAGTTTATCGTTGTATGACACAATTCCTATAGCATAATTCTGACTTTCTTTACTAACACCATTATCAATAATAATATTATTGATAATGGCTATATTCTCAGCTGACTTATTAACAGAGGCTATCCGAATTGCACCAGCTCCCGTTATACTATTTCTAATAATATTATCCTTAACTATCGCATTATTTCCACGTAGCTTAATAGATTCTCTAGCATAGTTTGCTATAACTGAGCCGCGTATAACTACATTTGTTGCATATGAATAAACCCCAGCCCAAACATTGCGAAAAAATACATTTTCTATCGTTATATTCGAGACATCTGTTTTACCCAAGTATGCCCCATTCATAGCCAACGAATTCCAGTCATCTTGCGACCAAGAACTCGAATCATGAGCTGAAAACACATATGAATCTTTAATTGTAATATTAGAAACATCATAGTCCATATAGACAATCCCTTTGCCTTTATCCCCTACGCTGTCAATAGACGGGCTTATTTGCAGCCCAGAAAAACTCCAATTATTGGATTTAAAGATTTTCAAAGAACTAAGCTTAGGGCTTTCTCCTATTTCCGCCTGAACAAAAACCAATTTATCATTAAAGTAATCTACAATAACGACATTTCCGTGATAGCCTGACATTAATATAATTGAGTCACCCGCTTTAACAGGAGCGCCTTGATTCCTTACGACACCATCAGAATTCTTAGTTTCAATTAAGCTATATTTAATTACTTCTTCAAAAGTACTCCATGGTGCCTCTTTAGTTCCAGGATTATCCATACTCCCAAGCAAAGGATCGACATAATAAGAAGCCCCTCCTGCAGCAGGTGGATTTTCTCCCATGTCTTTATTTATCTCGTCAGTCAATGATAGTAATTTTGGTCCGCTACACCCAACTATAACTAAACAAAATACTATTAATATATTTTTCATATTTTTCATATTTTTCATATTTTCATCCTCAAAATACCATCCTAACTCAAAGTATAACAACACTAAAAATCAATGAATCACCAATTATTTCAGTCCTATTGTAAACAATTTTTATCCTTAAAATATACTGTACCTAAGTACATACAGCAGACCTAGTCATTAAAATCATTTACTTTCCTGTTAATACAGGCGTATTACACAATTTTAACCTATACATGTGCATTTACACTAAACCTTTATTTCTTACACAAAGATAAATTCACTCTATTTTCTGAAAAATTAAACACTAAAATGAAACCCTGAAATGTCTATATACATTAGGTGACGACTTTTTTAGAAATATGAGTTCAAGCATAAAATTATTGAAAGCCGTATAAGTCAGATACAACACAGTGAAACCTTACAGTTACTCTTTAAAAATATCCTACTTTATTAGACGACTACAAAGAAAAGTCGCACTCATTTTCAATACTTATATGCCCTATTTGTCTTGGTAAGGTTGGCATTTCCTCTGGATAAAAACAACATTTCATCCAAGTTAGGCCTAGTATTTCTGTTATGACAGATTTTGCACCTATACTACTTTTCCACCAGCTATCTAGCTTGTATTCTTTTGTTTTTGCTGCGTTAATGCCAATTTTGTATTGCTCTCCAAATACCATTTCATATAAGGCCTTGGTTCTTCTTGCATGTACTCCTTGTGAGTATAGGTTGATTTGTTTTGTTTTTATATTTTGTTGTTGCAGCCAGTTTCGGACGGTAACTGCACTTAAATAGGTGCGATGCTGTACTGCCCCTGGTGTAGGTAATATTTTTATATTTGCATTGCTTAAGCCATTGTTGCGCAGGTAGGCT
>Ga0209495_1002285_pt1 | contig 12621 bp, 10 predicted proteins | sample EN1Hudsemesocosm_FD_184629 | JGI IMG/M metagenome (GOLD analysis project Ga0209495, IMG submission 184629) | Methane-oxidizing microbial communities from mesocosms in the Hudson Canyon - EN1E Hudson Canyon (SPAdes) (version 2) | ecosystem: Environmental > Aquatic > Marine > Cold seeps | place... | reverse complement strand
TCCTCATTAGAGTTCACCTCTAATGAGGATAGAAATTACAAATTATCTTCTTCAAAGTTGTAGTCAAGATTCGCTGAAGGCTCTTGAATATAATATCCCACTGCATAATCAACACCCAAACGCCACAAGAGGGCTAGGCTATTTGCATCTGATACAAACTCGGCAATGCTTTTCTTACCTGCCTGCTTACTCATATCAATAATTGCCTTCACTGCAGCCTGATTTTCAACATCTTTAGCCATGTTTTCAACAAAATCACCATTGATTTTCAAGTAATCCACATCAAGCATATTGAGACTTTGCGAGAAATCTAAACCAGAACCAAAATGCTCTAAGGCAAACTCACAACCCATGGTCTTTAACTGTGAAATAACATGTTGGGTATGCTCTACATCTTCTAGAGCCGCAGTTTCACTAATCTCAAAGACTAATGCTGTACCAGGTAAATGATATTGTTCTAATAACTTCTTAATCCAAACAAGAAAATCAATTTTTGCGATTGTTTGTTTTGAAAGTTTAATAAAGAAGCGAGTATCAGGATATTCTTTTCTATGCTCAGCCAATGCTTTAAAAGCCTCGGAAATAACCCAGTCATCAAGCTCAAGCATTAAATCATTATTTACAACATATTGAATAAATTTATCAGCTTCAATCACAGCCTCATCGTCATCTTTCATACGAATTAGCACATCGTATAGTTGCTCATCTTCACCATGCAAGCTGACAATTGCCTGATAATGCAAAACAAAGTCCTTAGTTCGCAACGCTTCTTGAACACGCTCAAGCCAAAAAGTTGATTCTTCACTATTATCTGTTGTGCCTGTTTCAGAAATAGCTGGCTTATATCGACTCACACGATTTCCACCCGCTCGCTGAGCTTGTAAACAGGCTTTATCAGCCCTATCTAGAGCCGCAAATGACGAAGGAAGACTTTCAGTTATTCGGCAAATACCAATACTACACTGCAAGTCAATCATCTTACCGTTTGCTTGTGAAGTATATTCATTAATCGTCTTACGATAAACATCCGCACGCTCATCAACATAAGCATCATCACCACTGGTGATAAGAATGGTAAATACTTGATCGGAATACCGAGCAAGTAATTCACCTTCAACCCGTTGGCTACGTAATAATTCGGCAACACCTTTCAAGATGCTATCGTGAGAGGTCAATCCAACTTGCTCTTTAATTTTTTGGAAGTTATCAATCACAAGATATAGCACTTCTGAAGGCTCGCCACCTTCCACGGTTTGTTTGACTGTATTTTCAAGCTCATCCATAAATCGAACTCGATTATAAAGCCCTGTTAATGAATCATGATCTCGAATTTCTGCCAGCATTTCATCTGATACAGAGGTCATAATTTCATGTAATTTTTCACGCACAACTAATTGCGTACAATGTTCACCTTCAACTTCTGCATGGCTAAATTCAATAATAGATTCAAACTCTTGACCCGCAGTATTTACACAGAGAACCGTCACTTCTTGTGGTTTAGCATCTGATTGTTCAGAGAATTTTCTATAGGCAGTTTTGAATTTGGCATGTTCAGGTGATGAAATCATATCTAGAATTGATAAACCATCCACGTCTTCAACATCATCATAGCCAAACAACGTTAAATAAGAATGATTGACATAAATGTGCATACCTTCATGAACATAAGCAACCGCATCTCGAGAACTTTCTAGTAATAAACGGGAGCGTTTTTCACTTTCTCGTAGCGCCCGTTCATTTCGTCGAGATGAGCGACGGACAAATAAATTATCAAGTTCTCGAGCCATCGCAAAAGGTAAGCGTAACGTATCACTATATTGGATAACATCCTTGGCACCCAATTCATAATAATCATCTATGTTATCTTGTTCAGAGACTAAAATAAGGCATGGGATATCACGCCCAATATGATGGACGAGGTTGAGTAATTTCTGAGGTGAAACATGGTTTAAGCCATCGCGGCAAATGATCAGATCCCAAGTAAGATCTGTCACTGCTTTTTCTATCTCTTCCAGTGACTCATATCTTGACGCCCTAACTGCGTGACCTGTTCGTCTGATAAGGGCAATAATACTCTCAGCATCTGTTAGTGATTCCTCAACTAACAATAAACGTAAAACATCTTCATTTCTTGTCACTGTTTTTATCCTCTTTGACAGAGATCTTAGGCTTCACGCCTTCCATGCGGGTCATTTGCCCTTCCATCCATTGATAAACCTGCTTATTTAACTCGGCAGCAGTATAATTATTCACTGCAATTTTCTCTCCAATAACCATTTTTATTTGGCTTGGATTCTTGATAAAACCTTTTTTAGGCCACGCCTTACCTGCATCATGAGCGACAGGTAATACACTAGTACCTGATTCTACAGCAAGCTTCGCTCCGCCAATACCAAAACGACCTATTTCTCCCATCGGAATTCGTGTGCCCTCCGGGAAAATAACAATCCATGAGCCTGAAGATAAACGCTCTTTACCTTGCTCAACAACTTGGCTTAGCGCTTTTCGTCCCGCACTACGATCAATAGCAATCGGATTTAAAGCCGCTAATCCCCAACCAAAGAATGGAATCCACAATAATTCTCGTTTCAATACCCAGACTTGTTGTGGAAAAATAATCTGTAATGCTAAGGTCTCCCACGCTGATTGATGTTTACACATAATAACGCAAGGTTCATCAGGAATATTTTCTAGACCTTCAATCTTATAACTCACGCCACAAATTTTCTCGAGCATCCATAAATTCAGATGGGCCCATTTGCTGACAATCTTATATCGCCATTTAAATGGCATCGGCCATAACAGTACACCCAATAGTGAAAAGACAACGGTTGTAACGATCTGCATGCTAGTGAAAATTAAAGAGCGAAGAAATAACATTACAACGAAGTCTCTAAAAGTGATGTTACTACTGCAGCCAAATCATCATAAACTGCCACGCCATCAGGAATACCTTTACTCAGTGTTCGCTCGCCCTTACCTGTTCTAACTAAGATAGGCGTTGCGCCTACTGATTCAGCGGCATGCAGGTCTCGCAATGAGTCACCCACCGCAGGTACACCAGTAAGTTCTAATCGTAATCGCTTAGCCAATTCAGTGTAGGCGCCATCTTTAGGTTTACGACAATCACACTCATCATCAGGTCCATGAGGACAGTAAATAATTGACTCAATCTTTCCGCCAACTTGTGCCAACATACGGCGCATTTTGCTATGAATCCTAGTTAAGGTATCAACATCCAGTAAGCCTCTAGCAATACCTGACTGGTTGGTAATAACAACAACTCGATACCCAGCATGATTTAATCGTGCAATAGCTTCTAGGCTGCCTTCAATCGGCTTCCATTCAGCCGGTGACTTAATAAAGTCATCCGAATCATGGTTTATGACACCATCTCGATCCAGAATTATCAGTGACACCGCAATAGCTCCCGCTTATTCCTGAAGGTGTGAAATATCAGCGACACCTAAAAACAAGGCGCGCGTTTGGTTCAGTAATGCCAAACGATTTGATCTAACCGTAAGATCATCAGCCATCACCATGACTTCATCAAAGAATCCATCCACTGTTTCTCGCATATCTGCCAATGTTTTCAAAACACCAGCATAGTCAGCTTCAGCCATAAGTGGTTCAACAGCGCTTTTCACTGTAGCTAATTTTTTAGCTAGCGCTTGTTCAGCTGATTCAACTAATAAGCTATCATCAATTTCACCCGCATCACCTTCAGCATCATTTTTACGCAAAATATTACCAATACGTTTGTTACCTGCCGCTAATGCTTCTGCCTGTTCTAACTGACGGAACTCAGCAACAGCCGTTAAACGGTGCATAAAGTCTAAAGGTCGTGATGGCTTAACGGCTAACACGGCTTCAAAGACATCTGCTTTAAACCCTTTATCCTGAGCATAACCACGTAATCGGTCAAAGAAATACTGCATAACTTGAGTCGTTACCATTTTCTCAGTCAGCACATCATCAAAGCCTTGTTGAGCTTGCTCAAGTAGTGATGACAAATCAATATCTAATTTGTTTTCAATAACAATTCGAAGCACACCTAATGCAGCTCGACGTAATGCAAACGGATCTTTTACACCTGTTGGTGGTTGTCCAATACCAAACAAACCAACAAGCGTATCTAGTTTTTCAGCCAAACTCACAGCTTGACCCGACGTTGTTTGAGGTAATCTATCGCCTGCAAAGCGAGGTAAATATTGCTCATCTAATGCTTCAGCAACATCATCATGCTCGCCGTCTAAACGTGCATAATAACGTCCCATGATGCCTTGTAAGTCAGGGAACTCACCGACCATTTCGGTCACTAGATCACATTTAGCTAACAATGCCGCACGCTCTGCTAATTGAGCATCACCACCAATCTCAGTGGCAATGACTGCAGCTAATTTTGCAACACGTGCTGATTTATCAAATACCGACCCCAATTTATGTTGGAATACGATTGTTTTTAATTGTTCTTGGCGATCAGCTAAAGGTCGTTTTCTGTCTGTTTCCCAGAAGAAGGCTGAATCACTCAGTCGAGGTAAAATGACACGCTCATTACCAGCGATTACTTGTGTTGGATCGCGGCTTTCAATATTACAAATAGTAATGAAATATGGTAGTAATTCACCCTCTTTATCACGCACTGCAAAATACTTCTGATGTTCTTCCATAGAAGAAATCAATGCTTCTGCCGGCAACTCAAGAAAGCGTTTATCGTATGAACCCGATAAAGCAACAGGCCATTCAACTAGTCCGGTTACTTCATCCAATAAGTCTTCATTTAAAACAGCTTCGCCACCTAACTTTGTAGCTAACTCTAAAACTTGGCCATGAATTGCTTCACGACGTGCTGTCATATCCACCAGCACATGACCTTCAGTTTCTAACTGAGGCGCATAGGTTTGAGCGGATTGAATGCGAATAGCTTCAGGATGATGGAAGCGATGACCTCGACTTTCACGACCCGATGACACACCCAATAAATCTACTGGGATAACCTCATCACCAAACAATAAAACAAGCCAATGTACAGGGCGAACAAACTCACCTGGTAAATCAGACCAACGCATACGTTTTGGAATCGGTAATTCATTGAGTGCTTGTTGTAAAATTTCAGGAATCAAACTAGTTGCTTCAGCACCTACCTGTTCTTTCTTAAAGACCAACCATGCGCCTTTATCTGTTTCCAATTTACCTAGCTCTTCAACTTCAACGCCACATGAACGAGCAAAACCTTGTACTGCTTTAGTTGGATTACCATCCTCATCAAAAGCTGCCGCAACTGCTGGACCTCGACGTTCAACCATGCGATCTTGTTGGCTTTCTTGCAGACCATCAACAACAACGGCCATTCTGCGTGGAGCCGCATAAGAGCGAATTGAATCAAAGCTAAGTTCCGCTTTTTCTAAACCTTGTTTAATACCAGATTCAAATGCTTTAATTAATTTTTTTAGTGCCTTAGGTGGTAATTCTTCAGTACCGAGCTCAATCAATAAATCACGCGTATTACTCATGATTTCGCCTCCTTGTTTGCTGATGCCAACATAGGGAAGCCCAACGATTCTCGACGATCATAATAAGCTTTAGCAACTGCTCGCGCTAAAGTTCGTACTCGTAAAATAAAGCGTTGGCGTTCTGTCACCGAAATGGCTTTTCGAGCATCTAATAAATTAAACGTATGTGATGCTTTTAATACCAATTCATAGGCAGGAAGAGGAAGTCCCGCTTCAATCATGCGAGCACTCTCACGTTCATAAGTATCAAAATTAACAAATAGGCTATCTACATCTGCATGATCAAAGTTGTATTCTGACATTTCCACTTCATTTTGATGGAAAACATCGCCATAAGTTACGGTGCCATTTGGACCTTCAGACCAGACCAAGTCATACACACTGCTTACGCCTTGCAAATACATTGCAATACGTTCTAAACCATAAGTAATCTCACCGGCAACTGGACTACACTCTAGTCCGCCGACTTGCTGGAAGTAGGTAAACTGTGTCACCTCCATACCATTTAGCCAGATTTCCCAACCCAGACCCCAAGCACCTAATGTTGGTGATTCCCAGTTATCTTCTACAAAACGAACATCATGAATAGACGTGTCTAAACCCAACATTTTCAAAGAATCTAAATATAATTCTTGAATGTTCATTGGGGCAGGCTTTAATACCACTTGAAACTGATAATAATGTTGTAAGCGGTTTGGATTTTCACCATAACGGCCATCTGTTGGACGGCGTGATGGTTGTACATAAGCAGCATTCCATGGCTCAGGACCAATTGCCCGCAAGAATGTCGCAGGGTGGAATGTACCTGCACCTACTTCCATATCGTAAGGCTGTAGCAAGACACAGCCTTGCTCAGCCCAGTATTGTTGCAGTCTCAGAATCAATTCCTGAAAGGTTTTTGGCGTTTCAGCCACGGCTACCGATGGTGTACTCATTCGTTAAAATCACAGTCTAAAATCAAAGATTCCATGATTATAGCGAACATCGGACTATTCTTATATATAAAACCCCAACTATTTATGGCATTTAGGCGGAAACATCCTCACGTGATACTGCTCGAACAACATAGCGTAGACTTCCCCCCGCTTGAATGGCATTAAACGGATAACATGTAACCAGTGTTAATTGATGTGAGAAAGCCTCATTATCCAACCAAGTAACATCTTGTTTATCAACAATAGTCATATCTTGCACAATATAATCTCGCCGCGATCCCATCGCATTGTGAATAGTAAGCACATCACCTTGTTGAACGTCTTGCAAAAACTCAAAATGCGTATCTCGATGTGCTGCAATAATTGTATTTCCTTGCTCGGTAGGTGCGGCTGAAGCAAAGACATAAGCAGGTCCAAAAGCCAGTGATTCTCCACTCGCACCTGCTAACACATACTGATCGATATTATGCTGCGGCACTTCAAGTCTCGCTACTGGCCACGTATCAGCCCACGGCCAAGGTTTAGCCTGCTGATTTTTTGTTGCCGATTGTGTCCATGCTGAAGCTATCAACCATTGTGCTAACTGCGCCTTGGCATGAATATATCCCCCACTCATAAATAATACGATTGAAAAGACCAGAAGAATTATGGATAGATAGTGAACACTACTACGTTTCATGCATTTCTCCAGCGCAAGAATAAACTCGTGAGCAACAATAGAAAGCCCAGAAGAAACTGTAATGTAGCTGATGTTGCTGTTTGTGGAAATTGAGCCATCACACTTCCAACAGGAGGATTAACGGCAACAGCCTGAGTATTTATCTTTTCAGATGCTGAGCGCACGACTGTTTTATCTACCGCCACCAGCGATGTAAATTTACTGACCAAATGATGTGCTAATGCGACGTCTACAATCTCATTTTTGACGTCGTCACTATCTGTCCGTCTATATTCATCCATTAATCCACTGATCTTACGTCTTGCCCATAAGATCGACACAGCCTCAGATTGACCACCACCTTGTAATGCAATTTTTTTCTGCCACATTTGATTGCCAAATACGCCTTTAATCAAAATCTCATTGGGTAACGTCTTTGCCTTTAATGTCAGTAATAAGGGTTCATCTAAATATAAATCAGGTATTGTTTTTGGCCAAATTTCAAGCTCATCACTCTCTAAATCAAGTTCAATATCAGTCAATACAGGATGAGAAAGTTTATTAAATAAAGTCTGCATTTTTTGTCTTACTTCACCCTCTGAACCAATATAACTATGACTTCCACGTCCAAATAATGCTGCTCTATTCATAAAATGACTATTAGGCGCACTTCCAATTCCAACCGTAAATAAACGACTATTTCCCAGATCTCGCTCAATGATTGAAAAAAGTTCATCTTCATTACCTACGCTACCATCCGTTAAGAATACAACTTGGCGAATACCTTCTGTAAGCTGTTTTGCTTGCAGAGCCATCTCTAATGCAGGCGCCATTTCAGTACCACCATCTGCACGCAACCAGTTCACATAGTCATGAGCAGTATCAAGATTATTTCGGTTGGCAACTTTTGCTTGTTTAAACAGGCTATCTACATCATCGCTAAAACGAATAATATTAAAGCTATCTTGTGGTCGCAATTGCGTTAAGCCATATTGCAATGCTGCTTTAGCTTGCTTCATTGACATACCATCCATAGAACCTGACGTATCAACAATAAAGACAAGTTCACGTGAAATGCTCGCTATATTCAACTTATTTGGCGGAGTTAGCATCAATAAAGCATAATCTTCGCCATTTTTAAACTGCTTGAAAAGTGCAGCCTGAGGCGCTTGATTATTACTTGCCAACCATACTAATTCGAAATCACGGCTTGCTGGAACATCATCAATAAGACGTATTTTCCGTGTTGTATTATTAACGACCACCTCCTCAATCTCATGATATGAGCTAGTCACCTTAGCTAAAGCAAAACCTGCCTCCAATACAAGGGATATATTAGTTCGGTTTGTACTCTGACTCTCTGCCATTAATACCGGTGGCGTAATATGAGAAGCATCAGCAACCTGATCCGTATTTACGGCCCAACCATTACCCTTAAAATGACTGATCTCTTTGGTATTCGCTATCGGTGTTCCAGGTATATATCTTGGTGTTATCGCCATTGGAAAGCGCAAACTAAACTGATTGGCATCTTGTGACACCATTTGCTGATATTCAATCACCACGGTAATACTATCGTTAGGCGCAATGTTAGCGACAGAAGTCGTAAACATATTAGGTCGTTGCTGCTCGACTAAACTGGCACGTTTACCCTCATTTTTAGCTTGTTGATATAGTTCTCTAGCCTGTTTCTTTGGCTTAATGTCACCTTCAATAAACCGCTCGCCCACTTTCATGCGTAAGTGATCAACAGCAGCTGTCTCAGGAAGAGGAAAAACATACACTCCCTCTTGCCACTGTGATGATGGATTATTAAATGTCTGACTCACAGTAACCCGAGCCAATAAACCACTCACCTCAATATCAACTTCTGTATTAAGTGTTGGGCTAACTAAATACGATCCTTGTTCTGTTCGAAAAACTAACTGACCTGATTGCAAGTCAGCTAAAGACTGTACGTTATCCATCGGAACCGCAGCATAAACATCTGAGGAAACCAATACTAATGCCATCAAACTTAAACTAAGACTAAGTCCTATACCTAAACCATATGCCATACAGCTCATTAAACCTGAAACCAAATGATGTCCTAATTGTTGTGTTTCTACCTTCATAATCATCCCCTTTTGCCATTAAATGTTAGCTTCATTACAACAACTAACATGGGAATCCAATGGGTTAAAATCAGGAGATATAGCGATCAATTGTGGCAGAAAGATGGCAAGTCACTCATAACAACATTTTTCAGGTAAAATTACCCCATATTCACAACAAAAAGAGTTCTCAACATGAGTCGACACATCGGCATCGTGATGGATCCAATCTCAGCCATCAATATTAAAAAAGACAGTAGTTTTGCCATGCTATTGGCAGCTCAAGCCAAGGGCTGGTCTTTGTATTACATGGAACAGAAAGATTTATTTCTACATCAAGGTTTTGTTTCTGCTGAAATGAAACCGTTAACAGTGACTGAAGATGCTGATAATTGGTATCAACTAAGTGACAGTACGACACTGCCTTTGGCTGATCTTGATGTAATCTTAATGCGTAAAGATCCTCCTTTTGATATGGAATATATTTACAGCACCTATTTGCTCGAACAAGCTCAACAAGCTGGCGTGCTAGTCGTCAATAATCCACAAAGCCTGCGTGATGCAAATGAAAAATTATTTACAGCTTGGTTCCCACAATGTTGCCCTGCAACATTAGTCACTCGAAAAGCAGAACGTATTCGCAGCTTTCAGCAAGAACATGGTGATATCATTTTAAAACCGCTTGATGGCATGGGTGGAGCCTCTATTTTCCGAGTCAAACAAGATGATCCCAACTTTAGCGTAATTATTGAAACATTAACGGACCATGGCAAAACATCAATAATGGCACAACAGTATATTGCTGAAATAGTGGATGGTGACAAACGTATTTTAATGATCAATGGTGAACCTGTGCCTTATGCATTAGCTCGAATTCCTGCCAAAGGTGAAACGCGAGGTAATCTTGCCGCAGGAGGACGTGCCGAAGGGCGACCTCTAACGGAACATGATCGATGGATTTGTCAGCAAGTTGGTCCCAAATTACGTGAAAAAGGCCTACTTTTCGTTGGTTTAGATGTTATTGGCAACTATCTAACGGAAATCAATGTCACAAGTCCGACATGCCTTCGAGAGCTTGATCAACAATTTAACCTTAATATCGCAGGCGACTTAATGAACTGCATTGAGCAACAATTATCATGAAATTAACGTCCATCTTATTAATCTGTTTTAGCCTTGTTTTGTCAGGCTGTGATAGTGAACCAGAAACTCACCAAGGTAAGTTCTTTGCATTCGGTACTGAAATTGATGTCAGCTTATATGATGTTGATGAAGAAGTTGCCAACAATACAATTTCTGTATTGGAGCAGTCATTCTCTAATGTTAACGATACATGGCATGCATGGCAGCCCAGTACATTAACAACAATTAACAAAGCCATTAGTGAAGGCCAGACTATCTCCATTGAAGAAGATACAGCTCAACTTATAATGCTTGCCAAAACACTCGCGAGCGATAGCCAACACTTATTTAACCCCGCAGCAGGTAAGCTGTTTGAACTCTGGGGCTTCCATCAAGATAATTGGTTTGAGTCACATCCACCACCCACTGAAACAGACATTAATAACTATTTGTTAACGAGTCCGAATATGGATGATATTACGATTATTAATGGTCAACTCAGCAGTAGTAACGATCAAGTCAAACTTGGCTTTGGCGCGTTTGCGAAAGGCTTTGCTGTTGATACTGCAATTGATGCACTGAAACAACAGGGTGTTCGCAATGCAATTGTTAATATTGGCGGCGATCTTCGCGCCATGGGCTCTCATGGTCAACGTCCTTGGATTATTGGCATTCGTCATCCTCGTAAAAACGGCATGATTGCATCAATTGCCCTCAAAGACGATGAAAGCGTCTTTACATCAGGGGATTATGAGCGATTCTTCCAATATGAAGGCAAACGTTACCCCCATATTATGGATCCTAGGACGGCTCAGCCAGCTAGCCAAGCAACATCTGTCACGGTATTGCATTCCAATGCATCTATTGCTGATGCTGCAGCTACAGCCCTTTTTGTTGCAGGCAATGATTGGCCAACGATTGCTGCATCAATGAATGTCGATCACGTTATGTTAGTTCGTCCTGACGGTGAAATTGAACTCAGTCCATTGATGGAAAAGCGTGTCCGCTTGATTGGCAATACAAAACCCGCCATTATAAGAACACTTAAGGACGCAAGCACTTCATAATATGGGCAAAATAACAGCCAATGATCGGCTGATTTTTACACTTCTATTTTCAGCTATTCTTCATCTAAGCATTGTCTTAGGCGTTGGCTTTGGTGTGACCTCACCACCGAGTAATAGCCCTCGTACTCATCTAGAAATAACACTCGTTAAACAACAAACAGAAGACGCACCTGAGCAAGCTGATTTTTTTGCTCAACGTAACAATGAGGGCGGTGGGGAAACTGATGAAAAATCGCCTGAGCCAAGCCCTGAAGAAGTGGTTACCCCACTAGATGAACAACAGTCATCTCAATCTCCTCCTGTACCTGTTATCCCACCAACACCAGAAGTAGTCATTGAAAAGCCCGTTGAAAAGACGCCTCCTGTAGAAATCAAACAAGAAGCAAAACCAGTGGCGACGCCAACAAAAGCGATCGTTCAACAGAAAGCTGAACGTATGGTTCAGCAATCAATTGAAGAAATGGAAAAACGTGAAGCAGAAACGGTAACTGAAAAACCTAAATTAACGGCTCGAGATTTAAAGATACCAACTCAAAGTGAAATTGCATTATTAGAAAAACAGTTTGATGCTACTGCAAAAAAATTAAGTAAGCGGCCAAAAAAACGACAAATATCAGCAGCGACCAAAGAATATGCTGCCGCAGCTTATATGAAGGCATGGGAAATGAAGGTTGAACGCATTGGTAACTTTAATTATCCACAGGAAGCCAAACGTAAAAATATCAATGGCAGCCTAATGCTAACTGTTGATGTGAACCCTGATGGCAGTGTACCGCCCGATGGTATCGTTGTCTCACGTTCATCAGGTCATAAAGTGCTAGATGATGCTGCTGTCAGAATCGTTCGGCTAGGAGCGCCTTATGCTGCGATCCCTGCCAATGTATTAAAAGATAGTGACATGCTCACCATTATTCGTACTTGGAAATTTGAAACAAATCGAGGCCTATCAACACGCTAAGGCTTACCTAATGTGAATTTATTTTGAAGCTAATTCATATCCTTGCTTGGCTTTACTACAATCACTCGCAGCAACATCTAACTGAGCAAATAAATGCGTTGCAAGCATATGTAGTGAGTTAACATTTCCAGATTTTAATTCTAGTTCGATTTCATGAATATTGGCTTTTTTCTCACTGGCAGTGACATGACCTCGATCATAAGCCAGCTCAACAGTACTTCCATCAGGCACACTAATTAGAAGTATTTGGCGAACAAAATCAGTGGTAAACAAAG
>Ga0209495_1002284_pt1 | contig 12621 bp, 11 predicted proteins | sample EN1Hudsemesocosm_FD_184629 | JGI IMG/M metagenome (GOLD analysis project Ga0209495, IMG submission 184629) | Methane-oxidizing microbial communities from mesocosms in the Hudson Canyon - EN1E Hudson Canyon (SPAdes) (version 2) | ecosystem: Environmental > Aquatic > Marine > Cold seeps | place... | reverse complement strand
ACCACAAGCGGTCATTGATACCTTAGAAGGCCGAATCACATCAGAGAAAGTACTTGTATCTAGTTTTGGTCCACAAGCAGAGGATATATTTAATAGCATAGAACAGGTACATATTATTGCCTGTGGAACTAGCTATCATGCAGGGCTAGTTGCAAAATACTGGTTTGAAGATATTATCGGATTACCATGCCAAGTAGAAGTCGCCAGTGAGTTTCGATACCGAAATCCTGTCATTCAAAACAACACTTTATTTGTTACCATCAGTCAGTCAGGTGAAACGGCGGACACCCTAGCAGCATTACAACAAATTAAATTATTTCGCAGCTCTCTCGATACATCTCGTCATTCCCGCGAAGGCGGGAATCCAGTAGATCAAACTTCAGTCCGACAAACCCCAACAAACATCCCAACCCTAACTATCTGCAACGTCCCAGAAAGCAGCCTAACCAGAGAATCAGACCTTAGCTACCTCACTCATGCTGGCCCAGAGATTGGTGTAGCATCAACAAAAGCATTTACAACCCAACTCGTAGCGTTAGCACTACTTGTTAGCTGTGTAGGAAAAGTTAAAAATAAAATAGATGCCGAACGTGAGGGTTTAATAGTCAGTGGGCTACAAAAATTACCAAGTCTAATTAGTAACGTCCTGAAACATGAAGAACAAATAAAAACGATTGCCCAGTTATTTGCAGATAAACAACATGCCCTATTTCTAGGCAGAGGAACCATGTACCCCATTGCCTTAGAGGGTGCTCTCAAACTAAAAGAGATTAGCTACATTCATGCTGAAGCCTATCCTGCTGGAGAGTTGAAACATGGCCCTTTGGCCTTAATTGATGAGAATATGCCAGTAGTTGCAATTGCACCATTGGATGATTTATTGGAAAAATTGAAATCAAACTTGCAAGAAGTTAAAGCACGTGGTGGGCAAATGATAGTATTTGAAGATGAACAATCAGGTATTAGCTCAGAAGATGGTTTTAATGTAATCAAGGCGACAACAAATGTGGGACGGATAACTGCTCCGATTACATATAATATCTTGCTACAGTTGCTTAGCTATCATGTTGCCCTAATTAAAGGAACAGATGTGGACCAACCAAGAAATCTAGCTAAATCAGTGACGGTGGAATAAATAGGGAATGAGAAGATAAATTACTTAAATTTTATAGTTAAATTTTCTATATATAATATTCACGTTACTGTCTAAATGTATAAAGAAACCAATAAACGTTCAATTGTTAAAGGAAATGGCTTAAGGGCGCAACTACTTCGAGGTGGAATCGGTAGTTTAGCCGTAAGAATGTTTAATTCATTGATTGTTTTCGCTCTTACTGTTCTTTTGGCTAGAACTATGGGAGCCGAGGGGTTCGGTGTTTATTCTTTTTCCTTGGCGGTGATTTTGCTACTAGCTATTCCTTCACAAGTCGGTATTCCAGAATTATTAGTACGTGAAACTGCTAAAGCGCAAGCAAATAAAGATTGGCCATTGTTACGAGGCTTGTGGCGTTGGGGTAATTTAGCGGTATTTTCCTTTTCTTTCTTGTCATTATTACTTGCGATGATGGTGATTTTTTTTATTGTTGGCGGTGAAGATAGTCAGCGTATAGAAGTAATAGTAATTGGTTTGGTTTTAATCCCATTAATGGCTTTAGGTAATGTTCGCTCAGCCTGTATGCGTGGGCTGCGTAGGATGGTGCTCGGTCAATTACCTGACAGTGTAGTTCGTCCTGGAATATTGTTGTTATTAGTTTTTATTACCAGTCTATACTTTACCGATTCCACGCTTATTGAGCCGAGATTAGTTATTACCCTATATGTTTTGGCATCTTTTATTGCCTTGTTATTAAGTTCGATAATGCTCAAAAAAACCCGTCCGATTGAACTAAAAAGGGTTTTCTTACCACGTTATGAAAGTCATGTTTGGTGGAAAGCTGTTTTACCATTAGCTCTAATTTCTGGTTTACAACTTGTTAACAGTTATGCAGATATTATAGTTCTGGGTTTGTTTCATGACGGTACTGAGGTTGGTATTTATAGAGCGGTAATTCAATTATCTTTGTTAGTCAGTTTTGGTCTTCAAGCAATTAACCAAGTCCTTCATCCTCACTTCTCCCGATTGTATGTTTTAGAGGATTATAAAAAACTACAGAAGCTAGTGACTGTAAGTGCGAGAGTTATCTTATTATTATCATTGCCACCTGTTCTATTGTTTATTGTTTATGGTGAAGAAGTATTAAGTTTTCTTTTTGGTAATCTTTTTTATGCAGGAGGGATCGCCTTGGCAATACTGGCATTAGGTCAGTTGGTAAATACGTCGATGGGGTCTGTAGGCGCACTGTTAAATATGACTGGCCATGAACGCTATACTGTGCGTGGTGTTGCAGTAGCGGCTATCATTAATGTAATCCTAAACTTTCTCTTAATACCAACTTATGGAATGGAAGGTGCTGCGATTGCAACAGCCGTTTCAATGGTTATTTGGAATTTGCTCTTACGGTATTATGTGCGTCAGAAATTAGGTATTGAAAGTAGCGGCTTGTTAGTGCGTTTAAAATAAATCAAATATAAAAGCTTTGAAAGGATTAAGTTAATTTAGGAAATTTTTTATGAAAATGTTAGTGATTGGGATGGACGGGGCACAAGAGAGTACTTTTAAACGAGGGTGGACGCCTTATATTGAGTCGCTTATTGAAAAAGGTCAGTCTCTTCAGTTAAAGGAGGACTTAATAAGCCGCGGCTGGGCTGAAATCATGACTGGTCAACACGCTATAAATACAGGAATGTTGTATGAGCAGCCTATAGCAGATGGTACTCATGCTTGGACTGAGAAATGTAAGCTTAATAATATTCCAGGCATTGGCTTGAGTGTGAAGCCTGTCTGGGATGTTGTAAGTGAGCTGGGCTTTAGAGTCGGAGTAATGAATGTTCCTACTACTTATCCAGCACCAAAAGTGGATGGTTTTTTTGTATCTGGTGGCGGTGGAGGTGGCCCAGTTACGCAAGATATCAATATGGAGCAATGTTACCCGAAATCAATCAAAAATATACTTAGTGATGACGGCTATATTGTGGATGAGCGTTTGGTGAGCCTGCTGAGTGAGAAAAAATTATACAAACCAGCCCAGTTTTTCTCGCGGTTGCAGGAGATGAATGAAAAGAGAACCCAGTCTTTTATTGATTTATCAAAAGGAAATAACATTGACTTTGGTTTTTTAGTATATAGATCAACTGTCACAGCTGAGACATTTTTGCTGCCTCAAATTGATTTATTTAAAGAAAGAAAAAATAATTTAGAAGGTTGTTTTTTTGAGGCTGCTGAGAGTTTTTATCGCCACTTTGATGAACAGGTAAAAATGCTTGTTAATACTTTTCCTGATGCTAAGGTTGTTTTGGTATCTGACCATTCGATGACAACTAGGAATTGGTCTGTAAATTCAAATGCATTTTTGGTTGATTCAGGGTTTCAAGAAAAATCCGCAAGTAGACGTGGAGCCTTTGACTTTGTTAAGTCTTTCAAACATTGGATACCACATTTTATTCGCCAAAAAATGAAAAACAACCCAAACATTAGAACAGCTTATGAGTCTATGATTACCTTTGACCCTAAAACATCACGAGCATTCAGTATGGCGTTTAGCACAGGAGCTCATGGGATTTATATTAACGATAAAGTTCGCTTTGGTGGGCCAGTTAAATTTGAAGAGAAAGAATGGTTAATAGCTGAAATTATTAGACAATTCAATGAATTTCCTGAGTCGATTAAACATGGTTTTAAGGCTCATAGGAAGCCTGATATAAAGAGCGAGTGTATTGATGCTTTTCCAGATATTATCCTAGAGTTACCCGATGGTTATTTAACGACAAATGAGTATCCTGATTTTATAAAAAAACATAGCTTGCCTGATCTTTTGTATGACTTTACTACGGTCGAAAAAACTGGAAACTATTGTATAAAAGGTCGTCAACCACTTGCCGTGAATGTTGATGGTCCTTGGAACGTAGTACCGACTTCTGAAAGCCAAGACTTAAGGGGTGTTTATGATCATGTTGTTTCATACTTTAATAGCATTTAGTGGGGTGCTTTAAATGAAAATCGGATTATTAACCTTAACCCCATCACATAATTATGGTGGTATATTGCAAACAGTTGCTCTTTACTCCTACCTTGAATCTTTAGGGAATGAGGTCGTTTTGATAGATAGTCGGGTGCTAACCCCCACATGGAAAAAGCTTATTTTCAAGATTTTGGAGATTACGCCATTTCAGAATATAAAAAATATAAGAGGGTCAAAGATAAAAGCTTTCCAGTTTTCGCCTTTTCTTAAAGAGCATCTCCCTAATGTTTCAGAAAGAATCTATCACTCTACGCATTTAAAACAATTAGTCGAAAAAAATAAGTTTGATGCGGTTGTGGTTGGTAGCGACCAAGTTTGGCGTTACCAGTACATTAAGGAAGGAGATTACTCAGTTTACTTTCTAAACTTTAAAGTGGAGTTCCCTGTTAAAAAAATTGCTTATGCGGCCTCTTTTGGAAAAGATAGCTGGGAAGCACCTGCTGAAATTGATAAAGTTAAAGCTCTAATGAAGGAATTTAATGCTGTTTCTGTAAGAGAAAAAAGTGGCATAGATCTATGTAGAGATTTATTGGATTTTAAAGAAGGCAAGTATGTACTAGATCCAACAATGCTTGTGGGTGATGAATTTTACGAAAAGTTTATGGAAGATGACGTTTTAGCAGTTGCAGCAACGCCAATAGTGACATACTTTTTAGATGAAAACGATAGTATGACTAAAGTTGTTAACTCGGTAGCTAAAAGTAAATCTACAGCAGATAAACGTCTTCAAATAGTCAGCTTGGGTAAAAAGTATAATGGTCAGTTTTACTCAGTCGAAGATTGGTTGAGTAATATTCAAAATGCAAATTTTGTTATAACCGACTCTTTTCACGGAATGCTTTTTTCAATTTTATTTAAAAAACAATTTTTAGTAATAGGCAACCCAGAAAGGGGGCTTGCACGTTTTATAAGCTTTCTTTCAATAGTAGGTCTTGAGAGTAGATTGCTTTTACCTGAAAATTCATTTGATCTTGAAAGTATTGTCAATTCTGTTATTGATTATGAAAAAATTACTTTAGAAACTGAAAGATTAAGAGCTATATCAAAGCAGTTTTTATTAGGTGCTCTTGAGTAGGACTGGCTATGCTATTTTCAGGTAAGATATCTGCTGCCAGAATTAGAAATTCTGATTTCTCATCACAGAAATAAAAATACCTTTTACTGAAAATGGTTAACGTGTAAGAGCAGGTCGTAACGTGAACACATATTTTTAATTTAAAGAGTTAGGTGTTTGTCTAAATGAAGTATGAAATATCAGTAGTAATACCTTTATATAATAAAGAGTATTCAATCAGAAAATGTCTGCAATCCGTAGTGGAGCAGTCAACGTTACCTTTTGAGATTGTCATTATTGATGATGGCTCTACCGATGGTAGTGGAACTATTGTTAAAGAATTTATTGATCGCTACAAAGAGCTTAACATTCACTTTTGTCATCAAAAAAATTCTGGAGTTTCATCGGCACGTAACTTAGGTATGCATAAAGCGGAAGGTGATTACGTTGCTTTATTGGATGCGGATGATGAATGGGATAAAGACTTTATTTTTGAGCTGTCTAAACTAATGAATAAATGTCCTGAAGCATCCATGTATTCCTGTTTTCATAGAGTGAAGGATGATAAAGGCAATTTATTTACCCCTCGCAATAGCCTGCAAGAAGGTTTTTCGGGTTATATAGATAACTACCATCAGTTAGCATCCTCAGGTACGGAGTTAGTTAATTCATCTAAGGTTATCTTAAAAAAAGAGAGTGTTCTTTCAGTTGGAGGGTTTCCCGTTGAAGCCGTAATAACTGAAGATCTGTTTTTATGGTCTCTGATGGCAATAAAATTTAAATATGCTTTTTTAAGTAAGGTTATGGTTCAAATTAATCAATATTCTGATGATAGTAGGGCAGCGCGGACTAATAAGGCTTTATATATATTAGAATTTTATAAACTAAATCCTGATGAATTTGGAACTCTTACTAAACACCAAAAAGGCTACTTATTTGATGTTCACTTAAAGCACGTTTTAGGCTCACTTGCATCGGGTAATTACACTGAAGTTCTTCAACGTTTAAAAGTTGGCTCAATTCTGTTTAAATTACGTAATATCCCCGTTTGGTTTTTGATGGCTATCCCTTATCCATTTTTTACTCTAATTAAAAACTTGAGACGAAAGTTTTTTAGTTGCTTATATTCATAGTCACCAAGTTAGTTTATTTGTTAATAGTTATTTGAGTAGAGCTCTACTCAAATAACTATTATATGAATCTAAAAAACTTGAAAAAAAGGAACTATTATTTTAATGCCGAGTTATTTTTTTTACACCCTTTCTCTAGGGTTTGTAATATCATCACTGCTTTTTTTGTACTCATTGTATAAAACTAGGACATTGGGTTTAATTGAGATTTCAGTTTTTATGTCCTGGTTTTATATCTTTTTAAGACCAGCAGGGATAGATTTTTGCGCTGACGTAGTAAACAAAGAATTGTATTTCTGGGATTATGATTACTATATCCTTGGAGTTTTAACCTCGGTACTTATGCTACTTATGTTTCAAGTAGGAGCATCAATCCCTTTGAAAAATTATAGGCAAATATTATCGTGTTATAACGTTGACCGTTTGGCTCTCATTAAAAACCTGAAGAAAATACTTTATTTTTCACTTTTAATTTTTAGCTTGATGTTATTTTTATTGATATTATTTTATGGACAAAGCTTGTTGCCATGGGAGCGCGTTGGATTAGGTGCTACGTCAGCTGCTTTATCAGGCTTTGAATTTATCTGGCCACTCGTAAGAATATTACTTTTTTTTATAATAGTGAGTTCTCTATTTTTATTTTTTGAAACTGGTAAATTCAAATACTTTTTATATTTCATGTTGATTGTACTTAGTATTCTTATTTTAGGACGTAGAGGGATTTTAATTGCTCCAATATTGTTTTTTTTGTTTGTATATACGTTTTATCGATTGAGTATTCGTAAAGACAGCTTATTTGTTTTTTTTCAATGGCGTTATATATCAGTAGGATTACTAGTTCTAATAATTGCATTTTTAGGAAAAAGATTGATACACCAAGTTTATCTTGGCGATTTTTCTGCATTAGAAACCACGGATAGTGGGTTTATTTGTAATATAATTAAAAATGGAGGCCAAGAGTTTGATCTTCTATGGCCAGCCATAATTGAAAATGTAGTTAAAAATTATAGTTTATTGGATTTTGTATATGCGATAGTTGGTAATTTTTATTCGCATGAAGATAAATTATTAAATCATGAGTATTTGTATAGTATTACTGATAAGTTGATGATGGAGTATATGAAAGATGTTTACGTTAATCTTAAATTTGGGATTTCTCCCAATATCTATCAGTTCTATATTTCATATTTAGGACCTTTTGCAATCCTAGCTCTATTCTTGTTCGGTTATGTATTTAGGCGCGTAGAAAAAACTATTTTAAAGGCCTTTTTTACGAATAAGTTTTTTGTAACATACATAGTTTATTTATTAATGTCATTTTTTAGAGGCCCTATCGATTACACTTTTAAATACTTCTTGGCACAAACAGTATATTTTTTAGCTGTGGTAGTTATTTATTATTTATATTCTTCACTGTTTAGATTTAAAGCTCATGATGGAATTAAATGATATGGAAATTGAAAAATGCAAAGAATTAATTGGAAAGAAAGTTGCCAGAGTTTCAACAGTAGTTTTTTTTGTTGATACACAATTACATACTCAGATACAGCATGTAATTAGTTCTGGCGCTGAGGTAACAATTATCGCGAGTGAGTCATCGTTAAATAGAGGGATTGATAGCTGTAATTATGTTTCTATTGAAATACCCAGAAATATCAATTTAGCTAAAGATGTTGTTGCATTGTTTAAGCTTTGGCGAGTATTTAGAAGTAATAAATTCCAGATAGTGCATTCAACGACGCCAAAGGCTGGTTTATTGTGTGCTGTTGCTGGAAAATTAGCGGGTATTCCTATCCGTTTACATACCTTTACGGGACAGCCTTGGGTAACATTGAAAGGCACCAAACGTTTCTTGGCTAAATCGGCTGATAAGGTGATCGGGTTGTTAAATTCGCACTGTTACACCGATAGCAATTCTCAAGCACATTTTTTAATCGATCAACGTATAGTAAGCAGCACAAAACTTTCAGTTCTGGGTGCTGGAAGTATCGCTGGTGTTGATACTTCACGCTTCAGTTCTTCACGTTTCAATGAGGATAATCGTAAGGCATTTAAAACTGAACTAGGCATTCCATTAGAAGCTAAGGTTTTGCTTTTTGTGGGGCGTATAGTGGTGGATAAAGGTGTTGTAGAGTTGGTCAGTGCCTTTGACGAGATAATCAGCCAGCATCCTAATGTTTATTTATTGATGGTTGGACCTCTAGAGCTAACTGAAGCTGAACTGGGTATGGGGGAAAATTTCAATCTTAAGAATAAAACTATATTTACAGGTTATACAGATATCCCTGAAAAATACATGTCTATTTCTGATTTGCTATGTATTCCTAGTTATAGAGAGGGGTTTGGCACCGTGGTGATTGAGGCCGCTGCAATGGGATTACCAGCCATTGGTTCAAATATTTACGGGTTGTCTGATGCAATCGTCGATGGAAACACCGGTTTGTTAGTGGAAGTTAAACATATTGATAAGTTGAGGGATACGATTTTATATCTGCTTCAGAATGATGCAGTTTGTAAAAAAATGGGGTTCGCAGCACAAGTAAGAGCAAATACACAATTTTCAAATACTGTCGTTAATCAGTTGCTTGTAGAAGAGTATATTTCATTGCTGAATAAGCAGAGCTAAAAAAAGGTTATTTTGTAATGAATATTTTATTATTGGGTGCGTCAGGTTTTGTCGGTAATGTAGTTTTAGAGAAGTTATTAGAGGTAGAAAATCTCAGTATTACATGTGTAACTCGAGATATAGCCAATAAGAATTATTCTAATGCTCGCCTGTGTTGGGTTGAATTAGATTTGTTAGATGCTGAATCTGTTCTTTCAGATCTTTTGCTTAATAATGATGTAGTCATTAATTGTGTAGGAGAGCTTAATAATATTGAAATGATGCGAGAGGTCAATTTTAATTTAGTTAAACGCATTGTAGACCTTTTATTAAAAATGCCGAAAAAGACTCGTTTTATTCAGCTAAGCAGTGTGGGCTGCTATGGTGCCATAACTCGTTATCGCGGAAAGCAGGTTGTCATTACTGAGGCTTCAGAAGAGCAGCCTATTGGTGAATATGAACAAACTAAAACGCTTGCTGATGATTATATTAGAGAAAAAATAACGAATAACACTGAAAATGTTGAATTTACCATTATTCGTCCAACCAATGTATTTGGCGAAAATATGAAAAGTGATGCTTTGCGTAATTTGGCAAAGATGGTTAAACAAGGTAAGTTTTTTTACATTCGGGATAGAAAAAATATTTCTACTTATGTTCATGTGTTTGATGTAGCTAATTTAATTTTACTCTGTGTAAATAATAAGGGTCGCTCAAAAAATGAAGTTTTTATTGCTTCTGATGATTCATTACAGGTGAATCTCATTAATTCTTTTGTAGCTTATTTTAAAGTAAAAAAGCCAAATGTAGTGGTTCCAGAATTTATGATTAGAGTTTTAAGCTCTATAATTATAAAAGTTTTTCCAGGACTTCCATTGACTCAGGCACGTATTGATTCGTTAGCTTCACGGGTTTCATTTTCTAATGATAAAGCCAAATCCAAACTTGGATTTTGTCCAGAATTTCCATTAGAAACAAATCTTAATGGTTTATTAGATTTGTGGTGTATTAAAGATAGTAGGAAAGGTTGAATGCGTGTTTTGGTTACCGGTGGCACAGGCTTTGTCGGCAAGGCTTTGATTGCGGATTTATTGTCAAAGTCTTGTGAGGTTAAGGCGCTTGTTCGTCAGTCTTCTGCAGAATTACCATTATCTGTTAAGCAGGTAGTCGTGGGTGATTTCGCCAATTTGGCTTTGGATGATTCTTCTGGTTTTTTGAGAGAGGCACTTAACGGTGTTGAGGTTGTGGTGCATGGGGCGGCACGTGTGCATGTGATGAATGATGAGGCTTCTGATCCATTGACTGAGTTTAGAAAAGTAAATCGTGATTTTACTTTGGTTCTGGCACGTAAGGCGGCTGAATCAGGCGTTAAGCGGTTTGTTTTTTTGAGTTCGATTGGTGTTAATGGTAATAATAATTCCAAGCCTTTTACTGAAAAAGATAAGCCGTCTCCGCATGACATTTATGCAATATCTAAGATTGAAGCCGAGCATGCTTTGTTGGCCTTGGCAAAAGAAACTCGCATGGAGGTGGTTATTATTCGTCCCCCTTTAGTGTATGGTTCTAACGCACCAGGAAATTTTGGTAGTTTACTCAAATGGATGAATAAGCGAGTACCTTTACCACTAGGCGCCATTCATAACCAACGATCTTTAGTAGCGTTGGATAATTTGGTGAGTTTTATTAGTTTATGTGCCGATAGGGAAAAATCACCGAAAGCTGAGAATCAAATGTTTTTGATCTCCGATGGCGAGGATGTGTCGACTACCGAGTTATTACAAAAAGTCGCTAAATCTTTTGATAAAAAACCTTGGCTTATTCCTGTGGCAGTGAGTTGGATGAGTTTTGCAGCGAGATTGATTGGCAAAGGAGATGTTGCGAATCGCTTATTCGGTTCGTTGCAGGTGGATAGTTCAAAAGCGCGAGATTTATTAGGCTGGAAACCGGTCATTACTATGGACCACCAATTGAAAAAAACTGCGGATGCGTATTTAGAAAATGAAAAGACTCTTTGATCTTATATTGGCATTGATTGCCATAGGTATTTTACTGGTCCCTATTATTGCTACGGCGATTTTAGTTAAACTGACATCCAAGGGCCCTGCCTTGTATTGGTCTGACCGAGTGGGTAAGAACAATCATCTTTTCAAAATGCCAAAATTTAGAAGTATGAAGGTGGATACGCCCGCTGTAGCAACGCATTTATTAGTTGATCCCAAAAGTGTACTAACATCAATAGGTGATTTTCTGCGAAAGTCGAGCTTAGATGAATTGCCACAACTATGGTGTATCTTAAAAGGCGATATGAGTTTTGTCGGACCTCGCCCTGCTCTATTTAATCAAGTTGATTTGATATCCCTTAGAACAACTAAAAATGTGCATATTTTAATGCCAGGATTAACTGGATGGGCACAAGTTAATGGGAGAGATGAATTACCTATTCCTGATAAAGTAGAGTTAGATGTTGAATATGCCAATAAACAATCATTAAGATTTGATCTTTATATCTTGTGGCTTACTTTTGTTAAAGTGATCAAGCGAGATGGTGTATCTCATTAAATTAGGGATAAAAGATGACAAGTAATAAAGTGCGTAAATGTTTATTTCCTGCTGCGGGGTATGGAACACGCTTTTTACCCGCAACAAAGGCGATGCCAAAAGAGATGCTTCCTATCGTTAATAAACCACTTATTCAGTATGGTGTTGAAGAAGCGATGGAGGCGGGAATTTCTCAAGTTGAATTCATTATGGGGCGCGGAAAGCGTGCCATTGCTGATTATTTTGATGTGAGCTATGAGCTGGAGCATCAAATATTGGATACACCGAAGGAAAAGTATCTGACAGAGATCCGGAAGGTTATTGATAACAGTCAGTTTATTTTTATGCGTCAGCGAGAAATGCTGGGCTTAGGTCATGCCATTTTAACGGGTGAACCGATGATTGGTGCTGAGCCTTTTGCTGTGATTCTAGCCGATGATTTATGTTCAGTGCCTGACGATAAAAGTCCGCGAGCATTAAGTCAGTTGGTTGATCTTTACGACAAGTATCAGTGTTGTATTGTTGCCATTGAAGAGGTTCCTGCCGCAGATACGGCAAGTTACGGGATTATTTCTGGGGATGAAATTGCTGAAGGTATTTATGATGTTAGTGATATGGTTGAGAAACCTCGGCCTGAAGATGCGCCAACAAATATGGCTATTATTGGTAGATATATTCTTACGCCAGATATCTTTGACTACTTAGAGCAAACTAAACCAGGTGCTGGTTGAGAAATTCAAATCACAGATACATTACGTCAAATGGCTAAAGAAAAGCGCGTAATAGCCGTGAAGTTTAAAGGTCGCCGCTTTGACTGTGGTAGTGTCGAAGGTTTTGTTGAGGCTACAAATTATTACTTTGAATCAGGTGATTGGCAGTTATAAGGTTTCTTCAGGCTTAATGATATAGATAGGCCTGCTGCTTCTATTAATTCAATAATACTCAGTAATTAGCAGAAATTATTGTCAAACTAACCGTTTGTGTATTACTCTCGTAGTTGGCCATGGATTGTGGCCAAGATTATTTTAACTACATGGAGTATGGAAAGATGTTTAAGAAAGGAATTCTATCGTTATTTATCGCATTGTTTTTATTCACCGGTTTAGCATTTGCTGCTGATAAGGTTAATGTGAATACTGCAAGTTTAGAACAATTACAAAGTGTTAAAGGTTTTGG
>Ga0209495_1002283_pt1 | contig 12624 bp, 10 predicted proteins | sample EN1Hudsemesocosm_FD_184629 | JGI IMG/M metagenome (GOLD analysis project Ga0209495, IMG submission 184629) | Methane-oxidizing microbial communities from mesocosms in the Hudson Canyon - EN1E Hudson Canyon (SPAdes) (version 2) | ecosystem: Environmental > Aquatic > Marine > Cold seeps | place... | reverse complement strand
GTCCTGGCAATATGTTGGGTTACTGGAATAATCATAAAGCGACATCTCAGACCATTAATGCTCAAGGGTGGTTGCATACAGGCGATCAAGCTCGTATTGATGAATCAGGTCATATTCATATTACTGGTCGAATAAAAGATATCCTAGTTCTAAGTAATGGCGAAAAAGTTCCACCTGGTGATATTGAATCCGCTATTTTAATGGATGGAATTTTTGAACAAGCACTTGTTATTGGTGAAGGTGAATCATTTTTATCTGCCCTACTTGTTCTTAATGCAGATCATTGGTTTGCCTTAGCAAAAGAACATAGCTTGGATGGTTTTGATCATGACAGTTTGACTAATAAAGCGCTTCATAGCGATGTTATTCAGCGTTTACGTAAACTTCTGCATGACTTTCCTGCCTATGCAAGAATTCGCCGAGTCACATTAACACTAGAACCTTGGACGGTTGATAATGATTTAATGACTCCCACAATGAAAATAAAACGTCCAAAGGTTATTGCCCATCATCAAAAAGATATTGATGATATGTACGCATCATAAAATATTAATGATTCAGTCCATTCCATCATGAATGGGCTGATAATTCATTTACCTATAAGCTAGTCATACCTAATTGCCTCAATAAAGTACTTCTTTGTACCATCTTGCACATGAATAGTGACTTCATCATCGACTTGTTTGCCTAGTAAAGCTTGTGCCAGAGGCGAATCTAAACTGATATATTCTTTTTGATGATCAATTTCATCAGGCCCAACAATTCTATATTCAACTTTTTCTTGTTGATCATTTTCCAATAAAACCCATGCAGCAAAGAATACTTTAGACTGAGCAGCGGGTTGCTCAGAAACAACGCGTAAATCTGGCATTCGCTTCTGTAAATATCGAATACGACGATCTAATCCACGTAACTCTTTTTTTCGATAAATATATTCAGCATTCTCAGAACGATCGCCCTCCGCTGCTGCTGCAGATAATGCTTTAACAACATCTCTACGGCGGAGCCAAATTTTTTCAAGCTCATCATTTAAACGAGCCATGCCGTTAGCAGTGATATAGGGTGATGATTTCATAAAGTCATTGTCCATTAACAGATAGAAAAAAGCCACCGACATGGTGGCCTTTTAGTTTAGGACTCAATTAATAAAAGTGACTTAAGCCATCTTCTTCATTATTTCATCAATATCTGTCATCTTGTTTATATCAAAATATAAACAATCAGGTTCATTCTTGCGTGCATAAATTCCATCAATCACATGTTCAATTTGACTAATCAACCCTAATGCACCGCTACGACTTGATTGGAAATCAGCTGGTGTATAGTTAAGTACATCATTAATTTCATCTATCATTAATGCATATCGAGGTGTTTTCCCATCTAGCGTAACAAACAATAAAACTTGTCTAATTCCACCACTAATATGATCTCTTACTCTAGTGAATAACGCTCGCAATCGACGTAGTGTAGTCACACGAGAATGTTCCAAAATCTCAAGCGCTTCTGCTTGATTATCATTGTCTCGTAAAGAAATTAGTTTTTCGGCCAATGCATGTATCTCATTGTGCGGCTCATTAAAGCTAACTAACAATTCACTTAAAGTCTCATCACGCGTTTCAAACGTATTATACCACTTACCAAATGCACACTCTTTTGGGTTAGTCGCCTTAGTGAAAGCTTCACCTGTTCGAATTGAATGTTCTAAATCATTGATCCATACAACATGATCTTGTTCACGTTGCGCCAAAATATCTAATAGTTTTGTTTTGCTATCCAAACCTGATGGAATACCTAAGCGATGAGCAAAATCTAATACTGGAACGATCACACCTTGAAACTTAGTGACACCACAAAATCCACGTTCTTCGATCGGGATGCGTTGAATATCATTAACATCTTGCCCCAGCATTAATACATTTTCAACATCAAGACCAAACATCATATCTTCAACAAAAAATGTAAATATTTGCCGAATTTGTTCTGGTTTGCCGCTATTTCCACTGCCTACCACATGGTTTAGAGCCATCGTGAATTCCTCTATTACGTTATTCTAAACAAGCTGTTATGCTTATTATCTACTCAAAACAAATAGTAGTTTAGAGATTAAGAGCAATATCTAAGCCAGATTATTTGTGCAGTTGTTGTTGTAATTTTTGCTCATCAATATTAGCGCCTAGATGGCTCACAATTAGACGCATATCTAACTCTGCATTGGCTAAACAGCTACTCGCACCAGGTGAGGGTGTCATATTAAAGATAATGCCATTACCTGGATTTATTTTAGCTTCACCCATCAGTAATTTTGATTGTTTTTTATCAATAAGCTGTGGCCGAACCCCGCCAAAGCCTTTAGCAAACTCAATGTCTTTTAATTGCAATGACGGTACAATTTTTCGAGCATCTTTGAGAAATAACCAACAACGAAGTCCCGGCACTTCAAATAAGAAATTTTTCAAAATATAATTCCGAATATCACTCACTTTGAATAAATCCCAAAACACTTTTAATACATTGGTATCAAGTCTTAATACACGCAAAAATTCAAAGAAGGTACTGATATTGTAGCGTTCGAGTAATGGCAATAATAATGCAGTGGGGCCAAAACGCGTTTTTCCTTCGACTAATACATCGGGATCGCCATGGACTGCTGCAAAGGGTAAATTATCATTTTGTACGGTATACACCTTGCCATTTAAAACTTTTGGGGTGAAGTAAAAGCTACCCGCAACGGGTAAACATGAGAACTCTAAACCATGGCCCATTTGCTGTGCCAGCAATAAACTATGGCCCCCAGCTGAAACAACTACACTTTTCGCTTTTATACTGCGGTCGGCTGTATTGATATGAAATAGTCCATCTTTATGAATAATTTCTTCAACATGTGAATTAAACAACAAGTTTAAGACCTTATCTGCTCGTATCGCTTGAGTCACAAATGATTCGGCAAGCTGATTAAAGTCTACGGCACTATATTCATCTAATACTGCTAAGGCTATACAGTCTTCGGGACGTAAATTCCCATCAACCATAACAACATTAGGTTCAATTTTGACTATATCTTCCTTTTCTAACAACTGCATAGTTTCGAAGCGGTCTTTGAATAGCTCGTAGCGCTCACGTAATCGCTGACACTCTTTCTCACCTACAGCTACAACCATCTTAGGGAATTTGAAAATAACCTGCTCACGGTCTTCTAAGCATTCTGTATAGTTCACAATCATTTCAGCGGCAGATTTTACTTTGCTTGCTTTATCTAAGGTGTAGTTGGTTTCAATATCGCCACAATGTAATGTTTGACTATTATTACGTCCATGAGAGTTTACTTTAGCTACCCCATCGTATTTCTCGATCAATACAATATCATCCACATCAGAATATTCAGCTAATAAATATAATAATGCCGTGCCACAAACGCCTCCGCCGATAATAGCAACTTGATGAATATGTTCTGACATAGTATTTCTCTGGGAGTTGTTGAATGATGTTTAAAGAATTACTATTATAAAATAATTCCTGATGTGATTGTTCTAATTTAGTCGTAATACAGCTTCAACGGTGTGAAATGAACCAAAGATAAGTATGCGATCGCCTTTTTCAGCACGATTACATGCTTGTTGATAGGCTATTTCTACACTCTCTGACTGGTTTATTTTGTCACGTCGAATATGATTACTAAGCTGCTGAGATAATTGCGTTGCAGTCATTCCCCTATTACCATCGAGGTTGGCTACAAACCAGTAATCTATAGCAGGTGATAATATAGAAGATACTGTTGATACATCTTTATCTTTCAACATGCCCACAACTGCAAATGTTTTACCCGATGTAGGCGTTTCAGATAATAATTTAACTAAGTTCTTTGCACCTTGTTCATTATGAGTGACATCTAATATTTTTTCTATATCACCTGAAATACGTTGAAAACGTCCCGCCAATTTAACGTTGCAGAGTCCATTATTAATCTGCTCTTGAGAAATAGAAAAGTCGTGTTGTATGAGTAAACCAATGACTTGTAATACAGCGGCTGCATTTTGTAATTGGTAACTACCTTCAAGTGAAGGGAAAGGTAAGTCTTTCCAATAATGTTCATTATTTTTCCACTGCCAAACAGTGTCACTTTTGACGATATTAAAGTCTTGTTCGGCAATATATGTTGGTGCATTTAATGAGTTTGCATACGCCAAGACAGTATTAGGTGGTGTGACTTCAGAGCAGACAACAGGCTTGTTCATTCTAATAATACCGGCTTTCTCTCGGCCTATCGTTTCACGATCATCACCTAGCCATACTGTATGGTCAAGACTAATAGGGGTAATTAAGGCAATATCTGTATCAAATAGATTAACTGCATCTAAACGACCGCCCATGCCTACTTCAAGAATGGCAATATCAATTTTATTTTCACTAAACAAATCAACTGCGGCTAAAGTAGCAAACTCAAAATACGTTAGTGATGTTTCTTCCCGTGCACTATCTAATCTATTAAAGGCAGCACAAATATCTTCGTCATTACAAGGCTGTCCGTTAATACAGATACGTTCATTATAGGAAAGAATATGAGGTGAAGTATACGTACCTGTTTTATAACCAGCTGATCGTAAAATAGATTCAAGCATCGCGACAGACGAGCCTTTACCATTGGTACCCGCAACTGTAATCACAGTAAAGGGTAGTTTCGATGAACCGCCTAATGCTCGCCACACTTGCCCTATTCGTTCAAGGCCTGGATCTACTTCAGTAAAATGAAGCATTTCCTGCCAACGTAGCCATTCAGGCAGGGTTTCAAAACGCATACTGTGGAACGGTCTTTCTTATGCTGCAGGACGTTTTTGTAACATCGCTAATATACTTGCTAAACGATCACGCATATCACGACGGTCAATAATCATATCAACAGCACCATGCTCAACTAAAAACTCACTTCGTTGGAAACCTTCAGGCAGAGTTTCTCGTACTGTTTGTTCAATAACACGTGGTCCAGCAAAACCGATTAATGCTTTTGGTTCTGCTGCATTAATATCACCTAACATAGCTAAACTTGCAGAAACTCCGCCCATAGTGGGATCAGTTAGAACTGAAATAAAAGGTATGCCAGCTTTACTTAGCCGAGCCAAGATCGTACTTGTCTTTGCCATTTGCATCAGTGAAAACAAACCTTCTTGCATACGTGCCCCACCACTCGCTGAAAAACAAATTAAAGGGAGGTTTTTATCTAAAGCAACTTGTGCAGCACGAACAAATTTTTCACCAACAACAGCGCCCATAGAGCCGCCCATAAAGCTAAAGTCAAATGAAACTGCAACAACAGGTAAATCATTAATTGTGCCTTCCATTGCTAATAAAGCGTCGTTTTCACCTGTTTTCTTTTGGGCTTGTTGGATACGTTCTTTATACTTTTTACTATCTTTAAACTTTAAGGTATCAACGGGTTTCACATCTGCTGCTATCTCGGTACGCTCACCTTCATCTAAAAATGTTTCTAAACGGGTTCGAGCATTAATGCGTTGATGGTGATCACATTTGGGACAAACATGTAAATTTCGCTCTAATTCAGCACGGTATAACACACTGTCACAAGCAGGGCATTTACACCAAACACCTTCAGGTACACTGCGGTTACGTGCTGTTGTTCTAATTTTTGAGGGAATTAATTTTTCAAACCAACTCATAATTTGTCACCTATTTTTATTTTGCCATATCTTGAGCATTAATTGCATGGCGCATTTCAGCTAATAATGCTGCTAAAGCGGCAGGGAGTTCATCAGGTCTTTCAGCATGTTCTTCGATACAGCGTACCAAACTACTACCTACAACAACAGCATCAGAAACTTCAGCTACTGCAGCAGCAGATTTTCCATCTCGAATACCAAAACCAACACCTAATGGTAAATCCGTATATTGTTTTAATAAATCCATTTTATCAGCAACTTCAGATACATCTAATGTTGCCGTTCCTGTCACACCTTTTATTGAAACATAGTAGATAAAGCCTCGTGCATATTTTGCAATCTTGGCCATTCTTTCTGGACTTGTTGTAGGTGCAACAAGGAAGATTGTATCAATATTACGCTTATCCATGCTCAATAAGAATTGTTCAGATTCTTCAGGTGGCATATCAACAGTCAATACACCGTCAACACCAGCCTGCTCAGCTTTCTCAGCAAAGGTTTCATACCCCATTGATTCCAGTGGATTTGCATAGCCCATTAATACGATAGGCGTTTCTGTATCTTTTTCTCTGAAATTGGCAACCATCTCTAATACATTATGTAGCGACACATCATTTTTCAAAGCACGCTCACATGCTTTTTGAATAACTGGTCCATCTGACATGGGATCAGAAAAAGGAATACCTAATTCTAAAATATTAGCTCCCGCATCAACCAATGCATGAAGCATAGGAACAGTCACCCACGGTTCAGGATCCCCAGCAGTTATATACGGTATTAGGGCAGTTTGACCATCAGCCTTTAATTTATCAAAACACGCTTTAATTCGACTCACGCTCAATTCCTTAGAAACTTAAACCAGCTATTGCTGCTACGGTATGCATATCTTTATCTCCACGACCTGATAAGTTTACCAATAAAATTTTATCTGTCGACATAGTAGGTGCCAGTTTGCTCGCATAAGCTAATGCATGACTTGATTCCAAAGCAGGAATAATCCCTTCTATTCGCGTCAAATCATGAAAGGCTTGTAATGCTTCATCATCTGTCACCGCTACATACTTAGCACGGCCAATATCTTTAAGAAGGGCATGTTCAGGGCCCACTCCAGGATAATCTAAACCTGCAGATATAGAATGTGTTTCAATAATCTGACCATTTTCATCTTGCATCAAATAGGTACGATTACCGTGTAATACGCCCGGTGACCCCGCACATAGTGGTGCAGAATGTTGTCCAGTTTCAATACCATGACCCGCACCTTCAACACCATACATTTCAACACTTTCATCACCAATGAACGGATGAAATAGGCCAATAGCATTTGAACCGCCACCAATACAGGCAATTAAGGCATCAGGTAGTCTGCCTGCAGATTTCATAATTTGATTTTTAGCTTCGCGGCCAATAATAGTTTGAAAATCTCTCACCATTTCAGGGTAAGGATGTGGACCAGCCACAGTGCCTATAATGTAGAAAGTATCATCTACATTCGTTACCCAATCACGTAACGCTTCATTGAGAGCATCTTTTAAAGTACGAGAGCCTGATTCAACAGGAACAACCGTTGCTCCCAACAGTTTCATCCGATATACATTTTGTGCTTGGCGCTGAACATCTTCAGCACCCATGTAAACAACACATTCAATACCTAAACGAGCAGCTACGGTCGCTGTGGCGACACCATGTTGCCCTGCACCAGTTTCTGCAATGATACGTGTTTTACCCATTCGTTTAGCGAGTAAAGCCTGACCAATGGTGTTATTAACTTTGTGTGCACCTGTATGGTTTAAATCTTCACGTTTAAGATAGATTTGAGCACCACCTAATCGCTTGCTCCAATTTTCAGCATGATAGAGTGGTGACGGGCGTCCAACAAAGTCAGCTAAATCTTTATCCATTTCAGCTTGAAACTCAGGATCGTCTTTATAGCGATTATATGCCTCTTCAAGTGCATAAATCGCTTCCATCAAGGTTTCACCTACAAATCGTCCACCATACGTTCCAAAGTGCCCATTTTCATCAGGGTGTGTATCGTAATAGTTGTTATCCAGCTGCTCAGCCATTTACTACCTCTTGCATAAAATCGCTTATTTTCAGATTGTCTTTAATTCCTTTTGCCTGTTCAACGCCACCACTGACATCAACCGCATAAGGTTTTACTTGTTTTATTGCTTTTGCCACATTCGCAGCATCTAAGCCACCTGCTAACACTAATGGTTTATTAAAATCTGTAATCATTGACCAATCAAATACCTGTCCAGTTCCCCCAGGGACACCCGCTTGGTAACTATCTACTAATATTGCAGACGCTGAACTGTATCGACTCACTTCCGACTGTAAATCAATCCCTTCACGCATTCTTAGTGCCTTCATATATGGATGATTAAATTGTTCACAGTATTCTGGCGATTCATTACCATGAAACTGTAATAACCCAATCGGTAACGCCTCTAAACACGCTGTAACTTCTTCAGGTTCAGCATCAACAAATAATGCAACAATGCTAATAAAAGGCGGTAATCCCGTAATAATGTCTTGTGCTTGCGCAATTGTTACGGCACGAGGACTTGGTGCATAAAATACCAATCCTAATGCATCAGCCCCCATTTCAACTGAAAATTCAGCATCTTGGCGACGAGTAATACCACAAATTTTTACACGTGTTCTCATGAATTTAGTCGGAGAAATAAAGTTAATGTACTACTCTACCAGACCACAGGAAATGGGGACACTGTTGGAAGCTTATATTGCTCAGGATATTCAACATTAATGAAATATAATCCGTCTGGTGGCGAGGTTATTCCTCCTTGACCACGGTCACGACTTTCTAATACTTCAGTCGCCCACTCAATAGGTTTTCTACCTTCACCTATAGGCACTAATACACCCACTAAATTACGAACCATATGATGGAGGAAAGACTGTGCTTTAACATCGATGGCAATACAATCACCCTGACGTGTTACTTTTATTTTTTCTACCGTTTTAAGAGGGCTATGTGCTTGGCATAATTTTGCACGAAAGGCAGAAAAGTCATGATGACCGACTAAGAGATCTGCTGCAGCTTGCATACGTTCAACATCTAATGGACTAAATACCCACCACATTTTATTGGCATGAATTGCTGAGCGACTTACTCTATTTAAGATAAGATAACGATAACTTCGGTTTAATGCAGAAAAGCGAGCACTGAAATCATTTGACACAGGTTTAGCCCATGTCACATTCATATCATTAGGTAGATTAGTATTTAGCCCTAAGATCCAGCTTCGCTCACTACGGTCAGCATCGGTTTCAAAATGAGCAACCTGCTGCAAGGCATGAACACCCGAATCAGTACGTCCAGCTGCCACTATTTTTGATGTGTGATCTGATATTGAGGCTAAAGCATCGTATAGACAGCCCTGAACAGTCCTCTGATCAGGTTGAACTTGCCACCCAGAAAAACGTGTACCGTCGTACTCAACGCCTAAGGCTATCTTCACTCACAGCCCTTAAGACAAATCATTTAATAATTTCTGAGCTCGTGATTTCTGTTCATCATTCCCATCAATAAGAACTTCTTCCAAAATATTTCGAGCACCTTCTGGATCTTCCATATCCATATATGCACCTGCTAAATCTAATTTAGTTTCAGCTTCATCGATTTCATCAAAATCACCTAAATCAAAATCAATATCACTTGCACTTTCTTCAACGTCTGCTTGTTCAGTATCAACCGTTAATGCATCGCTTAAATCAGCAGCCTCTGATAATGTTGTAACGTCAGTTTCATCATCACTATTTATTGAAGAAACTTCAGAATCCATGCTTAAACCCTGTTCATCTTTGGTTGCATCATTTAATGTGAGGTCAAGATCAACGGGCGAATCATCTAGGCTAATTTGCTCTAACTCGCTATCAAGATCAATATCGATTGATAGAGACTCATCATCTAGTGACAATTCAGTATCATCAGACTCAGAAAGTGCTTCTGTCTCAAATGATAATGATGTATCAAAATCTAAAGTTTCACTATCAGCCTCTCTGTCTAAGTCAGAGCCACTTACATTAAAATCTAATACATCATCTGTATCAGTACTCTCTTGTTCTAATGATTCAGGTTCTTCTATATCTAACGTAGCTGGTGATTCAATCAAGTCTAGCTCTGGTTCGATATTAAGTTCTTCAACTTCAATCTCATCTTGAACATTTAATGCAGCAACTTGTTCTGTCTTAAGTTCATCATCAGTCACTTCTGGAATCTGTGTGATAGGCGCTACTTCGATATCACTTTGATGTTCTTCCTGTACTTCTGAGACAGGTGTAGCTGATGATTTTGTATCAGCATCATCCCAGTCAATATATTGCTGCTTACGTCGACGTCTCAGTAATAAGATAAACGCTAATAAAGCAGCAACTAGCCCCCCAATAAGACTTTCTTGTTTATGTTCTGTGTAGAATGTTTTAACTTTATCCGTCACAGAGCTAACAACATCACCAGCAACGTCTAATGGTGATTTTGTAGACGTATCACCATCATCAGTTTCCTCTGTAAGAGCAGAGTCAGATATTTCACCTTCAGTTAATGATGATGAATCCCCAGATTCTATTTGAGAAAAATAAGCTTCAACTTCTGATTGAGTTGCCTCCACCTGATCATTTATAGTTTCTGGAGTAGTTTCTGTGGCTTCTCCTGAGACAGTTTGCTGCATCTCATCTAACTTAGATTCTATCTGCTCAATTTCCGTCGTTAGAGGAGCATCAGTATTCGCACCCTCCTCTAAACCACCTTGTAATCTAGCTAAATCAGCATCTTTCAAGGTTATCAATTTGCGTAAGGTCTGAAGTTGCTCTTCCATCAAATCCATTCGGGATTGAATATCTATATTTTCTTGAGCCTGACTTTCAATGGTCTCTTGGGCAAGCGTTAACTGTTCGCTTAACTGGGTTAATTCTTTATCACCTAATGGCGATAATTCATCCATACTAGAATCTAGCTCATCACTAGGAACAACAAGCAGTAATCGTGCATCGTCTCCACTTGGTCCCACATCCATATCAGCAGCAGTTTCAACTACAATTTTTTCAGGAGTAGTTTCACTCTGTTCAACAACATTAGTAACTGGTGCGACAGGTCTATTACGGTTTTTCCATGCAGCATACTGCTCTGTAACTGCAGAATTAGCCTGACTTTTTGTTAAAGATTGAATCTCACTTGTAGATGGAATATCAAGTGTATATCCGGCTTTAAGACCATTTATATTATTGTGTTTAAATGATTTAGGATTCGCATTTAATAATGCCATCATCATCTGATTTAAAGAAATATCAGATGACGGTTTTGTTTTTCTTGCTACTGCAGACAAGGTATCGTTTCGCCCAACATCATATGTTGTCGCTGTAGAATAATTAGTTGTTGCCACAGGCATTTGAGGATCAGGATACTGATAGGTACTTTTCTGTGGTACTGTTTTCTTTTTGGTTACAGGTGCTTTTTTCTGAGGTATGACTTTGGGTTCAACAAAGACATTCTTTGGAGGATCAAGTAAGACTGTATATTCACGAATTAAACGACCATTACCCGTAGTAGCGACTAATAAAAGATCTATGAAAGGTTCTTTAACAGGTTGAGATGAACTAATTTTAATATTAGTTTCGCCATTTTTCTCAATGATTTCAAAACTAAATTGTGTTAATAAAAATGTTCGTTTTATCCCCGCTTTTTCAAACTCTTCATTTGATGCTAATTGAACCTGCAATTGACCTTCATCACTATCACGTAAAGCTGTAACTGCTATCTGAGCTTTAAAGGGTTCATTGAGGGATGAAGATAATTCTATTTTTCCCAGTCCAAACGCATGAGCTTGAATTGGACCTAAAAGTCCTAATGCAGTCATCACAGCTACGCTGGCAAATGTTCTAGCTTTCATCCTAAATCCCTCATAAAATCCTAATTTAACTGTAATCCTAACACTTACAAGTATTTTGCAACCAATATTTCAGCAATTTGAATACTATTTAGAGCAGCACCCTTACGAACATTGTCAGCAACAACCCATAAGTCAAGACCATTGGGATGAGAAATATCTTCTCTGATGCGTCCAACGTAAACAGGATCGGTACCTGAAGCATCAGATACTGCAGTCGGATAACCACCATCAACATGCTCATCAATTACAACAATACCTTCTGATTCAGAAAGTATTTTTTTGGCTTCAGCTGCTGTTATTTTGTCACGTGTTTCAATATGCAAAGCTTCTGAATGTCCAAAAAACACGGGAACACGAACAGCAGTAGGATTAACTAAAATCGAATCATCACCCATGATCTTCTTAGTTTCCCACACCATTTTCATTTCTTCTTTTGTATAGCCATTGTCTTCAAATACATCAATATGAGGCAATACATTAAATGAAATCTGTTTTGGATAAACCTTACTTTCAACAGTGCGACCATTTAATAGTGATGCAGTTTGTTTAGCTAGTTCATCCATTGCAGGTTTACCTGTTCCTGATACTGCTTGGTAGGTACAGACGTTCACACGTGTAATACCAACTGCATCATAAATAGGTTTCATTGCCACTAGCATTTGAATTGTAGAACAATTCGGATTTGCGATAATTCCGTGGTTCTTATAATCAGCAATAGCATCAGGATTTACCTCTGGTACAACCAAAGGAATATCATCTACATAACGAAATTCAGATGTATTATCAATGACAACACAGCCCGCTTCAGCAGCGATCGGTGCATATTCTCGAGAGACACTTGCACCTGGTGAAAACAAGCCTACTTGTACCTTTGAGAAATCAAAGGTCGCTAAGTCTTCTACGATCAATGTTTTATTACCGAAACTAACGGTACTACCTGCAGATCGTGCACTTGCTAGTGCATAAATCTTTCCTACAGGGAAATTCCGCTGATGCAAAATTTCTAACATAGTTTCACCAACGGCGCCTGTTGCGCCGAC
>Ga0209495_1002276_pt1 | contig 12649 bp, 15 predicted proteins | sample EN1Hudsemesocosm_FD_184629 | JGI IMG/M metagenome (GOLD analysis project Ga0209495, IMG submission 184629) | Methane-oxidizing microbial communities from mesocosms in the Hudson Canyon - EN1E Hudson Canyon (SPAdes) (version 2) | ecosystem: Environmental > Aquatic > Marine > Cold seeps | place... | reverse complement strand
AAAACTGACTTTTTTGTGATTGAAGCGGATGAATATGATTCGGCTTTTTTTGATAAACGCTCAAAATTTGTCCACTATCGCCCGCGCACTGCAATTTTAAACAACCTTGAATTTGACCACGCGGATATTTTTGATGATTTAGCTGCCATCAAACGCCAATTCCATCACTTAGTAAGAACCATCCCGAGTGAAGGTTTAATTATCGCGCCACAATGCGATAAAAACATACAAGATACCCTCGCGATGGGCTGCTGGACAGAAACACAAGCAACTGCTATTAATGATGATGCGCTTTGGCAGGCACAATTAAAACAAGATGATGGCAGTCATTTTTCAGTGCTGTTTGATAAGCAAGAATGCGGCACTTTAGATTGGAATTTAACTGGCTTACATAATGTACAAAACGCGCTTGCCGCTATCGCAGCAGCACGACATATCGGCATACTCCCGCAACACGCCATTCAATCATTACATAGCTTCAAAAATGTAAAACGCCGCATGGAAGTCATCGCCAAAATAAACGGCGTGACCGTCTATGATGATTTCGCACATCACCCGACAGCAATACAAATGACTCTAGATGGCTTGCGCAAACACGTGGGCTCAGAAAAGATTATTGCGGTGATGGAGCCGCGTTCTAACACCATGCGTATGGGAATACACCGCGAAGCACTGGCAAACTCTTTAGCACTCGCTGATCGCACACTGGTTTACCAACCAGAAAACTTAAACTGGGATTTAAGTGAATTAAGCGATTATGCAGATAACATTCAAATCTGCACCTCGATTGATGAAATCATTCAGCAGCTACAAAAAGAAGTCGCGCCGAATAGTCATTTCTTGATGATGAGCAACGGCAGCTTTGGTGGCATTTATAAGCGTTTGAAGGACGAGCTGTAACTCACCTAGACTTATTATCAGACCACCCTTAAAAAATAAAACAATTTAATAGCGGAAAAATATCTAAAATATAATTAAACGGCTTTAGATTGAATAAGCACTTTATTTTTTTGGATAATCTCTCTAAATGATAGGGTAACAGCTGCCCAATCGACAATATCGACTCGGTAAGGTAAATCAGACTCATCAAAAGCCTCTTTTAAGGTCGCGCAGTCGGCAAAAGACAAAGGCTTATCCGAAATAACAACTAAATCTAAATCCGAATACTGTTTTGCCTTGCCAGTGACTCTTGAGCCAAATGCCCAAATATCATAAGTAGGGACTAAGCGAGTCAAAATATCCCTAACCACCGTCCAATCTTCCCCTTTAATATCTAAAGCAGCTGGCGAGATTGAGTAGTCCATGCTTATTTAGTTAATTCTTGGTACAGGTACTTTGCTTCTAGCAAAAAATCAGGGACGATTAAATACACCTGCTCAGCCTTATCTAAATTGTAAGTATGGCTGCTTTCATTTCTAGCTTGCCTGTATGCTTTCCACTTACGCCAGTCAGAACGCAACAAGCCTTGTTCGTTCCCTATTCTGATTAAATTTTGAAACACATGAATATCGAGCGACTCTGGGCTTGCGGCATTAGATTCTATATGCCGCCTCAGCATCTTATGACTTAGCTCATAAGTAAACTCAAAGCATTGGATAACTGAGTTGCGTAATTGCTCAAATAGACCTAAATCCTGTTGAGCCATTTCAGAGCGAGCATACCGCAAGCTCGTCTCTAACTGGCTAATTGCTTTTTCTAATGGCGTATAATCAATATCCATGTAGCCCCCTCATAAAAACTACGACCCTTACCCATCCCAGCGCAAAAAGTTAGCTAATAACTGCAAACCAACTGTATGGCTTTTTTCTGGGTGAAACTGAGTAGCAAAAATATTATCTCTGGCAATCACACAAGAAAATTCATCTGGATATTCAGTCGTTGCAGCAACATGCTCAGGATTGTCCGCTTGCGCAAAATAACTATGCACAAAATAGAAGCGACTATCTTGTGGAATATCATTCCATAAAACATGATCGTGTTGATGCACTTGATTCCATCCCATATGCGGGATTTTTAAGCGCTCACCCTGAGCATCAAGCAAATGTTTGGAAAAATGCTTAACTTGACCAGGAATTAAATTCAGACTGTCTATACCACCATTTTCTTCACTGGAAGTTAACAAAGCCTGCATTCCTAGACAAACACCTAGAAATGGCTTATTTTTTGCCACTTCAGCAACAACATCAATCAAGTCATTAGCTTGTAAAGCAGCCATACACTCACGCATTGCACCTACACCAGGTAAGACTACCCGATCAGCTGCGAGTATCGATTGTTTATCAGAAACAACACGCACGGTCACTTCAGGGGCTGCATGTTGCAGTGCTTTAGCAATGGAGTGTAAATTCCCCATGCCATAATCAATAACGGCTACAGATGACATTGATAATAACTATTAGTAATAAAGAAAGTAGAAATAAAAAAGCAGCTAATTAGCTGCTTTTTTACATTGATAAAGGTGCTTTATAAAACACCTTTGGTTGATGGCATGATACCTGCCATCCGGGGGTCTTCAGTAATCGCCATACGCATAGCACGACCTAAAGCTTTAAATACGGTTTCAGCGATATGGTGCGCATTTCTGCCTTTAAGGTTATCAATATGCAAAGACACGCCTGCATGATTAACAAAACCTTGGAAAAATTCGCGGAATAAATCCACATCAAAACTACCAATCATTGCGCGCGGGTATTCAACTTCATAATACAAGCCTGCACGGCCTGAGAAATCAATCACTACACGCGATAGTGCTTCATCTAAAGGAACATAAGCATGGCCATAACGATATAAGCCTTTTTTGTTACCCACCGCTTGAGCAAAAGCTTGCCCTAAGGTAATACCAATATCTTCAACGGTGTGATGATCATCAATTTGCAAATCACCTTGGCAAAATACATCCATATCAATCATGCCATGACGCGCGATTTGATCAAGCATATGATCTAAAAAAGGCACGCCTGTTTCAAAGCTTGATTTTCCCGTGCCATCCAAATTAATAGTGATACGGATTTTAGTTTCTAGCGTGTTACGCTCAACACTTGCGATTCTATCTGTCATGTTTTGTTTTCATGTAATTTTTTTGTAAACATCCTTACGATGTCCAATACGGATAATTTCTATCACTAAATAATTATCGTATACCGAGTATAAGATCCGATAATCACCAGCTCTTAATCGATACGTATGCTCAGAGCCAATAATTTTTTTACTTCCTTGCGGATGTAAATTCAATGGCAACGAGTCTATCGCTGCTAAAATTTTTCCTACCGTAGGCTTAGGTAATCGCTTTAGCTCTTTTTTAGCTGAAGCTTTCCATTCAATTTTATAGCAGCCCACTGCCTTTTAATTCCTTTAAAAAATCAGCATGACTAGTTAACGACTCATCTTTACGTTCTGCAATAGCCGCTAAATCTTCTAAATTCTCTAATAATTCTTGAAATACTGGCATAGACAAAATAACCGACTGTTTCGTGCCTTTTTCATCAGTAATAAATTGTGGGTGTAGCTCAATTGCATTAATCATAATTAGAATTTATACCTAGTCATTACAAACACATTTAACTCAAAAAAGACTCACCGAACACTTCGCCTATACTCCAGTAAAAAACATAATTAAAGAGTAAGCGCCTAAGCACTTACTCCTTCATGCTTAATTATTTCTTACGCTTACGATCAACTTCAGTTAATAAAATCTTACGTAGACGAATTGACTCAGGTGTTACCTCAACTAATTCATCATCTGCAATAAACTCTAAGGCTTGCTCTAGTGTCATTTTCTGAATTCTTGCACAAGTTAAACTTTCGTCTGTTCCTGATGCACGAACGTTAGTTAATGGCTTAGGTTTAGTTGGGTTAACCACTAAATCATTAGTGCGTGAATGAATACCGACTAATTGACCTTCGTAAATTTCATCACCATTAACGATTAATAGCTCACCACGTGCTTGTAATGGGTATAAAGAGTAATCAACCGCTTTACCTTTAGACATAGAAATCAAAACACCACGAATTCTATTACCAACAGCACCTTCTTTTAGTGGGCCGTAGTGATCAAATACGTGATAAAACAAACCAGATCCAGACGTTGCTGTTAAGAATTCTGTTTGAAAACCTAATAAACCACGCGAAGGAACGATGTACTCTAAACGAATACGGCCTTTACCATCGGGAACCATGTCTTGTAGATCACCTTTACGGTCACCTAATTTTTCCATGATACTGCCTTGATGTTGCTCTTCAACCTCAATGCTTACATTTTCATACGGCTCTGATTTAACCCCATCAACTTCTCTAATAATAACTTGCGGACGAGAAACACCCATCTCAAAGCCTTCACGGCGCATGTTTTCAATTAAAACTGATAAATGCAATTCACCACGGCCTGATACTTTGAATTTATCTGGATCGTCAGTCAAGTCAACACGTAGAGCAACATTGTGTTGCAATTCTTTTTGTAAACGATCATAAATTTGACGCGTAGTAATGAACTTACCTTCTTTTCCTGCAAACGGTGAATTGTTTACTTGGAAAGTCATGCTCACTGTCGGCTCATCAATAGATAGCGCAGGTAAAGCATCAACATTATCAGGATGACATAAGGTTTCTGAAATTTGTAGGTTTTCAATACCACAGAAAGCGATAATATCACCCGCTTCTGCTGAATCAACTTCAACACGTTCTAAACCGTTGAAGCCGTAAATTTTCAACATACGACCGCTACGTGTTTTGCCTTCTGCATCAACTAAAGTTAAAGGCTGATTTTTCTTAACGCTACCACGCTGAATACGTCCTACACCGATAACACCGACGTAAGAGTTATAATCCAAGCTAATAACTTGCATTTGGAAAGGCGCATCAATATCAACAGGTGGTGGTGTTACTTTATCAATAATAGTTTGAAATAACGGGGTCATATCTCCACCCGAAACATCTGCTTCCAAACCTGCAAAGCCATTTAAAGCCGATGCATAGATAATAGGGAAGTCTAATTGCTCGTCTGTTGCACCTAAGTTATCAAACAAATCAAATGTTTGATCAACAACCCAATCAGGGCGTGCACCTGGACGGTCAACTTTATTAATAACCACAATTGGTTTCAAACCCAAAGCAAACGCTTTTTTAGTTACAAAACGCGTTTGCGGCATTGGGCCATCTACAGCATCAACCAATAATAAAACTGAATCAACCATTGATAATACACGCTCAACTTCACCACCGAAGTCAGCATGTCCTGGTGTATCCACAATATTAATGTGATAGCCATTCCAATCAATTGCTGTGTTTTTTGCCAGAATGGTAATTCCACGCTCTTTTTCAAGATCGTTAGAATCCATCATTCTTTCAGTAGTTTTCTCATGTGCAGAGAAAGTACCTGACTGCTCTAAAAGTTTATCAACTAAGGTTGTTTTACCATGGTCAACGTGGGCAATGATTGCTATATTTCTTAATTTATCTATCACTATATTTATATTTGGTTGATGTTATATTTTAAAAAGATGAATAAGCCACCTTCCGTGGCACGCTCAATGTATTCATTTATCGAGACAAAAACGACTCAATAGTATTTAAGATTGTTCCCAAGGCAATTGACTATAACGCCAGCCGCTAATATTACCACGGTGTTTGTTATCATCTAATGCGCCTTCAAAGCCATCTAAGATATTAATTAAATGCGTATAACCTGCATTTTCTAAGGCACTCGCTGCTTCTAATGAGCGCACACCACTGCGACATAATAAAAGTACCGGTGCTGATTTATCGATTACTACTTGTTCTACTTGTGCAACAAAGTCAGAGTTTAACAGCCACTCTGGCGCTTCTTTCCAAGGCACATGCACGGCATTTAAAGGCCTGCCTAAAAAAGTATGTTCCATTTTGGTACGCACATCAATCATGATAGCGCGGCTATCTGACTGCATTAAATCCCAAGACTGTTGTGGTGTTAAATTTTCTATCATATCTTTACGTTATTAGAGATTACAGCGCTTGCGCCCAATAAACTGCGCTTCATTACGCAGCCCTGAATTTGTCTGCCCTAAGTCAGAATACTCGGCATAAAAAACCACCGCTAATTCTGGGAATAAAGTGAGTAATTCATTCTCAGCCAATAAAAATCGTGGGTTTTTAGGTCCGACTTGCGCTACTTTTTGCTGCGTATAGGTCTGATAAAACAGCAAACCATTCGGATTTAAGCTCTCCATTATCGCATTACAAATCGAACGGTCAAGGAATCGACTAATTACCACTACATCAAACGAATTTTTCAAAAAACTGTTCGCGCTTATTTCTTGCACGCAAGTCTTAATAGATAAGGCCTTACTCGCTGATTTTTCTTGTAATTTCTGTAATCCTAGCGTAGAAATATCCCACGCTTCTACAGTCAAGCCTTGCTTTGCTAATAGCAAAGCATTTTCACCTAAGCCACACGCTAAATCTAACGCACGCCCTGTTGACGGCAATAAAAACTGATTATCCACTAATACCTGTGCGGGTTCCGAGTTACCTTTACCTTGCGCATAAATATTATTCCATTTATCGCATAGTGCATGCGGCATAAAACCATTCCTATATAACGAGGCCTAAAGGGAAATTGCTACGCTTTGGTGCAACAACGCATTTAAAACCAAAAATAACTCACTATATTATACGCATACACCCGCATAAACCTTACAACCCTATAAATTAATAAGTTTCACGAGAAGCCGTGTGTTATCTGCTTAAAGCAAGCTATTAATCATTCGTCTCTCTCAAATAAAGCCCTATCTTCCCATGAAAAGTTATCTTGGCTTTTTTTTTGCTTGTTTTATATACATTACCTAAAGCGAATAAAGCATTAACTTAAGAAAGGAAATAGATTTATGAGTACTAAAAAAACGTCCACAGCCTCTTTCTCAATTGATAATAATACAGCCTCGCTTGAGCTCCCTATCATTTCAGGAACCATCGGCCCTGATGTAATTGATATCAGAACGCTGCATAACAAAACCCAAGCTTTTACCTATGACCCCGGATTTACCTCTACCGCAAGCTGCAGCTCTAAAATTACCTTTATCGATGGCGAGAAAGGAATACTGCTTTATAGGGGCTACCCAATAGAGCAACTAGCTGCAAAATGTGATTTTTTGGAGGCCTGTTACTTATTATTAAATGGCGAGCTCCCAACAGGTCAAGAAATGCATGGCTTTGTTAAGCAGGTTAGTAACCATACTTTAGTTCATGATCAATTAACCACCTTCTTCCGTGGTTTCCGTCGAGATGCACACCCTATGGCTATATTGGTCGGCGTTGTAGGTGCTATGTCAGCGTTTTACCATAACGACATGGATATAAGAAGTGAAGAATATCGCCGAATTTCTGCAATACGCTTAATTGCAAAAATGCCGACTATTGTAGCTATGTGTCATAAATATAGCACCGGCTCCCCTATGATGTATCCTAAAAACAGCTTAGGTTATAGTGAAAATTTCATGCGCATGCTGCATGGTAACCCCTGTGAAGATTATCTACCCAACCCCGTTTTAACCAGAGCCTTGGATAGAATTTTAATTTTACATGCGGATCATGAGCAAAACGCATCAACCTCTACCGTTAGACTTGCAGGGTCAAGCGGCGCTAACCCTTATGCGTGTGTTTCAGCAGGGATTGCTTGTTTATGGGGCGCCGCTCATGGTGGAGCAAACGAAGCCGTATTAATTATGCTAGAAGAAATCGGTGATGTATCAAACATTGAACGCTTTATAGAAAAAGCAAAAGACAAAAATGATCCCTTTAAATTAATGGGATTTGGCCATCGCGTTTATAAAAACTTTGACCCACGCGCAACGCTAATGCGCGAAACCTGTCACGAGGTATTAACTGAGCTAGGCTTAGAAAACGACCCTATCTTTAAGTTAGCAATGAAACTAGAAAGCATCGCCTTAGAAGATGAGTATTTTATCGCCAAAAAACTCTACCCTAATGTTGATTTCTACTCAGGCATTGTTTTACGAGCGCTCGGCATTCCTACTGACTTATTTACTGCTATTTTTGCCATGGCAAGAACAGTAGGATGGATTGCTCAATGGGATGAGATGGTGACTGACCCAGAACAAAAAATCGGTCGCCCTAGGCAGCTTTATAAAGGGGCAGCGAAACGCGATGTCACATCAATAGCTCAGCGTTAGTCTAACTTACCAACCAAGCAGTAGTAATACGCCATACAAAAATTGCTTAGGCTATGCTTTTCACGATAGGAAAAGCATAGCCTCCGTTAACTCAAAGCTTATATTTATTCACTAAATGCTGAGCGTGTTTTTAACCAGTCTTCCAAAAATATTAAAAATGCACGCACTTTAGCGGACAAGTATTTACGGTGTGGATAGACTGCATGTATATGCATCGGTTCTACCGCATAATCTTGTAATACAACTTGTAGATTGCCTTTTTCTATATCCCGAGACACAATATATTCCGGCAACATCACCAAACCCAGCCCTTTTTTTGCGGCGATGCGTATCGGATCCGCGGCATTGGCTTGCATACGCCCCGAGACTTCAATTTCTCTTTTGCCTTCTAAGCCTTTAAATATCCATTTATTACGCGGTGGAATCGCCCAATTCACTAAACAGCTATGTTTAGCTAAATCTTCTGGAATCAATGGGCGTCCATTGGCGGCAAAATAATCAGGCGAACCACATACCAATAAACTTGAGTTGGCCATTTTCTTTGCAATTAAACTAGTATCGCCTAAATCACCAAAAGTTAAGGCGACATCAATGCCTTCCTCCACCATATCGCCAAGATTACTTTGTAAAATCAAATTAACCGAGAGATCTTTATGCAAGGCTAAAAACTCAGCAATTGCAGGTGCAACATATAAAGCTCCAATCACTGTGGGCGCACTGACTTTTAATTTCCCTCTCGGCTCGGTATGTAACTGCGTTACCGCACCTTCCATTTCTTCAATATCTGCTAAAACAGTTTTACAGCGCTTTAAATAGGCCGCGCCAACATCTGTTAAACTCAAACTCCGCGTTGTACGATTAAACAAGCGCGCACCTAAATGACTTTCTAATTGTGCAATATGTTTAGTTGCCATCGCGCGTGAAATAGATAGCTCACGTGCCCCGCCGATAAAACTACCTGCCCGAGCAACGCTAACAAACACCGTCATTCCTGTTAATCTATCCATAAGCTACAGTTTTTTTAATCAAAATTCATCTCATTATAGCTTTGCTCTCTTCTATAGGTATAAAGTTTTAAGCCTAGGAGAAATTACCTATATAATAACTAAGAATTAGGCATCGCTTTTTAAGCTTGCCGTGTCACACTCAATAATAAATAAAAACACTGGCCATGACACCTGAACAATTTAAGCAATATGCTACCCAAGGTTACAATCGTATCCCTATTGCACGTGAAGTATTAGCTGATTTAGATACCCCACTGAGTGCTTACCTAAAGCTTGCTGATGGCGCTTATTCGTATTTATTTGAATCCGTGCATGGTGGTGAACAATGGGGACGCTATTCCATTATTGGCTTACCTTGCCAAACTGTTATCAAAATCTTTGCTAATGACATTCATATTGAAGAATCTGGGCAACGCGTCAAAAGTTTACAACATGAAAACCCATTAGTTTGGATTGAAGAGTACAGACAAAACTTCAAAGTACCGGATATTGTAGATTTACCACGTTTTAACGGCGGCTTAGTCGGTTATTTCGGTTATGAAACCATTGGCTATATTGAGCCACGCCTAAAAGCCACGGCTAAAGATGATCCTATCGGCAGTCCTGACATTTTATTAATGGTTTCTGAAGAGATGCTAGTGTTTGATAACCTCTCAGGCAAGGTACTATTGCTGACGCATGCTAATCCGGCTGATGATAATGCTTACCAGCAAGCACAATCACGTTTAGATACTTTAGTGAAAAATTTACGTGAGTTAAAAGCCGATGCACATAATGAGCACCCGTCTAAAAAAGTAGATGAATCTGATTTTGTCTCTGGTTTTACGCAAGAAGGCTTCGAAAATGCCGTCTTAAAGGCTAAAGAATACATTACCGATGGCGATATTATGCAGGTGGTCTTATCGCAGCGCTTGTCAATTCCTTATTCTGCTGAGCCTCTGGATTTATACCGTTCTTTACGTTGCTTAAATCCTTCGCCTTATATGTATTATCTGAATTTAGAAGATTTTCATATCGTCGGCTCTTCACCCGAAATTCTAGTGCGTTTAGAAGATAATGAAGTGACTGTTCGCCCGATTGCTGGCACACGTCCACGCGGTAAAAATAACGCAGAAGATATCGCCCTAGAAAAAGAACTACTAGCAGACCCTAAAGAATTAGCAGAACATTTAATGCTAATTGATTTAGGTCGCAATGATGCGGGTCGCGTTTCTGAAATAGGCACGGTAGAACTGACTGATACCATGATTGTTGAGCGATATTCACACGTGATGCACATAGTGTCTAACGTAACCGGAAAACTACAAGCCGGAAAAGATGCCTTTGATGTTTTAAAAGCAACCTTTCCCGCAGGCACCGTGAGTGGTGCACCAAAAATTAGAGCCATGGAAATTATTGATGAACTAGAACCGGTTAAACGCGGCGTTTATTCAGGTGCAGTCGGTTATATTTCATGGTCTGGCAATTTAGATACCGCTATCGCTATCCGCACCGCCGTCATTAAAGATAAAACCTTACATATACAAGCAGGAGCAGGCATTGTTTACGACTCTGTACCTAGAAATGAATGGGATGAAACCATGAATAAAGGACGCGCTGTTTTTCGCGCTGTTGCAATGGCAGAGGCTGGACTAGATGGAGAACGCTCATGAGTGCATGTAAAGTCATCATGGTAGATAACTATGATTCATTCACTTATAACTTAGTACAGTATTTTGGTGAGTTAGGCGCAGAAGTAACCGTGATGCGTAACGATGAATTTAGCGTCGCGGATATCGAACAATTTAATCCTGATAAAATTGTCATTTCTCCAGGACCTTGCACGCCAAAAGAAGCCGGTATTTCTGTTGAAACTATTTTGAATTTTGCCGGTAAAAAGCCCATTTTAGGTGTCTGTTTAGGCCACCAAAGTATTGGTCATGCCTTTGGTGGTGATATTACCCACGCCAAACAAATCATGCACGGCAAAGTATCACCTGTTTTTCATAAAGACCAAGGTGTGTTCAAAGGCTTAAACAACCCGTTTACCGCAACACGTTATCATTCCTTAGTCATCGACCAAAAAACCTTACCTGACTGTCTAGAAATCACCGCTTGGACAGAAGATGAGCAAGGTAATATTGATGAAATTATGGGCGTACGTCATAAAACTTTAGATATTGAAGGGGTGCAGTTTCACCCTGAATCGATTTTGACGGAACATGGCCATGATATGTTGCGTAATTTTTTAGAGAATTAAGGTAAAAACACTTAATTATGCCGGTTGTTTTTAGGTATCAAGGCTATCGTTTTTTCTTTTTCTCAAATGAAGGTGATCCGCTAGAACCCTGCCATATCCATATTCGAAAAGGCGGAGCGATTGCTAAATTTTGGTTAAAACCAGAAATACAGCTCGCACAAGCCTATGATATGTCGCCTACTGAGTTACGCAAATTATTGAAAATAGTAGAACAAAATAAAAAATTAATTGAGGAAAAATGGAATGAATATTTTAGAGCATAAACCATTAGCCAAAAATATTAAATTTGATTCCGACATGATGTGGGTAGAACTTATCGATGGCCGAAAGCTCGGTATTCCCCTTGCTTATTTCCCACGTTTACTCAGCGCAACAACACAACAGTGTCAACAATATGAAATAAGTGGCGGTGGCAGCGGACTTCATTGGGACGCGCTTGATGAAGACATTAGCGTTGAAAACTTACTCATTGGTATCGGCGATAGAACTCAACAATCTCATATAGCAGCATAACAAATGAACATACAAACCGCCCTACAATCACTACTTAACAATCAAAACCTAAGTCGCGATGATATGCGTAGCGTGATGCGCAGTATTTTAGCGGGTGAAGCAACATCAGCACAAATTGCAGGCTTTCTCATTGCTTTGCGCTGTAAAGGCGAATCGGTGGATGAAATTATCGCCGCCACCGAAGTAATGCGTGAACTAGTCAACCCGGTTCCTATTACCGGTCAACATATCATTGATACCTGCGGTACAGGCGGCGATGGTGCAAACACCTTTAACATCTCCACCACCTGCGCTTTTGTTGTTGCTGCAGCAGGCGGAACAGTTGCTAAACACGGCAATCGCTCTGTTTCCAGCAGCTCGGGTAGTGCCGATGTTTTAGAAGCCGCAGGGGTTGATTTAAACCTCTCTGCTGAACAAGTGGTGCAATGTGTTAATGACATTGGCGTCGGCTTCTTATTCGCACAAAAACATCATGGCGCAATGAAACACGTCGCTGCACCACGCAAAGAAATGGGCGTGCGTACTTTATTCAATTTATTAGGCCCGCTCGCTAACCCTGCTGGCGCAAAAAATCAGCTAATTGGCGTATTTGATCAACATTGGCTCATGCCCTTAGCAGAAACACTTAAAGTTTTAGGCAGTGAACATGTACTTATGGTTAATGCTGACGACGGCCTAGATGAACTCAGCATTGCCTGTGATTCTAGCGTGGTTGAACTAAAAAATGG
>Ga0209495_1002267_pt1 | contig 12698 bp, 9 predicted proteins | sample EN1Hudsemesocosm_FD_184629 | JGI IMG/M metagenome (GOLD analysis project Ga0209495, IMG submission 184629) | Methane-oxidizing microbial communities from mesocosms in the Hudson Canyon - EN1E Hudson Canyon (SPAdes) (version 2) | ecosystem: Environmental > Aquatic > Marine > Cold seeps | place... | reverse complement strand
ATGGCATCCTCACGTGTATCATTGGAAATCTGTGGGATAACCTGCTTAAGTTTGTAGCCCTGAAACGTATTTTTCCGAACGACGACGGCCACGGGTCGAGATTCGCGGCGAGCCCTCTCCAGCAAAGGATCTAACTTTGATGAATAATCCGTTTCATGATCAATAATGATGTGCGGAATATCTAACGCTTCCAACGTGGAGAGTGTGACAACTCCTTGCTTAATATGCTGCGGCTCATCTTTAACGCCTGGCTCACCGCGCCAACCGATTAACAGCATCATGGGAACAGAATAAACATCTCTATCGGCAAGAGATAACAGAGGATTGATCAAATTTCCCAGTCCCGAGTTCTGCAAATAAACCAGAGGTAATTTGCCCGTAGCTAGGTGGTATCCAAGCGCCATTCCGACCGATGCTCCCTCATTTGCGGCAATAATATGCCTTTCTGACGGAACATTATCACTTATGTATGCGCAGATGGATTTAAGCAACGAGTCTGGCACACCCGTAAAAAACTCGATGCCTGACTCACGTAAATACTCAAAAAAATCTGAACATTCGACCATCATTTCGTCCCTGGGATAAGATTTAGAATCTCTTTTATTGAAAGCAAACCGTCTTCAGCCTCGAGTGTTCTATCATTTTCAAGAATTGATTCAGCAACTGCCTTCATTCCTGGATAAGCAGCTCTCAGCATGTGATTAGCATAAATAACCAAATTTACACCCGCTTGTCCTAGTGCCTCTGCTGTAATCTGATTAAAACTGGTCGGAACGACAACGATTGGAGTACTTGGATAACCTTCTCTAAATCTTTTACAGAACTCTAAAATTTCATTGGGCGATTTCTGTCGGGAATGAATCATGACACCGTCAGATCCAGCTTTGACGTATGCCTCTGCCCTGAGAAGAGCATCTTCCATGCCCTTCTCAAGAATTAAACTCTCTATCCGAGCAATAACCATGAAATCTTCGGTGATCTGAGCCTTTTTTCCGAGTCGAATTTTATGGCAAAAATTCTCGATAGAATCTTGAGTCTGAGCAACCTCATTGCCAAATAACGAGTTTTTCTTCAAACCTGTTTTATCTTCAATGATTACTGCAGACACACCAGTTCGTTCAAGAGTGCGAACCGTAAAAGCAAAATGCTCAGGTATGCCGCCAGTATCAGCATCATAAATCATTGGTTTCGAGGTAACTTCAAATATCTCATTAATAGTGTTGATTCTCGCTGTCACATCGACAGTCTCAATATCCGGTTTTCCTTTCGAAGTCGAGTCAGTCAATGAGCTACTCCACATTCCATCGAACTCTAAACCCAAGGTATTCTTTGTTGTTTCCACAATCAAACCGCTAAGTGCATTATGAGATTCCAATATCCTAACGACACTTTTCGAATCTATTAAACGACGCAACCTACCGCGCCTTAAGTCGGGAGTCGTTCCAACTTCTTTGAGCGCTTTATTAAGTTGACTAGAAGAGATTCCATCGGTGTACGCCACCTCTACAAGCTCTCCGCCCCATTGCGCAAGGCACGAAATAACTTGATCGCGCGTCTTGCTTTGTACCCCTTCTTTCCAGTCATCACCATGCACGACGAAATCCGGTTTAATCTCCTCCAAGTTGACTCGATAGTCCAAGGTGTCTTGGGTAACGACTTGAAATACACCCTTTATATTTTCTATCACATCTTTTCTTTGCTCGAATGTCATGTAGGGGAGGCGCTTATAGCTTGCTATCGCTTTGTCGGTTAACAACCCAACTATAACGTTGCCATATTCAGACGCTTTTTTTATCACATTCATATGTCCTGGATGAACTAGGTCAGCGCTCATTCCAACATAGACAGTTTTTTTACTCATAAATACCCCATTTACATGGCCAAAAGAGACCAATTAGAAACGAAAAAATTAATTAGTTAAGAACCACGCAGGACTCACTCTTTGGGAGTTTGCAGTCGAATGGGAGCATCCTAAGACGCTGCAAAGAATAATCGCTTCCATTCTCGTCAATAATGCCTCATGTTCCTCAGCTATAAACACTGATATTTTAAAAAAAGCCTCCAACAACCTTTTGCAGACACGTCAAACCCGGGGGGGGATATTAAATTTATTTACCTATTTTATTGGAAGGCTTTACGAAGAACGTTACTAATGCAACGAGGCAACCCAGTAATAAGCCCAAAAAAGCGCCTAGAACACAAATCAGGAAACGATTCGGTTTTGACTTGTACTCAGCCGCCCTCGGCTCATTAATCGTCTTGAAAACATATTCACCGGAACTTTGAGCGAGCATAAAATTTTTCGTCTGTTCTTCTATCAAGGCATAAAGCATGTTTTGCATACTCGCCAAAGAAGTCTCGGAAATTTGTGTCTTTAGGAACTCCAGATTCTTTTTTGTGAGACTAAGGTCCTGATCTCGTATAAAAAAATTTATTCTTTTTACTAATTTTTCAACCCATATTTTAGCGATTTCAGGTGAATAATATTCTATCGACAAAGTGATAAACCCAGTCCCCTTGTCTTCACTGATAATTAAGTAGTTGTCTTTGAACTTCTCGTACAGCATCCAAGAAGAAGGTTTGCCTTGGTCGCTTCGTGGCGACTCTATATTCCACGAATCATTCGAAGGATTATAAATATCATTATTGTAAATTAATTTACTTTCCGTTGACTCCCAATCCTCAACAGCAAACACGTCTGCTTCTATTTTGTTTTCCTCAATAAACCCTTCGATAAAGGACCAGCTTTGTAAAATTTCGAGAGCCTCTGAAGTTTTGTTTGCCCCCCCCCCGAGATTGACCCCCGCTATTGCGGCGAGACCGCCAAATTGCCCCGCCAAGCTTGACAACGCACCGCTCTCTGACTTATCGACAGGAGCCAACACAGCATAACTTCGGTACATATTTGGCAGGTTCAGAGCAATGTAAACGGAAATAGCTGAGAAAAAAAACACACTTACGAATATTATCCATTTACCTTTTAGTAAAGCGTGAAAAATCTCAACCAGGTCTATCTCTTCGTTTATGTTTTCATTAGTAGGGTCCTGAGACATGGTCTATAAACTCCCTACAGCCGCAGCACCAAGCGCAATCTGATAAAAAATCTGACTTACATCACGCCATAGGACTAGCTGGTCCAACTTATCTGCATCAAGCGGAACAACTATAGTGTCTCCAGGATCAATATTTGAATCATTTGATGAAAACCAATTTGAAGACCCCGGACTTTGTACCCCACCATTTGCCTTAATAACATATATCCTCTCTTCGTCGGCTTTGTCAGTAATGCCGCCGCTACGATCAATATAATCATTGTATTCCAGAGCGGGCTCAAACACCTGTGAAATGGGTAACTGGACCTCACCAATGATCGTAACTGAATTCTTGCGCGCAGGCACGTTTAACGTATCGCCATGCTGCAAAGGGATTAAATAATCAGGGTCTTCTCTAATAACCTTTGCTAAGTCAATCACTAACCGCCCTACCGCCGGCGTATTCTGCAACTGGAACAATAATTCTTGCGCTGTACCTAAGTCAGCACTCCGCGCCCTGCCATCTTTGTCCAACAATTGAGCCTTAGCAATATCTTCAGCTAGCCTGCGTTGCATGTCCGCTAGTCGGTCAGCTTGTTGTTTCTGTAATTCAACACGAGTAAAAAGAGAACCTGGCACGTAAGCATAATCAGTGACACCGCCGGCCCGATCAAGCACATCTCTTAGCGTATCGTCTTTATGAATCGGGTATTGACCCGGAAAGCGCACTTCTCCAGTCAACGTTACATAGTGGTTCTCAACCCATTCCGGGATGGAGCGAATTTGCAGAACGTCACGTGATTGAAATTTGAAGTCAAGCGCTAATTCTGTGCTGAGGTCAATTTCAAAACGCTCTTGGTTACGAACCTGCCTATCGTTAAACCCCGTTCGGCTAATTTCTGCGCTCAGCTTATAAGCCTTTTCAGTTAAGCCCCCAGCCGCGTAAATAAGTTCTTCAACACCCATCCCTTCTACTAATGGGAAATCACCCGGGTATCTCACGCTACCCGTAATTTTTACCTCGGGCGAAGGTCGACCAATCTCTGACTGTGCTCGCAACTCCTGTAAAATTTCATCAATCACCCACTGCCGCCCCCAATAAGCGGCCTCTTCCTCATAAACACTAACGGTAACTTGTGTCCGGCTATGCGAACGGGCTCTGTCAATAAGCTCTTGCGGCGCATCTGGTTCCGAAACGCTGGGAAATGAAAATGTAGCGTCATTCATATCAACGCTAGGCTGCCTTTGCCCCAACAATGGAATAGCGGTTTCGATAGGCATCTCTTCTATTTCGCTGCCCGGCAAAGAACCCTGATCACTAGGGTACAAACCGAATATCAGTATTTCATCTTGACTTTGTAGAACAATATTTTCTTCCGAACCTGGCTTCGCTAGCGCTTCCGCTAGATTGAAAGAAAGCATTTTTAACGTTTTTTGAGGCGGTATGTAACGCTTAATTAAACCGTAGCGTAAATCCGCACGAGGCTTGAGCTGGTCAACACTTTTCACCACGTCTAATAGCCGCAACCCTTTGTACCAATTCCTTACGCCGGGGCGATAAACATGACCGCGCAATGCCACGGTATTCTCGGTTTTGGCCAATACAGACGGTATTTTTAACACATCACCCGTTTGCGCTGCTGTTTTCTCGAGTGTTTTAGGGACAGCATTCAAATCAATAACAGTTTTTTGATCATTGTCACCAATGCGCTCTAACATGGCTTCGGCTGGAAAGGCTGATGACAACAAACCGCCCGCAAAACCAAGTATATCGCCTAAGGTTTCGCCCTTCGCAAATTCGTATATGGCAGGTCTTCGCACCTCACCGTCGATACCAACGGTATCGCCCACCGGCGGAATAAACACCACATCACCGGAGCGAAGCGTCACATCTTTTGAGGTATCCCCCTCCAGCAGCAACGAATATAAATCGAGCGTTTGAACGCGTTTACCTTGGCGCTTCAATTGAATATTTCTAAGCGAACCTGTTTCAGCAATGCCACCGCTCAACACTAATGCATTCGTAATGGTAGAGAGGGAACTCACCACGTAAGAGCCAGGCACATAGGCCTCGCCCAGAACAAATACGCGAATCGCCTTCAGTTCAAGCATCGATACACTGGCTTTGACACCAATCATCTTTTGCTTGACCATTTCTGTGATCTTCTGCTTGGCTTCTTGAAAGGTAAGCCCCGCAAGCGATACGGGCCCTAAATTCGGAAAGTAGACTTTACCCGTCGCATCAATACCTAGCTCTAATGACTCGCCTTCTTTACCAAAGAGGTCAATTTGCAGCACATCGCCGGGGCCGAGCATGTAATCAGCGGATACAGGGATGTCATTTAAAGGTGAAAAGGTAGAAGGCGACCCCGCGAATAACTCGTAACCATAAGGCACCAGCTTACCTTTTTGGTAGCGCGGTTCGAGTTCAGACTCATCGGTTTCCGTAGAGTTCTGCATAGCCTGCTCATCACTCTGCGAAAAAGCGTTTGGTTCGCCAGTTCGCGAGAGCACGCTTACCTCTTGCTTGGTCTGCGCCGATTCAATTAAGCCATCTAAGCCAGTCACATCACCCAGGTCTACGCCATATTGCTTGGCCATCGCCTCTTGCTGGTCAGGCGACATACGCATGAACTGGTCAATTAATAATGGGTCAATGGCCTTTGCCTGCACCGAGAAAAAGCCCAAAAATAAGAGGATAAAATAGTAGCTTGGCAAGGCGGCAATGCCATTTAAACGAGAAAATAAACCTAGCATGAAAACTCTGTATGGAAGTAAGTGCCCAACCCTTTCGAAAAAGAGCATTATTTATGGCGCGAAAGTTTACACTAAAATACATTCCACACCAGATATTCAGCAGATTAAATCTAAGATAGTTCAAGCTTTCGACAAAAAAATGCTCGAACCAAACAAAAGAAACACTTTTTCTGCTTTAACGAGGTTCATTTGTTCTATATATTGAAGATGCGCAAGGAAGCGAAACAAACAATTTGGATGTTACTGAGCATTAAAAGGCTCAACGCTTTGGTGCGCTTATTTAAACCTGCACAAGGAATGAAGCATGCAACAAATCAAACACACTTTAATTATCTTATTCACCTGCCTGACACTTGGACTTACTTCTCTCTCCAGCCCAGTACTCGCGGACAATGAAAACCCGCTGACATCTAGCAATCAAGTAAATATCAATACGGCGAATGCAGGCGCATTATCTGCAGCGTTAACGGGAATTGGTTTAAAAAAAGCTGAAGCAATTGTCACCTACCGAGAGGCGTTTGGCGACTTTCATGATGCTCTAGAGCTCACCGAGGTGAAAGGTATCGGTAAAGCAACCGTTGAGAAAAATATTAATAAGATAATTATTAAGTAAAGGTATCCACACCAGTTGCCTTGTTTGCGAATTGTACCGCAAGTAAGGCAACTACAGATTATGAATCGTTAGTCTTTAATTTTTGGCCAAGTGCTCTCTTGCCAAAACCTTGGTGCACTGAGTGGCTCCTCTATACTCCAAAGATTAATGATTTTCTGGTGGCGCTCGATTTCATCAAACAACAGCACAGCAAAAGAAATAACCATGAAAAAAAGCCCAAACTTCATAACCCACATAGCAAGCCGGGAATGGAACTGCAGCTTTATCACTTTGTTCGCCGGCTGTGGAGCTTGGTAAGATGAAACATATGGCCCTATTAATGGGGCAACAATCATCACAAGTAAAAGTTGCGTTAAAGGTGCTACCCAAACCCCGCTAAACATCGCTACCCCCAATGTCGCAACAAACGCCCAAAAACACCCTGCCTGAAAAGATGAGAGCTCATTCTTACGAAGCATTCGAGCAAGGCGCACTGAAAAACGACTAACAAAAAACAAAACAATCAACAGTATTGGAACTCCATACTCCAATGCTATTTGTAAAACCAAATTATGTGGATGGCCGAACCCTAATTGCGACCAGTACCCATATTGCATGCCACCCACACCGAACAGCCAATGTTCTTTAATCAATAATAGGCTCTCCGCCCACAAATCCCAGCGGCCCGAGGTAGCTAACCGCGCTGCAAAAAGCACCTCAGGCGGCTTATAAATAAGGGCGGGGAGACCTTTAAAAACTAGCATAAAAAATAAGAAGCCGGTTATGGCGACCAAGAAACATCTAATAAGTAACCCACGATCCTGCAAGAGAAAGACAATTATAAGCATTGAAATAAATAAAGATGCGATTGCCGCACGCGCGCTGAGGAAAAAAAGTACAGAAATAGACAACACAGCTACACAGAAACACAGACGTCGCTGTATCTGAAACTGCGATCGCAACGAAAAAACAAGCAGAAAAGGCAAGGTTAAAACCTGCAGATGATTTAAAAAACGTCTATTAGAAATATGATGCACAATCCCACCAAGATCAGGTTGAGCACCATCAGATAATCCCAGAAAAAAGGTTATCAACATCCGGTAAAAATATATAAATAGACCAACGGCAATCAAGAGGACGACGCGCTCTTCAAATTTTGAAAGATCTTCATTCCGAGACCAAGGCTGAGCGAACAAAAATAAAGCCAACAACAAAAGCAGGGTGTTCACTGTTTCTAAAAAACCCAGGCGAGGATAAATAGAAGAAGCATTTGTAACGACCAATAAACCGAGCGCGAGCAGCATTATAAGAGGGGAAAATACAACCGAAAAGCCCTCGGAGCGATACCCGACAAACAAAAAATAGAGAGCGAGCCCAACGACAACGAGCACCTGAAAAAGCCGCTGCGTATCATATGAACTTGAAATTGGAGTGATATAAAAATTTAGGCAAAGAAATAAGCCTAACAATGATAAGTAATAATTCGTTTTCATAAAGCAAAAGGCTGCCAAAAGCAGCCTTTTCAAAAGCGCCTAAACTCTAAGTACCACGGCAGTTAGCTGGCATGTATTTATCAGGTAACGAGCCAGTACTGCAGGTCCATTTCACACCGTCCGAGCTACCTGTTCCAGCGAAAATAACGGTACCAGTAGCGTCACCAGTAGACACCGTGTATGTTACCGCTCCATTATTGTAGGCTATTGTTGTTACATAATCACTTTGGTCAGTACTCGTGTTGACACCCGCAGCGGCGGCGGAACCTGGCATGCTGCCTTCCGTCAAATAGAATTCTGAGATGGACGTTTTAGCCGCTGAACCTAGCGCAATAACCTCAGTAATTTTCGCTCGAGTGGTGTAATCCTGATAAGCCGGTATCGCAACCGCGGCCAAAATACCGATAATCGCGACAACGATCATCAATTCAATCAAGGTGAAACCTTGCTGTGTTGTTTTCATCATTTTCATTGTTTACTTCTCCGAAAAAACTTTTAAAAAAAGACCGCTCGAACGCATCTTTGAAACGTGAGCTTATTAAGCGTGTCTACCTTAAACTTAGCAGAGGTCGTACCAACTGCAAGAACAAAAATTATTCTCATTTAAAAACAGCACGTTACCATCGTCAAATACTGCCTATTTGCTAATTCAGCGGCACACACAGCCAGCCACAACGCGCCACTAACTGACAATTTTTGTCACTTACTCATCATATCGTGCTTAATGATGCTCTACAGCGAAAATGAAACATTAAATGCTTTAAGAAACCGAAACTTGCGCTACACTTTTGATATGTTTGAAGTAATTTGTGCGTCAAGTTTTAACGCGTTTATCTAGAGATTAAGCAGAGAACTATTCCATGGCAGGTAACACCCCTTCGCCCTTGACGGGTTTGGCGCGCAAATTTGTACACGACCAGCTGATTGACGAAGAAACGGCGCGCAAAGCGCAAGCGCATGCGCAAGAAAATAATGTATCAGTTATTACGCACATCGTTGATAACCATCTTGCCGACCCCAAGGCTATTGCTTTTTCAGCCGCTGAAGAATTTGGTGTGCCGGTGTTGGACCTAGACGCATTTTCACTTAGCCTTATCCCCGAAAACATTGTTGAAGAAAAATTGGTTCGAAAACACCGCGCTATTCCCTTGTACCAGCGTGGTAACCGTTTATTTATTGGTGTGTCTGACCCAACCAACGTGCAAGCACAGGATGAAATGCAATTTCATACGGGATTAAGTGTTGAGTCCGTTCTGGTGGAAGACGACAAGTTACTTGCCTCGATCGATAAATACCTTGATGCACGCGATAACTCGATGGGCGATCTCGATGACGCGGATCTTGAAAATATCGACATCGACGAAGGCGGCGACGAGCAACAAGAAGATGGCGGCTCAGGCGAAGACGATGCCCCAATCGTTAAATACGTGAACAAAATGCTGCTCGATGCCATCAAAGGTGGCTCGTCTGATGTTCATTTTGAACCCTATGAGAAAGCCTACCGCGTACGTTACCGCACCGATGGTATTTTGCATGAGGTGTCTCGTCCAAACGTTAAACTATCACCAAAAATTGCCGCGCGCTTGAAAGTAATGGCGCAACTAGATATTTCTGAGCGACGTGTGCCGCAAGATGGGCGCGTAAAAATGAAGCTCTCCAAAACAAAAGCAATCGATTTTCGCGTCAATACTCTACCTACGCTGTGGGGCGAAAAAATCGTTCTACGTATTTTAGACCCAAGCTCGGCGCAAATGGGTATCGATGCGCTGGGTTATGAAGACATACAAAAACAAATGTACCTTGAGGCACTGCACCAACCGCAGGGAATGATTTTGGTTACCGGGCCAACAGGTTCGGGTAAAACCGTATCACTATACACAGGGCTCAATATTCTTAACACACCTGAACTAAACATCTCCACCGCGGAAGATCCCGTAGAGATCAACCTTGAGGGTATTAACCAAGTTAATGTTAACCCTAAAGTAGGCTTAGGCTTTCCTGAAGCACTTCGTTCGTTTTTGCGACAAGACCCTGACATAGTGATGGTGGGTGAGATTCGAGATCTCGAAACCGCATCCATTGCCATCAAAGCTGCGCAAACGGGGCACATGGTCATGTCTACCCTTCATACGAACAGCGCACCTGAAACACTCACGCGAATGTTAAATATGGGTGTACCGGCCTTTAATATTGCAACCTCTGTATCGCTTATAATTGCGCAGCGGCTTGCGCGTCGCTTGTGCCCTAGTTGCAAAGAACCCGCTAATCTAACTAACGAAGTGCTACAAAAAGAAGGCTTTACACAAGCGCAAATTGATGCCGGCATCACAATCTACAAACCTAAAGGCTGCGATAAGTGTAAAAACGGCTATAAAGGAAGAGTAGGTATTTACGAAGTGGTCAAAGTAACGCCTAAGATTTCGCAGCTAATTATGGCGGAAGCCGACTCCCTTACCATAGCGGCCGCCGCGGATGACGAAGGGTTTAATAATTTAAGAAAATCTGCGCTTATCAAGGCAATAGAGGGTGTGACCAGCTTGGAAGAAGTAGAACGCGTAACCAGCGAATAATTTAGGACGAAAAAATGGCAACACAAGCAAGCAAAGTAGTTTCATTCGACTGGGAAGGCACCGACCGTTCAGGTAAAAAAGTTAAAGGCTCCATTTCTGGCAACAATATCGCGTTAGTTAAAGCGCAACTGCGCAAGCAAGGTATCAACCCGACGAAAGTGAGAAAACCAGCGTTTTCGTTCGGCGGCCCAAAAAAGAAGAAAATCACCCCTTTTGATATTGCCATTTTTGTTCGTCAATTAGCGACCATGATGAAGGCGGGTGTGCCGCTCATACAATCGTTTGAGATTGTCGCAGATGGCCTAGAGAACCCTTCCTTAAGTGAGTTAGTTAATACCATTAAAACTGATGTTGCCTCAGGCAATAGCTTTGCTGGGGCGCTCAGAAAGCATCCGCGCCACTTTGACGACTTATTCTGTAACCTTGTTGATTCGGGGGAAAAGTCTGGTGCCCTAGAAACCATGCTTGATCGAGTTGCGAGCTACATGGAAAAAACCGAAACGCTGAAGAAAAAAGTAAAAAAAGCGATGACTTACCCCATTTCGGTGGTGGTGGTGGCTTTTATCGTTACGGTTATTCTTCTGATTAAAGTGGTACCACAGTTTGAATCAATGTTTTCCAGCTTTGGTGCAGATTTGCCTGTATTTACGCAATTTGTTGTAGGCATTTCAGAGTGGATGCAGGAATATTGGTTAATGCTAATAGGATTTCTAGTCGTTGCTTTTTTTATCTTTAAAGAAGCGAAAATAAGGTCTGAGAAATTCCGTGACGCTCTAGACCGACTCACCCTTCGTTTGCCTATTATTGGCATAATTGTCGACAAATCGTCCGTTGCGCGATTCTCCCGGGTACTCTCAACAACATTTGCAGCCGGTGTGCCTCTGGTAGATGCACTTGAATCGGTGGCCGGCGCAACCGGTAACGTTGTGTATCGAAATGCTGTGAATATAATTCGTGATGATGTCGCATCAGGCACCCAGTTGCAGTACTCAATGAAGCAAACGGGTGTATTTCCGGCGATGGCAGTGCAAATGGTATCAATTGGTGAAGAATCGGGTGCACTCGATACGATGCTAGATAAAGTCGCCGACTACTTTGAAGAAGAGGTGGATAACCTCGTTGATAATATGACCACCCTAATGGAACCGATTATTATGGCAGTACTGGGCGTACTCGTGGGCGGCCTTATTATTGCTATGTATCTGCCAATCTTCCAAATGGGCCAAGTGGTATAAGCGGCTTTTTCGCTACGCTAGACGCCCCTTTTGGGCGTTTTTTTACTTGCTAAACTACGCTAATAATCAAGTATGATTTGCCGCATTAAAAACCTTAAGCACGGCTAACTTAAGTTCTCCGGCACTCTTTGGAAAAAATTCATGCAAGACCTGTTCGCAACGCTAAGCGCTAACGCTGCGCTATTTTATGGATCAACACTTGTTTTAGGTTTACTGGTCGGTAGTTTTTTAAATGTCGTGATTCATCGACTACCAAAGATGCTGCAAGCCGATTGGCAGCAGCAATGTGCGGTCCTGTTAGAGCAAGAGCCTCCCAAACAGGCAATCTTAACGCTCTCTAAGCCTAACTCTACTTGCCCAAGCTGTGGCCATGCGATCAAGCCATGGGAAAATATACCGATTATTAGTTATCTGTGCTTACGCGGAAAATGTAGCCAATGCAAAACGCCTATTTCCATACGTTACCCCCTTATAGAAGCCGTTTCGGGCCTACTTTGTTTACTGGTCGCCTATAAATTTGGCGCGAATTACACAACACTCGCCTGCCTAGGATTTACTTGGGCGCTGATCGCCTTAACGATGATTGACGCAGATACGCAGCTACTGCCTGACAATATTACCCTACCACTGCTTTGGGCCGGGTTAATAGCCAACTACTTTGGCCTACTGACAACGCTTGAATCGGCGCTTTGGGGTGCCGTCGCCGGCTACTTAAGCTTGTGGTCGGTGTATTGGCTATTCAAGCTCATTACAGGCAAAGAGGGGATGGGCTACGGTGATTTCAAGTTATTAGCCGCGCTAGGCGCCTGGTTGGGCTGGCAAATGCTACCGATCGTTATTTTATTATCGTCAGTCGTTGGCGCAATTATTGGTATAATTATGATGCTCATTAAAGGCCGAGATCGCAATATCCCAATTCCGTTTGGGCCATACTTAGCTATCGCCGGCTGGGTCGCGTTGATTTGGGGGCATACCATTAGCCAAGCGTGGCTAATGCCGTAGGCGGGGCAAATAACACA
>Ga0209495_1002263_pt1 | contig 12734 bp, 12 predicted proteins | sample EN1Hudsemesocosm_FD_184629 | JGI IMG/M metagenome (GOLD analysis project Ga0209495, IMG submission 184629) | Methane-oxidizing microbial communities from mesocosms in the Hudson Canyon - EN1E Hudson Canyon (SPAdes) (version 2) | ecosystem: Environmental > Aquatic > Marine > Cold seeps | place... | reverse complement strand
ACCCTAAACCCCCCTGCTCCAGCCCAAGCCAATACACTTGCTTTATCTTCTTGTTCACACTCCGCGTTTTCAAAGATAAAATGATCTGCAAGCATGTCTGCTAATGGCCCCGTATTGCCATCATAAATTGCCATTTTCCAAGTATCTAACGCATTACGTGCTGAAATTGTCATTATTACTCTCCTTGTTAAACCGTTGGCCCAGCCCTTAGACGACCAACTTAGATCAACCTAAACAACCCCAATGTCATTCAGGCTTGAGTTAACAGCATACCTCCTAACTTATAGGAACTTTTCCTAAACCTGTCATGCATGGCTAGTTTTCCTTGTTGCCGACACTAACGACACGCCGCTTTAGCTGCTTGGATGTTGTTATGGGTAAAGCTTAACCCATACTTTTGCTTCACTTGAACATAAAGATCAACATACTCAACACACTTCCCGTTAGCAAACGTATAACGCGAGTTATGTAGCTTGGTTATGAACTTCAGCGGAACGTATGCGTTCTTCAAGGTGCGATTGACATAAGGTACTGCTGCAACATGATTGAAGGGATCATTTGCGAAAGTTCGCTTTTGAGAACTGCTCCAGCCCTGCCCGCCTGATATATAGGCATCTTTTAATGCCACGACATGGTCAACGTCAGTGGCGCTACCATCTACCCCCGTATACCAACCTAAAACAGAGCTTGATATTGGTGATGCTGATGAGTGGAACTTCCAGTTGTCGCGGTTGTAGCTAGCCGATGCAGCACTATTACCAGCTTTGGACTTGGTGCTAGATCGATGGCAATGATATGTCCCAGCCTTGGTGTCATTGTGGCAGCCCTCAGAGTTTAGTCGTCCACCGTGTGCCCATGAGTTAGCGGATGCCCCAATCAACCCTATTAAGAATATCGCAACAAGTGCCCCACTTCTCAACATGCAATTCCTCTTTAATGTCGAAGCGCCCTGGTATAAATGTGTTTTGCCCTCGATGACAGCTTAAGGCACTTGGATGTGGTTAATTTGGAGTCTAGATAGTTAACAAGCGAGTCCACTTTATGGTTGCCAGAACATTGAGCGACTCTATACCAAACGTAAGCTTCTTCGATGTTTTTGGTTAAGCCGTCACCATCGTAATAAAGGTGGCCGCACTCTTCGGTAGATAGCGGAAATCCAAATAGGATCATTGTGCGAATGTCAGAAAGGGAGGCTTTAGCCTGTGTGTTCATAATACCATTCCTTGGTTGATTATCTTTTTAGTATAGGTGATATTTTCAGAAATGGTATCGCCGATCGTCGTGCCACTCAACAGTTTCAGTTGGGGTTTCTTGGGATAGAATCTGTAGCAAAGCACCCGTTCCCAGTTGGTCGACCAACTACGTTTCAGTTGCGGGTTTCTTGGGATAGAATCTGTAGCTCATGGATATTAACGCTTGGGCTTGTTGATCCATGTTTCAGTTGCGGGTTTCTTGGGATAGAATCTGTAGCTAACTCACTGAATTTCTTTTGACGCTTTTCGTCAAGTTTCAGTTGCGGGTTTCTTGGGATAGAATCTGTAGCGGCATACAGCCTCTTGAAGCTACCTTTGCGAATTTGTTTCAGTTGCGGGTTTCTTGGGATAGAATCTGTAGCGAAAGCTTACTATGTAAACACAGAAAGCAGATATGTTTCAGTTGCGGGTTTCTTGGGATAGAATCTGTAGCTTTTTGCGGGAAGCGCCACACCGAAGAGGTCAAGTTTCAGTTGCGGGTTTCTTGGGATAGAATCTGTAGCTAGATGCGCTCGTATGCAGACTTAATAGCCTCACGTTTCAGTTGCGGGTTTCTTGGGATAGAATCTGTAGCTAAGGGCAGCGCAGAGGTTAACGGCGTTGAGTATTGTTTCAGTTGCGGGTTTCTTGGGATAGAATCTGTAGCAGAATGGGCGACGCATTAAATAGCGTCGAAGTGCGTTTCAGTTGCGGGTTTCTTGGGATAGAATCTGTAGCTAACGTCAATTTGCCGCTGGTCGGCGGGTCGTTAAAGTTTCAGTTGCGGGTTTCTTGGGATAGAATCTGTAGCCTTGGGTGTTCGTCGTGCGTTGTCGTTTTGCCAGTTTCAGTTGCGGGTTTCTTGGGATAGAATCTGTAGCTCGCTATTATAATTGATAAGGGGCACCTACCATGGTTTCAGTTGCGGGTTTCTTGGGATAGAATCTGTAGCTCACAGCCACCGCTGGGAACTCTTTACGTGAACCAGTTTCAGTTGCGGGTTTCTTGGGATAGAATCTGTAGCTAATTGCGGCCTTTAAATAGTGTGGTGCTGTCGCCGTTTCAGTTGCGGGTTTCTTGGGATAGAATCTGTAGCCCCCCGCTAAAAGTGATGCTATATGGGACTTTTTGAAAGGTTGTACACGGAGGTATGTTCGCAAATAGGCAAGATGCTAACAAACACTTGTATTTTGCGAACTTTGGAGTAAAGTAGTTCATAGATTCTATCCCAAGAAGCTCGAGGAATCGCTTAAGGGCGAGCTGAAACCCTCTAAAATCAAGACTGAATCCGGCAACTGTATACTGCTTTGGCAGCAAGCATCCGGACTATTAAAAAAGCCGCACTGCGGCTTTTTTAATGCCTGCAATAAAATACTAGCATACATTAGAATCGGTCCGCACAAGCCATCACTAAGTTACTGGAAAAGCTAACACCTTCTTTGGCGATGGTGATAGACCTTAATCGAGAAAGTGGTGTTTCCAGCACCAGAATAGCTTCGCTTTTGACCACAAGCATATTGCCAGCTGTACCTAGAAATTGACCGTATTCCGTTACGGTTAGATGTCGCATTAGCGTTTTAGAAATTTAATATATGCTTTTTGATAAGCGCTTTTCATCTCGCTGTTACCATTACTCACTTCATATCTATAATTGACAACTTTGCCAACTTGTTCGATGAAAATTGTAGATCGAGGTTTGCCCAACAATTTGCAGCCATGATTTGATGAGAATGGTTTAGGGGCTACTTTAATCTCTGGCATTAACCGCATAGGAGAGGTTGGAACTGTTTCTATAGCACCCTCTAACCATAACGCAAACGTGGCAAAAGGCTGAGACACTCTAATATAAGGCCGACTTTTTGTTCCAGGCGCCATTTCTACATCAGTTTCGCTGGGAATGCTTTCATGCTCTAAAGGTAGCCATTGATCAAACTTTACTACCATATCTGTTGGTGGGCTGTACCTTTGCCCTTTACCCACTACACCATTGCTTCGCTCCAAAGAGGGCAGTGGTGCCAACTTTCCCCAATCTATTTGCCCAGCATTCACCTCGAAACCAATGGCAGACAATCCATCCAACGCCTGCATTTGCCATATTTTCTGTCCACTTGGATCCATACGAGCAATACGGTAACCGCCAGATGGTGTATCAATAACCGGTAATGAAAACTCCCTCTTTACTTTTTTATGGCGATTCTTTGCCTGCTTTATGTTGAAGAACTGCTCACAAATTTGACGATGATTTTGAGGCAATAAACACTTTTCCCCGATCAAATTTTGTAATTCGGGCTGTTCGATAAAACGCTGCCAGTCTCGCATGGCTGGTAAAAATAACTGACCTTTGATCTGAACATCAGCGTTTTTACCGCGCCCTATAGAAAAGTTCACCTTCATCTTGAACTTCTCATCTTTTAGAATTTCTTCATCATTATTAAAGGTTTTCTTAGCGGCATTATAAACTCCCTTCCATACCTCTTCCCTAACGGTATTATAATACAAGGCGTCTAGAAGCTTGGCTTGCTGTAAATCACGATCAGTAGCTGGTTGCTTAGCGACTCGATTCAAAAGCTCAAATGCAAGTGCCTTGTCAATAATAAAGCGCTGTGGTTTTTGGCTCTTTTGCGCAGCTTCTACGTTACCAGGGTGCATTAGTAGAGGAGTCAAATAGTCCAACAATAATTCTGGATGAGCCCCTTCTACCTTCAGTGGTAAGCAATACACATCCTCGCAGGTGCTGGCTTTTGCCTTTATCAATGTTTTGCTTGGATCGAAGCCTACTAATATAGATTCACTGGAGATCCATAGTGGTAGGAATTCCTCACCATAAATACCCTTCTTGAATAAGGGTTGCCCATCTACATTAGTCTTATCATAGCGCTTTTTACGTTCGACTCTGCTCACCGTAACAACTTCCGGCATAGCCTTAGCCACCCATGGCATATGTTCAGATAGACCCTCTCCTTGCGCCAATATAGGCATAGTTTTAGGTGTGGCCGCAGCGGCAGCAAATACACACAAGGCATCCAGCACGTGCGAAACAATTGGCTGAACCTCTTGCTTAGAAAATTCATCTTGGAAGGTGCCTAATTGTTTACGAATGGCGCTAGCATCTTCAGCACTAATGCGTGCAGCACTATAGATGATTTGATTATTATGCTCCTTAGCCCATGGCATTAGCAGTACATCCAGCTTCTCCATTATCGCCCTAGTAAGCCATGCCTGAGTTCCATTGACGCGGGCGCTCATCTGTCGAGCTAGTTGCCATTCAACACGTTGATATGCAGGACTTCCGCTAGGTAAAAACAAAGCATGCCTTACAGCCACTTGCTCATCAGATACCAAAGCGTCGAAAACAAACGCCCTATCCAAAGAATTAACGGTAGCTTCTATAGCATGTTGAATGGTGACAATATCCGAAGTACCAAATTGCTTACTCAGATAAACAGCGTGTAAATCTTGCAGTAAATATCGTTTGTCTGCTTTATCTTGGTTACCCTTTCGCGAGCACCAAATTAAGTTTGCTTCACTATTAAACACCGTCCCACGGGACGATCTGCTAGCTGCTCGAGGCAAGATATGGTCAATTTCTCCCAATGTTGAGATGGGCTCGCCAGTATATGGGCATATACCCTGGCTGGCTGATCGAATACGTATATCTTTTTCTTCCCATCGGCTAGCTTGCCGTTGTAACCGGTCACTAAAACGCTTGCGTTTAGGAGCGCCCGCTTTTTTTACGTCAACCAATGCTTCGCTAAAGGCAAAACGATTCTCCTCAATTAATATTGGCAAGCTTATTGTCGAGTGAGTAATCTCCTGTTGGATTAATTGGGTAGCCTTATAATTAGCAATCTCCCATGCTTGACGTTCAAGAATCCGCTTGAGCACACCGTCAAATGGGCGGATACTGTCTGCAGCAAGCCTAGAGCAGTATGCAGACTTTATTACCCCAGGGGCATCGGTCATCCGCCAGGCATTTTCAAGGTGTGCTGCCAATGTGGTATTCGAAAACCCCTTTCTATCCCGCTCCAATAAGTTATATAACTGGCTCATAGTGAAGGGGTTGGCATATTTAGCTTTGGCCTCAGCGGTATGTGTAAAATGCTCGGTAATTGCATCAGCGGCTTGCTGAGTCTTTTGCCAAGCAGCCCAAATAACTTTATCATCGCCAGTAAACTGCTGGGCATTTTCCCCTTGGTTGTCTACTCGGTACGTCAATCGCCGAAGGCGTTCATTAAATAAGTTTCCTTGGTTCTTTCGACATTCTTCAATTACAGCACACGCCCCCTTAAGAGTTGATCCGCGGGGTAATTTTCTTGCAGTCCACAGGTTACTTCGAAACTCTCCCAAGGATAGCTTATCCAATTTCTCACCAAGTACAGAACCAACTAATTGGTAAAGAATCTTGCTTTTATGTGGTGGATTTAAATCAGACCGCTCTAACAATCCAGCAGTATCTGCTCGCCAGAGCCCTTGACGCGCCAGGTCAACTTCACTGTAATAGCGTTCACAAAAGGATAGAAAAAGCTCGATATGCTGAGATCCAAGATCTTTCGTTAGCTCATCCAAAGGTTGTGATGCACTTTGTGTGTGACGGCCACGAATTAATAGTCGAAATGCATAATTATCAAGTTTGCGACTTCTATCCAATAAGCGTTGCAGCACATAGCTTGCTTTTAACTCCGCCGCACCTACATCCGATTCGATTGTCTTCCCCCGCACCACTTTAGGTAGTCGAGACTTGCGGTCAAAGTAACTTAGAATAACGTCCAGCCCGTCATCCCAGCCTGGATTTGCCTGCAACAGTTTTTGAGCCCAGATCGTCCATTTATCCCCATACTCACTCGTGAGGGCGCTTGGGCTGAGCCACAACGTTTGATCTTTTGGTGGTCGGCGATTATCTTGGTCTTCATATGGCGGAATGGTTATCTCTGGATCTAATCCTGTCAGAAACACTAACGGATCGTTCGACTTGTGCAAATAAACGACGGCCTGTTTACGTTGTTCTTTTTCTGCAACTGATTCAGGGCGCCAATATTGTAGCCACCGCTCTAGCACCACTTGCAGGGAATCTGGTTTCCACAGATCTGCTTCAGCCATGTCTTTATCGTTAAAGTACCAGCGCAATGCTCGTAGCTGCAGGTTGCTTATGTTCCCTACTAGCCGCCATAATGGCTCTAATCCTATTATTTCAGTTATAGGGAATAATCGACTATCTTTGTGCATATCTAACTTAATTGCAGACAAATAATCCCTGCGGTGTTTGTGCCCAAAGTCTTGTTCTTGAAGCACGTTATGCACTGCTTGGCGTACCGTACTGTGTGCTTTCGCAATCTGGTTCTGTTCATCCTTGTCATAGCCTGCCAAATGTAATTTCTTTAGATCCTTCGGCGTCAGTGCCATTAGTGGATCTTGACTAAAATCACGTAGCATTTTTGGGTTTTCTAACATCCTCGCCCATTGTTCCGCTAATGATTCACAGGTCGTAAAATATGCAGGGAAAACCTCTGCAAACCAATCTGGATCACATAGGTCTATGCTAGTTTCGTCCAGTTCAATGTCTAATCGGTTGTATCCACGGCGATTCAAACACCCACTTAACGCCTCCCATGCCTTACCCCATTGCAATTCACTTAAAGTAATTTTGTTATCCATGCACAGTTGGGATGTGACTAATTTAAGCAAGCGCTTAGCCATTTTACGTCGTTCATTGCCACGAACTCTATGGCGAGTAGCTGTTCTGTTTTGCTGGCTCCAAGTCATGCCTCCACCGTCTTCAGGCATGACTAGAGTAACTGCTTGACTATGGTTGCTGGAAATCGCTTCACCTTCGTTATAGTGCGATAGGAATACACCAGTGTTCTTTGCACCTAAATCAATAGAGATGGGGGAAACTAACCGATTCATGAATACCGCTCCTTTGGCTTTAGTTCACTAGAAAACCCTGTAGCTAGAGGCCTTGATTTACAAGTGACCAAGCACCGATCTTTTAAATTACCACCATCAACTTAGGAATATTTCCTAAACTTTAGATCGGGCAACTTCACCAAGCCACAATACGATACAATGTATCATATTATTCATTTAGTCTAAATGGTTCATTTATGGGCGGAATTGGTTCAGGTCGCAGGTTTCAGCATCGAGGTCCTAACTTAGAGGAAGTACCTCAACTCGATGTTCGTACGCTAAAACGCGGTGGGCTATTTGACCAAAGCACGTCGAATGGCTCGATTACATGGACAAATCCAGGGCTTCCAGAAGCTGCCTTAGAGTACGCTTACGCGGACTCTACCCTCTGCATTACCTACGCCGTAAAGGCCCGCCATACGGGCTCTAATGTGGTCTCACAGCGCATCTTTATAGACAGAACCGTATGCAACTATGGTGGCACAAGAACTTGGTTCTTATGCCCAAATTGCAATGCCAGAAAAGCAATCCTGTACTGCGCATCCAAACGGTTTTTATGCCGCCAATGTTATGGACTGAACTACAGCTGCCAGAACGAAGTTTATCCAGATCGGATGATCCGTAAAGCTCGAAAGTTACGCTCTAAACTCGGCGCGCCCATGGACCTGAGCCAACCCATCTCTGAGCGTCCACACGGCATGTATAGGACAACGTTTGAGCGATTGATAAAGCAAGACCAAGATAATATTAAAAGTGTCGCAGGGGCTTATTCTCAGCGCTTAATGAGCAACCCAAAGCAGACGAGGTGATTTAATTATGACCAAAAGTAGTAGTATGGGCTCCCTTTGAGCCCAACTACCTATGGGGGAGTGGTTCGCCTTTAGGCGGAGTAATCTCCCCCTTTAGGGGCGGGTAATGTGGGTAATATTTATCCTTATAAATCAATGAGTTAAAGCACTACCCAGATTAGCCACATTGGGTAATGTGGGTAGTGAACAGCCATTGTTTTAACTCTTTGTTTTATATACACTTTTTATATTACAAACTACCCAAACTGCCTTATCTGGGCAATATGAGTAGTCCATAATGCCAATTTACCTAGCCAGTAGTTTATCGATCACAATGGAAGATGTATTGTCTCCTTTCTTGGACCTAGTCAACCAGTACTCCTTTCCATCCTTTGCAAAAGCATAGCGCTTAATACCTAATGGCAACGCTTCTCTTACCCTAGCTTCCCAAGCAGTACCCTTCAAATCTCCTTGTTTTACCAACAGCCTAATTACATCAACCTGCTTGATTCGATCATTATCGATCACAGAGCAAACACTCGACAAAGATTGTCTAACTTGGTCTTTCTGCTTCTGGGCTTTTTTGCTTGCGACGATAGCTTCTATGTCTGTCATATCGAACACTTCGTGAACGCCTACTGCGTCCCCATTACCAATATCAACCGATACTTGCTTGAACCATTTGGCGCTTTCAGGAGGCCCTGAATAGTTGCCCTTACCTATATCAAGACGGACAAGAAATCGACCTACTTCTTCGTAATCAATCGAAAGCTCCTTGGCTGTCTTTTTGGACATTCTGGACAAGGTAGTCACAACACGGCACGCGTCTTTTAATGACGAGGCACCACGACCGGCATCAGCGTTTCCTGCATGCGCTTCCGAGTCACTTCCGCCTGTTGCTTTACGAGTATGGTGTACCAGTTCAATAGCCACATTGGCCTCCTTAGCGATGTGCTTCAATACGTCTACAGCCTTCTGTATTGAGTTGTTATCATTTTCATCAGATTGGTGAATCGATATGAATGGATCGATGATGAGGTAGTTCACTTTATTGGCCTTAGCTTCCGAAATGATCTTCTCAGCATTAGGGTGGTGGACCACAGTGCCATCTTTATCAACCGTGGAAGTAACGTATGGATTACCATAGCCACACGAGAGTGCAATGTTATTCAGAACGCTGTCATCTATCTCATGGTGCTTAGCTATTCCAATTAGTCGCCTTAATTGCTCTGGTTTGTCATCCTCATTATTGATGATCCAAACCTTTCCTTGGCGATGCAATGCCTCACCAGTACAGGGTTCACCAGAGGCAACCGAGAAGGCAGACAGCAAACTAAACATGGACTTGGAAACGCCCCCAGGCGCAAACATCGCAGTCACACAACATTTCTGCAACCTATATCCGGCGACCCACTCCCTCACAGGTAACGACCTGGCATCGATCTTTCCAACAGGCACAAAGGCTAGAGAATCAGCCTGATGCTTTGCGGTCACCTGCTTTAGATTGGCACTAGCCTTATTAGCGAGGTCAATGACTGTAGCAAAGGTTACTGTGCCTCCATCATGGATGGTTTCAAAGGTTTCCCATTTGCCTCGGCACTCATCACTGCCATTGTAATTGGCCGCTTTCGATGACCATAAGTCCCACTTCTCAAGCCCATCACATTCGCCATTGAATTGATGATGCAGTGCCTGGCCAACGAGTATCCATTGACTGTAATCTTCTGCACTAACTTGATCCAAGTGGTTATGTATTGCCTCGTCTGACAGGTCTAATGTCGACTTCATGTGCTCAATAGACAGGACATCATTGGCTACATCAGGAAGGTAAGTGCTAGCCTGCGAACTATCACCTGTTCGCGTCCAATCGTTCGGCGCACAGCTTTTATCGAAGAAGTCGAACAGCGACTTAATTTGCTCCTCGTTAATGCTTGGCAGGCTATCCACGGGCGTAAGGACTGGGCAAGACTTAGGCCAGCGGTATTCCTCTTGAGTCTCTGGATGAATGCCGAATGCGACGAATTGCTGCCCTTTCCCAAGGATCTCTATGCAATTAGTATTATCCGACTGATCAAAGTATTTAGCGGACACTGCCTTTTTGATATTTTGCTCTGTACGGAAGACCAGTAGCGCTTTGGGAGCCTTACCGACACGCCTAAGACCTTTACCAATGTGTTCATCGCAGTACTTCACGATGGCATTGGTTACATGCTTGTCATAGCAGTCGATGTCGATCGCTATGACATCACCTGTTGTAATACCGATCGAGGCGTCAGCGGGCCAAGACTCAATGAGGTCTGGGGTTGATTTGATTCTTGACCAATTAGCTAGGGATGGTCGTTTTGTGCGCTTGGTGACAGGGATTACGTTATAGCTATTCTCGTTGAGCATAAGACCTAACTCACCCATAAATAGTTGATTATTCATGGTCGGCTCCTGCCTTGCTCTCGCATGTAGTTGCGCGTAATTTAATTCGATCTTCCAGCCAGGAATCGATCTCAGATTCCAACCAGCCACTTGCGCGTCGCCCAAGCTTTATAGGCCGAGGAAACTCTCCTTTGGATATTAATAGATGAACATAGGATCGACAAAATCCAACTCTGTCAAATACTACTGGCCAACGCTGGATATTTACATGTGATGTGGAATTAAAGTTAGCTGTTTCATGAAGGGGCTTACTTAAAGTCATTTTGACACCTTGTGGGATTGTTAAAAACACCTCTAGGTTATTTTACGACTTCAACTACGTAACCCTAACTAGGTTTAGTCCAACCCTAATTAGGGTTATGTAGTTTCGAGCATTGACCTCTTCGCTCTAGGAAAAACCTTTTCCAGATTACTTTTAGAAATGCCAGGGCATTTTATATAGGTTTCTGTTAAATGATTTATCAAAGTTGCTTGGTCAACATGTTCAGGGGAAATGTTGGACAAAGTACTTTCGCCAGATATGATTTTCAGAAGGCTGGCAATTATGTTCAGGTACGTAGTCTCCGACCTAGCGTGCAGCTTTGGTTCAAGCAATTTTCGCTGAGTCTCCGTAAGGTTCACCCTTGTACGTAGGTCTTCCAGAAGATGGTTAACGTGGTCCATCAGAAATGCCTGCACAGCAGGCTCAGAGTTGCGTGTCTTAACATGCTCAAGCAATTCGTCTTGAATTTCTCCCACTCTGAAGTACAAGTCGAATGCCTGCTCATTCGCTTTTTCCTCACTTGCCTTCAATTCAATGCGTAAGTCGTCCTTGTCGCCTCTCAAGTTCGCTATTCCTTTACCTTTGATAGTTGACACCACTATTTACTCCCGTATTCATCTTGAAACACTGCAAACTATTCCTGAGCCTATGCGGACTCAATGTTCTGAAGGTAATCGCCCCACCACTTCATCATTTTGGTTCTTTCGACCAAATACTCAGCGTGCTGAGTGTAGGCGCCCCGTATCTTGTTTCGCTCCATATGGGACAACTGACGCTCAATTGCATCTGGATTGAAACCTTCCTCATTAAGAATTGAAGAGGCACTCGTGCGAAAACCGTGCGGTGTAGCTCGACTCTTGTACCCCAAACGATACATAGCATATATCATCGTATTGTCGCTGATTGGCTTAGCACGAGACCTCTCCCCTGGAAATAATAGATCATACTGCCCAGAGTATGGCTTCAGCTCCTGGATTAAGTCTATAACCTGACGCGATAGAGGGACGATATGTTCTGTGCCCATTTTCATGCGAGCTGCTGGGATACGCCAAATATTAAGATTGAAGTCGAACTCATCCCACCTAGCAAAGCGTACCTCAGCCGGTCTAACGAAAGTCAGAACTAATAAATTAAGAGCAAGCCGAGTCAGCACATGTCCATCGTAAGACCGTAGCGCTTTCATAAAACTTGGCAGCTCAGCTCTTGTTAAAGCCAGTCTATGTTTGGGTTTGCGCTGCTGAAGCACTCCAGCCAAATCATTCGTCGGATTATATTTCAAGACGCCTGTTTGAACGGCAAATCTAAATACCGAAGAGCACCGCTGAAGAACCCGACTTGCAACGTCTAGCGCGCCTCGACTTTCTACTTTACGGACCACAGCTAGAACTTCGACTGTCTCGATCTCCGTAATTGGTAGCGTACCAAGCAAGGGGAATACATCAACCTCTAGAGAGCTCCAAACACGTATAGAGTGAGACTCAGTCCAACGACCCTTTTGATGATTCCACCAATCTAGAGACACACTTTGAAATGAGTTATCGGTATTGATATGAGCTACGCGCTTCCTCTTCCTTTTTACAGCGCTCGGGTCATATCCTTCGAGTAAATGTCTTTTTGCCTCATCTCGCTTAAGGCGAGCCTCTGCTAATGACACCATTGGGTACTGGCTTAAAGCCAGCAGCTTCTCTTTACCCGCATAGCGATACTTCAAACGCCAATATTTAGACCCATTATTATGGACCAATAAGTAGAGTCCGCCGCTATCTGCTAGCTTATAGGGTTTATCTAGTGGTTTTGAACTGTTGATTTTAGTAACGGTTAAAGTCATATTCAGGGGGTATAAAAAACTTATAAGTTATTCTATACCCCCAATATACCCCCAAACATTATAGGATATCAATAGACGTCATGAGACACTACTGGAACAAGAATTCGCTACAGACCAATAGATATAGGGAGTTATTAGACGTTAATGGATGTTGGGAGAGAAGGAAGTGGTGCCCGGAGCCGGAATCGAACCGGCACGACCGTTAAGTCGCAAGATTTTAAGTCTTGTGTGTCTACCAATTTCACCATCCGGGCGATGGTCCTACAGATGTTCCAGCAAAGCCTGACCAGCCG
>Ga0209495_1002262_pt1 | contig 12734 bp, 8 predicted proteins | sample EN1Hudsemesocosm_FD_184629 | JGI IMG/M metagenome (GOLD analysis project Ga0209495, IMG submission 184629) | Methane-oxidizing microbial communities from mesocosms in the Hudson Canyon - EN1E Hudson Canyon (SPAdes) (version 2) | ecosystem: Environmental > Aquatic > Marine > Cold seeps | place... | reverse complement strand
AAAAAGATGCAAATGCTAAAGAGTTATTGATTGATGAGGTAAATACCGGAATTCTTGCCGTAAAAGGAGATCAATTAAAACAATGGATCGCAAAATTAGACAATAATAATGCACAGCAAGAGTTTTACTTGACTGACGTTATTGAAATGGCGGTTCAAGATGGAATTGTAGTCAACACCCATCAGCCTGAAAGTGCAGATGAAGTACTTGGTGTGAATAATAGAAAGCAGCTGAGTTATTTAGAGCGCGTCTACCAACTGCAACAGGCTGATAAGTTAATGGAGCAAGGCGTTACCTTATATGACCCCTCAAGAGTCGATTGCCGGGGTGATTTTTCTTCACTAGGGCAAGATATTTCAGTTGATATTAATGTTATTTTTGAAGGCACAAATCAGATTGGTAGTAATGTGAAAGTTGGTGCAAATACCATCATTACGAATTCTACTATTGCAGATAATGTTGAAATACTCGCAAACTGTATTATCGATAATGCTGTTGTCGGGGCGGATAGTCGAATCGGACCTTTTGCGCGTTTACGACCTCAAGCTGAATTAGCCAATGAAGTACATATTGGTAATTTTGTAGAAATAAAAAAATCTACCATTGCGCAGGGTAGTAAGGTGAATCATTTAAGTTATATTGGTGATGCGACGATAGGCAGCAAGGTTAATGTCGGTGCAGGTACGATTACGTGTAACTATGATGGTGTTAATAAATTTAGAACAGTGATAGAAGACGGTGCTTTTATTGGCTCTGATACGCAGTTAATTGCCCCTGTTACGGTGGGGAAAAATGCAACGATTGGTGCCGGATCAACAATAACTAAAGATACGCCTACGGAGGGATTGACCTTATCGCGAGCAAAACAAATTAGTTTAAAAGCTTGGCAAAGGCCTGTGAAAAAATAGATATAAATTTAATGCGTGATCTAACTGTAGATTAGGCTTTCCCTTAGTACTTTAATCACCAAGGGAAAGCCTTTTTTATTTTACAATGGTAAAAACAACACGACGATTGAGTTGTCGCCCTTCATCAGTCTCATTAGTTGTGATAGGGGTTGATTCGCCCATGCCGATTGAGCTTAATCGGCGAGCCTTAATGCCATGCACAATCAGGTGGTTTTTAACGGCTTCAGCTCGGCGATCTGAAAGTATTAAATTGTAGTTATCTGATCCTTTATTATCAGTATGTCCTTCAATTTGTATATTTAAGTATGGGTTATCTTTTAATATTTTGATTGAGGGGGCAAGTATACTTTCCGAGCTTTTTCGGATATTGGCTTTGTCGAAATCAAATTCTAAACCGAGTATTGTCCAACAGCCGTATTGATTGACAGGCGCCCCTTTAGGCGTACCCGGACATAAATCTTTATTATCAAAAATGCTATCTTCGTCCGAATCCCTTAATGCGATAGGGACTGGTAGCAAAGGTGCTTGTTTATAAAGCATGTCTTCAACAAATCGCCCCATGCCTTTACTGCTCTCAATGTCAGCAAAGCTAACAGTTTCCCCGCAGCTTGATAGCTCAGATAGCTCGTTTAAAAAGATTTGTCCATCTTGCTCGTCTTTATTACCAATCCACACAGTGTAGATACATAAGCGATCAGCGAATTTTTCTTTCAATGATTTTGCAGCGCTTTTAGCGCGAAATGAGAGGTTATAGCCATCACTAATTATTAAAAGTGCGATGTTACCTTGTGCTTTATCTAAATCATCAGAGGCTGCGTCAATCGCAGATTGTAAAGGAGCTCCGAAAATTGAGCGTCCACTGGCGCAGGCAGCTTTATCTATGTTGTGCTGAAAGGTGTAGCGCGCATGTGGAGTGACATCTTGTAATAGGCCGGTAAAAGTATCATCTACACACTCTCCAAAGCCAAAACTACGTATTCCGGAATACAGAGGCAGTTCTTGAGGGATGGTTTTATTAATACGGTTTAAGGTTTGTTTTTGTAGGGTGAATTTAGATTCAAAAACAGTAGCGCTGTCATAAATAGTGTTTTTTGAGGAAAAGCTATCTACTAACGCAAATAAGGTATCAGTTTTTTGTGTGTATTTTATGCCCGCGCTGTTTTTACCAATAATTTCAGGTGTAAAGGGCGGGTATGACGTCGCATGTTTTGTGGCACAGCCAGATGAAATAGCAGTAAATATGGCTAAGGGTAATAATAGCTTTTTATTCATTATATTTGCTTTCTCGCAAGTATTCATACACTTCTTATTAATATTGAATAGCATCATAACCCCCTTTAATATTGTTAGCTGGTATAGAGTTAGGTGCGCAAGAGTTATCTTTATCGATATATTTTGCAAAAGTATTTTCAAATTTCGTAATTTCAGTATTGAGTAAATTAATATTCATAACCATGTTCTGTTGGCTCTCATAGCGCGGGGTTAATTCAAGAGCAATGTCAGTTTTTTTACTGATTGCATTGAGCGCTTTTATGGCATTCTCTTTTATACCAAATAGGCCAAATGAAATTCTTCCGCGAAATTCCCCTGATCTAAATAACCATAAATCCGAGTACCCTTGTGATTTGAGCTCCTGTTCTAATTTAAAGGATTCTCGCATCGACTTAGATTCTGGCGTGAGTAGTAAATAATTGCCTATTATGTAGGTAGGCTGGTTTATAAGGGTTAATTTATAAAACTCTCTTTCTGCTAAGCGTTGTACATCATTAAAGTCATCGTCGGATTTCAGCTTGTAGCAAAGGGAGGTATAAGCTTGCTCTTCACCTTGCTCAATCGCTGTCACTGGTAGTGGAATTAATTCGCCGGTGATCTTTTGTGTGTCCTCGTCTAATTCAGCAAGCGTTTGAGCTTCGTTAGGTAAGGTAATACCTAAATATTTGGTTAGCTGGCCTTTACTGGCTAAAATTCTGAACTGCGAATAAAGTGTGTCGTATTTAGCGCTAGTGTAGGCACTTTTAGTGCTAAACATTTCGTTGGCGGAATCTAATAAATCGAGTAGTGTACGCTGGCCAATATTGAACTGCTTTTGGTAGGCGGCATTACTTAAAATACTGGCATCTCTGTGTTTTTTGAAGAAAACTAATTGGCGTTTAATCGTTTGGTATGCGGTCCATGATAAGCGCATACTTTCAATGACTTGGCGATAAGTGTTATCTCTAATTTCTTTTGCTTGGTTAATTTGTTCTGATGTTTCTTTGCGACGAGCAAGATCTTTGCCCCCATTAAACAAATTGTACCTAAGGCGTAACATGGCATAGCTGTCATCACGCTCACTTTCATGAATTGCGCCGGCTTCAAAATCAACTCTAGGCATATAAGCTGCTTTTGCTGTGTCATGCTGAGAAAAGGCAGATTCAATATCTGAGTTTGCTGATTTTAAAGTGGGATGATTATCGAGGGCTAATTTAATCGCTTCATCCAAGCTAGCAGGAAGGGCTTCTGTAGGTGCTGAGGGTAGCGATAAATTAAGCGGTAAAGTACCTACAATGCGCTGGTATGCAGAATAGGCGTCTCTTATATTGCCTATTTCCGAGAGCATGTTTTTTTCAGCTAATGCGAGTCGACCATAGGCTTGATCAGCTTCAGCGCGTTTGCCAACCCCTCGAGATGAGCGTAATTGAATTTGGTCATAGGTGCGAGTATGGACGGCTAAATTTTCTTTTGCTAATGTAAGAAGTTCTTCTGTGCGCAGTACATCGATATAGGATTCAATTGCTTGTAAAGCGGAAATTTCTGCTTGGCGATAGACGCTATAAGAACGCGAGTCTGATCGAGCTGTTTGGCGGGCAACTTCACTGGGAGTAGCTAGGCCATCAAATACCATTTGGGTTAGCCTGATAGAGGCTTCTTCGCTGTGTCTTTCGTTATCTCGAATTTCGGTATCCCAGCCTATACCTGCTTGCATATCAACTTTAGGCATATACTCTGAGCGAGCTTGGTCTATTTCATAAGTGACAGCTGAGCGTTCAGACCGTGCAGATTGAATTTCAGGGTTTTCATTAATGGTTTGTTGAACCGCTTCTTGCATTGTTTGCGCTGATAGCAGCGGGCTATATAAGCTATTAGCAGCAATAGAAATGAATAATAAGTTTTTTAGCTTCATAATAGATACCCTCGATAATAAAGAGGTAATAATTTTATCCTTAAAGATTATAGGTACTTTAAAAAGTGTCATGTGCATTTCCTTGCCTGTTTTTGTGAAGTATCTGGCAAATATTGTATTTTATCTATACTAAGAAATTTCTTTCATTAATAGTGCGAGTTGTAATCTATCTCTGACCTCAAGTTTTTTAAAGGCAGAAGTTAAGTGTGCCTTAACAGTACGGTCGGATATATTTAAATGTTGGGCTATTTTTTTATTGTTTTCGCCTATTTTTACCATTTTTGCAACCTCTAATTCCCGTACGGATAACTTTGTAAGTTTCTCTCTCGCTTTAGTAATATTAATAGATTCATTGGCTTGTTTTTGGCTGTTAATATTGACGAGTGCGCCTATTACCTGTTGTACAAGATGCCTTTGAATCCATATTTCACCTTTTAGTATGCTATTAAGAGCCAATGCAATAATGCTTGCTGATTCATTGATATCACAATAGCCGGCAGCACCATTAACTAATGCGTTGACTTGTTGTTTATCAGGCCATTGCTCGCCAACAATGAGACAACGAAAAGCTAGCTGGCTAAAAGGCATAAAAAATCCAGTATTTTCCTCTAAGGTATCCGTATCGATGATGACAATATCTTTATTATTACTTGGAATTTCTTTAACAATAGAGATGTCAAATTGCGCCGATAAAGTAGCCACCCATTTTGGTAAGGGCGTTTTATCTGAAAATAAAAGTAAGATAACAGTCATTTTTACAATTACCGTTCTTGTAATGCACGGTTACGTGCTTTTAAAATGGGTTTTAATAAGTAATCTAAAACGGTTTTTTTACCTGTCAGAATATCCACATCAGCAGTCATTCCTGCAATGATATGAAACTGTTGGCCATTATGTTCTAAATAACTTTTATTGGCACGCAAACGGATTAAATAAAAACTTTCACGAGACTCTTCATTAACGATCGTATCTGGACTAATATTCTCTAGTTCCGCTTCCAAGCCTCCATAAATAGAAAAATCATACGCGGTGAGTTTGATGGTTGCTTTTTGCCCAGGGCGTAAAAATGCAATGTCAGCGGGGCGAACTTCAGCTTCAATGAGTAAGTTATCTTCTAAAGGAACAATTTCCACTAAATCCATTCCAGGTTGAACAATTCCACCAATAGTGGTGACTTTTAATTGCTTAATGGTACCTTTTACAGGTGAAATGATTTGTGTGCGCGCAACTCTATCTTCTAACGCAAGTACGGTCTCTGATGTTCTATCGAGTTCAGCTTTTGCGATATTTAATTCCTCTAATGCGTCAGTATGAAAGCGAATTTCCAGTTCTGAGAGTTTATTTTTAGCTTCTGAGATAAAGGATTTAAGTCTTGGAATGGCCAAGCGAGCGGCGCTTAATTCGCCTTTTAAATCGTTAGCACTACGACGTAAACGTAGTATTTCTACACGGGAAATAGCACCTTCAGCGACTAAGGGTTCAGTCATAGCTAATTCTTCTTTTAAGAGTTTATAGCTGACAGAGATTTTTCTAGCTTTAGATTGTAACTCAATTAAATCTTGTTCTTTTTGCCGAACTTGGTTGGTGGAAATACGCTTATTGGCATTGAGCTCATTTTTTCTAGAGGCTAATAGGCGCTTCGCATCGCTGGCAATATTAGGTGCTTTTAATAAAACTTCTTTGGGGATCACTAAAGGTTTATTATTCACCTCGGCTTTAAGCCTTGCAACGGTGGCCAGTAATTCATAATAAGTAAGCTTAGTTTCATTAAATGAAGAGGCAAACCTTACAGTATCAAGTTTTAATAAGGCTTGGCCTTTTTCAACGAGCTGTCCCTCTTTTATTAAAATATCAGATAGGATTCCGCCTTCTAGGTTCTGTACTATTTGTACGTGACTTGAAGGGATTATTTTGCCTGAGCCACGGGTTATTTCATCTAAGCTCGCTACACTGGCCCAGAAAATCGCGATGACAACAAAGCTGAAAGCAACCCATAATATAATATGGCTTTGAATAGAGGCGCCATATAAATTTGCAGAATTAACATCACTTAAATAAGCCTGATCTTCTTTGCGTTGGCGATAAGTTGCTAATGTATTTTTATAATTTTTTAACATCACTTTATCCTGTTACTTTGATTTTTCCTTGTTTTAATGCGGCCAATACCGACTCTTTTGCTCCATCAGCAACAATTTTCGAGGCATCCATAACAATTAAGCGGTCAACAAGCGTTAATAAAGAGGCGCGATGCGTAACAAGAATTAAAGTTTGCGTATTTAGCTCCTGAGAAAAACGTTGTTTAAAGGATTCCTCGGTACTGTTATCCATCGAGTTACTCGGTTCGTCCATGATAAATATAGGTGGGGATAATAATAAAGATCGAGCAACAGCGACGCTTTGGCGCTGCCCACCAGAAAGGGCCGCACCACGCTCACCTACTTGTAAATCAAAGCCAGCGGGATGGCGGTTAACGAAATTACTAACTCCTGATATTTCAGCGGCTCGTAGAATAGACTCATCATCAGCAAATTGAGAGCCTAAAGTAATATTATCTTTAACGCTGCCAAAGGTTAATGAAATATCCTGTGGGACATAGCCTATTTGGCGGCGTAAATCAGAAGGATCCAGCTGTCTTATATCCGTTCCATCAATCAGAATAGAGCCTTCATTAGCCTCATAGAAACCCAGCATTAGCTTTTCAATAGTACTTTTCCCTGAACCTATACGACCGATAAAGCCTACTCGTTCCCCCGCTTTAATTTTAAATGAAACATTATCTAACGCCTTTACGGGCTGGTCTGGGTAGCTAAAATTGACGTTTTTAAATTCAATATCACCTGAAAACGTAGGGCGGTGTAAAAACTTTTTACCAGGCTCGCGTTCAACAGGTAAAGCCATCATTTTATTTAAAGTATCTAATGACGTACGTGCTTGATGGTAGCGGGTTAATAGGGATGCAACTTGAGAAACAGGTGCTAAGGCTCTTCCTGTTAATAGAGTGCAAGCAATTAAGGCCCCCATGGTTAATTCACCATCAGAGATTTTATAAACACCTAAAACAACAACCGCAACCGTTGCCATTTGTTGTAAAAAAGCAGTAAAGTTAACCGCCATGGTAGAAACAAGTCGAGATTTAAGGCTGAGTTGGGCGATTTTTCCAACATTGTCTTCCCAGCGTTTTTGAATTTGACTTTCTGCTCCGGTACTCTTAATAGAGTCTAAGTTAGTTAAAGATTCGACGAGCAAGGCATTTTTTTGTGATGAAAATTGCGAGACTTCGGTAATCGTCTTTTTCAAAGGGGCTTGTGCTATAACGCCTGCAATAACCGCCAAAGGTAATACCAGAAGGGGAATAAACGCAATTTCACCGCCCAGCATATAAATAACAGCAAGGAAGATAAACAAAAAGGGTAAATCAACTAAAGTAGTGAGTGTGGCAGAAGTTAAAAAATCTCTAAAGGATTCAAAATCATGCAAGCTACTAGCAAAAGCACCGACAGAGGTCGGGCGAGATGCCATCTTAATACCCAGCACTTTTTCAAAAATAGTTGCAGAGAGAATAATGTCAGAGCGCTTACCTGCAACATCAATAAAATAACCGCGTAATGATTTCATAATAAAATCAAAGCTATAAACGACAGCGATACCAATGGCCAGTACCCACAAAGTCTCTAGTGCATGATTAGGTACAACGCGATCATAAACATTCATTACAAACAAAGGTGATGAGACCGCAAAAATATTAATCAATAAAGAGGCGACTAAAACTTCAGTATAGATTGGCCACGATTTGTAAATAACATCCCAAAACCAATGGCCGGCTTTTGGTGTTTCTGAATGCTTGGAGTGGCTTGCAAAGTTATGCTCAGGCTGAATAAAAAAAGCCATCCCCGTGTATTCTTGCTCAAGCGCCTCAAATGAAATAGATTTTTCACCACTTTCTGTTTCTGTCAGTAAAACGGTGCATTGCTCTTTGTCTTTGGAGACTAAAATACAGGTTTTACTATCTTGTAACAATAAAACGGTAGGTAAGACGAGACTTGATATTTCTTGGATAGGTCGTTTGATTAAACTAGATGAAAATCCTGCTCGTTTTGCTGCTCTGATAAAAAGTGGATGAGTTAATTTTCCATCAACTAGAGGTAAGCCAGCTGTTAGTGATTCAGCTGAGTGTGGTGAATGTAAAAGTTTACAAATAGAGAGTAATGCCAGTAATAACGGGTCTTCATGAGAACTAATCTGAGGGGTGTCGGAGGACGTAGTTGTAGTCATAAATGTAATGCATCCATAGAATGGTACTTAGGTGACAAGTATCATAAATAGTCTAATTGATATAAAGTCTATCATGAAACTTTAGCAATACCAGCTAACAGCATAATAAACTTAAGGAGAATTTCTTTTGACTTATATAAAACGAAATGAGAACGGAGAAATAATTAGTGCTCATAAAGATCAAAGCGATGAGCATGAGGAGTATTTAGATGATTCTAATTTAGAGTTGAAGAATTTTCTTATGAAGGCTGAGAAACCACAAGTGCTTAAAGGCTCGCTATCCAGTTCAGATAGGGAAATGGTCAGAGTTATTGATGATTTAATTAATTTATTGATTGAAAAGCAAGTGTTTGTATTTACGGAATTGCCAGAGGCCGTACAAGCTAAATTAAACACCCGAAGTACGATGCGGTCAGAGATGAACCCATTAGGCGATTTGGTGGGTGATGGTGATGAAATATTTTAATTAAAATGCTGGTCGGTTATTTAATAGTTTAATGGGCAAGAGTGCTTAAAGTTAATTTTGTGAATGACTACTTAAAAATAACGAATAGTACCTATGTGCAATAGCCAACATAAAAGCAAGTTAGTTAAAATGAAAAAATTAGTAGTCTACCGTCTTTAGTGGCGGCCTTATAAGAGGGTGATAGGCATGGCAGAAGAAATTAAACAAGAGCAGGAAACTTTAAATCTACAAGATTTATTAGTTGATGATCAAGCCGATTTATTAAGTGATTACTTATCGGTATCACTTGAAAGCTTGAGTGAAGGGACGAAGGTAAGTGTTACGACCGTAGAAGATAACCCTATCACTTATTCATCAACTTTAAGTTCACTGGCAGTAACAGACCTTCAATATTTAGTTGATGGTAATGGTGATATTTTTACAGACTAAATGCTGGAAATGAGAATTTAGTATTTCAAAAATAGCATAGTTCACGCAACCAAAATTAAACCACTTATTTTTAGTGTGATAAAAATCACGTGCAAATTGAATATTCATGTCACAAAAAATTAGATTAGTACCTCTGTACAATTTAAAATTCCAGTGGCTTGTGAAAGAATCAAATCAAAATTAGTAAGCAACTAATAAAATCTTATTAAATACCTCATCGGAGGGTAGCATCATGGCAACTTCAGGCATCGTTAAATCAGTATCAGGGACTGTTACAGCAATCGCAACAGATGGAACAGAACGTATTTTGCAAGTAGGCGATATGGTATTGCCTGATGAGCAAATTGTCACGGGTGCTGCAGGTATGATCTCTGTTGATTTCGAAGATGGCACACATATGGATATGGGGCGTGACTCTCGCCTTACCCTAAATGATGAAGGGTTAGGGTTAGATCCTGAAGAAGATATTGCCACTACGGATGTATTAGATGAAGTCGCTGCCATGCAAGCTGCATTAGAAAGCGGTGGTGATTTTGATCCTAATAATATGGAAGCAACCGCTGCAGGAGCAGGCACCACAGGAAATGAAGGTAGTACAACAGTTAATGTTGCTTTTACCAGTGCAGAAACTACGCCTGATAGTGGTTTTGATACGGTTGGGGTGGCGCGAGCCGTTTTTTCTACAAGTATTCAGCCTGCAACAGAAGGTACTGCGCCTACAACAGATGAAATAATTGGTAGCGATGGTGGTGCTGATGATGATTCTAATTCAGCAAGGTTTACAGATAATTTTGTATCAGGTGTTTCATATACAACATCATCTGGTTTAAGTGGCTTAACTGGTGATTCCGGCGTTCCTGGTGAATTTAAATACAATGTTGGTGATGATATTGTATTTAAAATTGGTGATGTAATCATAGCCGAATTTAACGCGAGTGTAATTAAAGGAGATTTACTTTTCTTGCAAGACATCGCAGGAACAGATTTAAGTGATAGTAACTTAAATTATGTAGAAAATATGGCGATATTTTTACAATCACTTGATAGTGATTTACAAGATTCAACGCCTGATGATGGAATATTGCAAACAAATTCTTTGGTTGATATAGATGCCAGTTATGAAACAAATATTAATATTACCCAAGAAGTCAGAGACTCTTTCATTGGATATATAGACAACTTAACGGGAGAAGCATTAAATATTGCAACTGCCGGAAAAGAAATGATTTCAGAAGCGCTTGCAACTCAAGGGATTGAATTCACAAGAGAATCAGAGTTAAATGAAAATGGTGAAAATGTATTTGAAACCATTGCTATGGCGCATGTTGCAGACACCATTCAAGAGCTAGCAGGGGACAGAACTCCCGATGCGGCTGATACTCGCCTTGTCGATTTGATTGATGTCCCAGGTGGGCTTATTACCTACAATTTTCAGACGGATGTTGAAGGAAGTTCAACAATAAGTTTTACAACGGACGATTTACTCTTAGGTGCAACGGGGCTACAGGTTGTCACTGATAATTTAGTTGTTAAAAATGTAGTGCTTGATGCTAATTATGCAGATATTGGTACTCTAGTGAATGATGGTGATGGTAAATATCATATAGACCTAAATGAAGGCATAACATCATATGATTTAGAAGGTTTAACCATTGACTACCGTGTTGAAGATTGGACCGCTTTTCGTGAAATAAGCTCTACAACATTAGATACTTATAAATCACACTTATCTGCAGTGGTAGAAAATGTCGTAGAAGACGCAGGATACAACCAATTTACAATCAAAAGCACATTAGATTTTGATACCGACCAACAGTTAACCGTAAAATTCTCACCTGAAGGTTCTGGAAGTAACTTTGCCGAGTATTCAGATGATTTCTTCAGCGCTCCTATTGAGTATTCTAATGATGGTGGAATAAGCTGGCAGTCAATGGAAATTACTGGCAGTTATATGCGAGACGATTACGACAAACCTCTTCCTACCTATACATTTGTACTAGAAGCTGGAAGTAAAGAGGTTGATGTTCGTATATCAATCTTCGATGACCCCTTTGATGAACAACCAGAAGGAACTATTGCAGAAATTGCAGAAGCTACTGCAGCAAATGGTCAAGGCATTGAATTCATCGACATGCTCATCGAAGGCGAAAATTTTTATACAGAAAATTTACAGCCAGGTATTATTGATAACGACCCAAGTACAGACTTACCTATTGTAGAAGTTGACTTCGCAATTGTCAGTGAATCTGATGGTGTTGCCACTCTAACCTTTAGTCTTGTTGATGCGAATAAAAATCCAATTATCAATGAGACAGGTGAAGATATAACCGTAGATTTCAACACTGTAGATGGCAATGCTTTGGCTGGCCAAGATTATACGGTTATCAGTGGCACAGCAATAATATCGGCAGATCAAAGTACTGTTACTGTAGACATTCCAATTATTGATGATGCAATCTTTGAAAATACAGAATTTTTAACACTACAATTATCCAATGTATCAGAAAATGCCGTACTGGGTGATCCAGAAGCGTCTGTTCGTATTTACGATAATGATGGCGTTGTTGTAACCGGTGAAACAGATTTTGAAGGCGAGAATGTTATTTTTACAGTCACTCCTTCAAGTGTTATTCCAGCAGGTGCTGTATTTGAACTCCATCCAACAAACTCTAAAGCAACAGCAACAAAAGATGTTGATTATGATTCATCCACACTTCGTGCCTACTACATTGATGCACAAGGTCAAGAACACACTTTAGTTGAAGGTAAAGACACAGGCTTTGATTTGCCTGATGGCGTGAAGGAATTCTTTGTTTCTTATCAAAGCACTGTTGATAATGTACTAGAAGCAAATGAAACAGTGAGAATGCAAGTTTCAACAACTTTTGTTAATACTAGTGGGGAAGCTGTTGAAAACTTCGCTTTTGGTACAGCGACGATTGTGGATGTAACTGAAGCAACAATCGTCATAGGTGATGCAGGGTCCGTTGAAGAAGCGGATGGTGCTTACTTAACGTACAGCGTTGGCTTATCAAATGCCGTGGGTGAAGATGTAAATATCTCATTAAATACAGACGGAACAGCAACAAGCGGAACTGACTATGATGCCACGCTAGAATATCAATTAGCTGACGGAACATGGGCAAGTGCAACTAACGGCATTACCCTTCCAGCAGATGCAAGTACAGTCAGTGTTCGTGTTGCAGTAACAGATGATGCCATCACTGAAGGTTCTGAGACAGTGATTCTCGGCGCCACCACAACGAACAGCCAAATCACGGATGCAACAGATACCGGTTTAGGTACAATCACCGATGATAGAGGATCAGACAACCCCGATGTAGATGCCGATATCACCGCAAACATTAGCGTTGCAAATGCAGCGAATGTTGCAGAAGATAACGCAAGCTACTCAAAATTTACAATCAGCTTAGATGCAGCCGCGGCAGAAGATGTCGTCGCAACACTCTCACTGGGTGTTGATAGTGATGCTGCA
>Ga0209495_1002261_pt1 | contig 12739 bp, 4 predicted proteins | sample EN1Hudsemesocosm_FD_184629 | JGI IMG/M metagenome (GOLD analysis project Ga0209495, IMG submission 184629) | Methane-oxidizing microbial communities from mesocosms in the Hudson Canyon - EN1E Hudson Canyon (SPAdes) (version 2) | ecosystem: Environmental > Aquatic > Marine > Cold seeps | place... | reverse complement strand
ATGTTGTTTAATAGTTTGATTCTTATAGGGTAATTTAAGGTTTCTGGGTGTATGGGAAGGTTTTAGAGGAATTGGCTATATCACCTTGACATGGTAGGGGTCGGTGATTCGAATTCACTCGTGCCTACCATCTAAACTATTGTTTTAGATGGTATTCCTGAAAAGTCCAAATACTTAAATTCTCTCAAAAAACTCTTTAGCTGAAATTCTAGCTGAAAACTACTTTAGGGTAGGCTGCTTTTATTTCACCCTCAAACTATAGGCAACTGCTGCGGTTTTGTTTTCATTTCTGGATAGACCTTGCTAATCGCATTCCAAAGTCCTAAAACATCATCACCTATAGCCAGCTTGGGAACAACAATTAATCCTCTATGGCGAATATCTTCCAGTAATTCCTGTCCAGCTTTGTGTCGACGCACACCCAAGTGCCGGTGTGCTACAAATCAAAGCCACCACTAATAATAAAATCCTGAAGCAACTTATCAACTTTCATATTGACCTTAAATACCGAAATACTAACGCCTTCCTGCTCTTCAAAATAAGCCATCGCTTTGACTTTATCAACGCAGCTTTTTAAACCATCAAAGCGGCCAAATTCATTGATATTGGCCGCAGTTACTCCGGTATTCATCATACCGCTTAACTTACTTTTAAATGCGGCGATGTTTTCGTCTTCTGTGCTACCCAGTACGCTAACAACTTCATTAATTTGCGACTGTTTAGCAGCAGCTAAATATTCTGTTATGTACTCTCTAAAGGTTTTGCCTTGTTCTGGTTTAATATCACCGCGTTGCACATCATTTAAAAAAATATTGGCAAACTTTTGCTCTTCCTGGCTGAGGGTGGCAAACGATTTATGCAACTCATTGACTATTTTTTGAATATCGTTGCTGTTTGCATCGTCTTTGTGAATCGTCTTCAGATATTTATCAAAGCGAGAATTCATATAATCCGAGTCGATTTTACCTGTGTCTATTTCCGTTAAATGGCCCGATATTTCAAATGGCACTTCTTCGGTTCCACCGCCATTTCCACCACCACTGGATAATTCTTTATAACGTAATACCAATATCAAATAGGTATTTTCATCAAGATTTAGCGTCACTTCGGTTTTTTGCTTACCTATGCCAAAAAGGTAGGTCAGTTTACTCCAAACAAAACCTTGAATTTGCGCCGCGTCTAAATAGTCATTTAAGCCCGTAAACAATTTTGCAAATTGGCCACATACTGAAGCATCAGCTGGCAATTTTTCAAAGTTATTAATTCCGGCATTATCAAACAGCTCAACAATGTCATCATAAATGGCATTTATTTTTTTCAAATTGTTAGGTAGTTTATCGACAAAAAGCCCGACCGGTTTATCGCCGGAATACAGCTTAACCGCATCGTTGATATTGCGCTCCATACTGTGCGGGTAACGATAATAACGAATCGTACCAAAAGGTTTTTCATGTTCAAGGTAAAGGCGATTAGTACGAGAAAAGGCCTGTATGATGTTTTCATACTTGAGCACCTTATCCAGATACAAAGTATTTAACCATTTAGAATCAAACCCCGTGAGCATTTGATCGACTACAATCAACAGGTCAATTTGTTGCTCGGGCGTTTTTTCAAGGCGTAAATAAGGCTTTTTATGCGCGAGCCGCGCGGCAAGGTCTTTTTTAAATTTAGCATGGTTAGCTAAGGTAAAATCCCGACCATATTGTGCGTTATAGTCGGTAATAATTTCGATTAAGCCATCCTGTTTTAACTTTGTATTACCTGCATAGCTACTGCCTTCATCAATATGCGGATCAAAAAGGGCTGTTATTTTTAATGTCGGTGCTGCTTGTTTTAAACGGCGATAATACGCAATCGCTTCAGCAATACTGCTGGTGGCAAAAATGGCGTGGAACTTACTGTTTTGGCTCAGGCTCGTCCAATTTTCAATAATATCGTCAACCACTGTTTTCTGGTGTTCTGCACAGGTATATTGCGACTTAGGTACGTCATCTTCAATGCCTTTCACATACTTGCCATCGGCCTCGGTATGCCCCGCCATAGCGACTTTACGCATAGTGTGATTAAACACTTCTTTTTTCTTAGGGTCTAATAGGGCTTCACTTTCAGTATTCGCTTTAGCTTTTAGCAGTGCAACTTCTCTTCTTAGGTCTTTATCTTTGTAGGTCATCACCTTGTACGGATCGAAACCCAATACATTTTTATCGCGGATGCCATCAGCAATGCTGTAGCGGTGCAGTTCGCTACCAAATACGGTTGAGGTGGTGTTGTGTTTCTTTTGGTTTTCATCCTGAATCGGCGTGCCAGTAAAACCAAAAAATACCGCAGCAGGAAAGGTGTGTTTAATGGTAATCAGCATATCGCCAAAGGTGGAGCGATGGGCTTCATCAATAATAAACACCAGCCGCTGGTTGTTGATTATCTCAATATCGTGGCTTTGAAAGCTCACGCCCTCATTATTGGCATCTTCACTGATATTACTCATTTTTTGAATCGAGCTAACAATCAAGGTATCGGCAGGATCGGTACTTTTAAGTTTGGTGATTAATACCCCCGTATTTTCGGTAGCTTGTACCGTTTCACCCTCACTAGCAAAGTCCTGATAAGCTAGCAACGATTGCACGCCCAGCTCGATTCTATCCATTAAAAAAACCACTTTATCCGCATCTTTCGAGTGCGCAATAAGTTGCGCTGATTTAAAGCTGGTCATGGTTTTGCCCGAACCTGTGGTATGCCACACATACCCACCTAAATGGTCTTTATCGCCCCAGTTGGTTTTGGACACTTTGTCCGATATGGCATTGGCGGCATAGTATTGATAGCTGCGCATCACTTTTAGCACGCCGTCTGAGCCATCAGCCACGGTGTAAAAACCAATTAATTGGTGCGCCATGGGGATAGACAAAAAACGTGAGGCAATGCCTTTCCAATCATTAATTGGCTCGTTATCAAAGTCGGCCCAGTGAAAGTAAAAATCTTTATTAAATTTGCCATCCACTCCCGGGTTAGCAAAGTAAACCGTCTCGGCTGGCTCCATGGCGACAAACACCTGCACCAAGGCAAACAACCCCGAAAATACGGCCTCGGCGGAATATTTTTCGATTTGGTTATAGGCATGACTGACGGAGACACCGCTACATTTAAGCTCTATGTGAATTAATGGCATGCCATTAATCAAAAGCATCACATCGCCACGGCGGTCATTGAGTATGTGGGAGCTTTTGGCAAATCGGGGTTGCTGCACAATTTGGTAACGGCTTTGCCCGGCTGCAATTTCTTGGCGGTCGTAAATTTTTAGGCTGATTTCTTTGCCCAGGTGCAATGGGTCGTTAGGGTTGTCGCGGGTAATGGCCACGGTTTTGCCATTAATAAAGCCATTAAGTTTAAGCGGTGTTTTTAACTCACGTATTTGCTCCACAATTTGCTGCATTTCCGTGTCGCTTAGCGGCACATCGTTCAGGCGGTCAATGTCGAGATTGTTCTGAAACAAAATCGCCGCCCAGTTTTGCAGTAAATCTGCTTCGGTTGGATTTTTTAATACCTCATTTTCCCACCCTTTATTTTTTAACTCATCAATTAAGGCGGTTTCAAAGGCGGCTTCGTTGGTAAATGTCATGATTTCTTAGTCCCTTAAACAAACATTTTTTCTAAGCAGGCTTGCTTAATGTTATTGAGTTTTTTTAGTTGAGCTTGGTGTTGGGTTATTAGCGTGTCTAGCTGTTTGAAGAGGTTGCCGATTTTGGTTTGTTCTTCGAAAATAGGGGTGATGCAATTATCGTTTCCATAAGCACTAAAATATACGTGGGGTATTGTTGCGCCCGATATATGTTTACTAAAATCTATTTTTATCAAACAGCAATAAAGAAAATGTATGTCTGATTTTTCGGCCTGTATTGCTCCCATAGTACCAATAAAGCTTGTTTTTTTAGGTAAGAGCCTAACGCGTCCAACACCAGAACCATCTTTAATTATTGTAATATAGTCAAAATTTTGAACATTTTTATCTGTATAGCCAATGGCTTTATTAGCATCATGAAGCTTATATTTCCCCTCAATTGTTGCATCACTTACTGTGAGTGAGGATGTGTGATAAGTGCAAATTTCTTTTAATGCTTTATCCTCCCACTCCCCACAAAAACCCTTAAAACGAATCTCTGGCTCAGTTGCGCCTTGTTTGGGGAACATTTTTTCGAGCAGGGCTTTTTTAAGGTTTAATAGCTTGTTGTGCTTTTGCTGATGCTGGGCGATCAGGGTGTCGAGCTGTTGGAAGTAATTGCCTATTTTGGTTTGTTCTTCACTTTCTTCAGATACATAGATTGGCGTCGTTTTCGCCTGTTCAATTGTATAGTGAGAGATCGTACCAATATGAGTAATGCTATTAATATATTTTCTAAAAGGTGGGCTAGAGAAAAATGTAAAAAGAAGATACCCGTTTGTATCTGTAGTGTTTTTTAGCCATAGCAGATCTGCATCTTTAAAATACATAGGATCGATTGTCGTAATTAAATACGGTATTCCTATTGAGCCGCCTCCGGTTATCAAAAGATCATCTTTTTTGACGGTGCCTGATCTAGCCGATAACTCTTTATAAAGCTCAAAAGAAATATAGGCTTTTTTATTTTCTTGGCCTTTGTATATCGATACAACATCGCTCGTTCTAAAAAAAGGAACACCTGTATCCGTCCATTCATTTTTATGAACTCTCGCTGCTGATGTGATATCTAATAATTTGCCTAATTCACTACTTACCCACTCCCCACTAAATCCCTTAAACCGAATCGCAGGCACGTTATTTTCAGCATTCATCTTATTCATCCATCAAAAACGCTTTCAACTCAGCCAAGCCTTGTTTGTCAAACTCGTTGCCGCTGAGTTCGTCGATTAAACCGGCTAATGCTTGCTCGGTGCTTTTGATCTCGCTCGCTACATCGGCATAGGTGGTGGCGTATTTATCCGCCAACTTTTGCACTTGGCTGGTGAGTTGGTGAATCAGGCTGGTTGGCAATTGACTTAACTCACTAAGCAATGGGGTGATCCATTTGAGTTCTAGCAAGTTATTCACTTGCTCATCACTTAAGTTTTCGATGGTGGTTTTGGTTTTAAGATGTAGTGCTTCGGTGTCGGCTTTAACTTCTTTTTTTAGGTCGCCTTCTTCACTCAATAAATCATTAGCTTTGACTATTTTTTTTTCAAATGAGTCTTCTGCAAATTCAACATGTGACTGAAGTGTTAGTATGTATTTATTTACATTTCCTTTGCCATAGGTTCCGTCTTTATTGGCTTGAATATTCCCCCATTTAACCTGGTTATGGCTTTCGATGAAGCCTAGTTTTTCTGGTTTCTTTGCTTTGTTGTCAAGATTCTCAATGTAGGCTTTTAATGTATTTATCTCTTCAGATTCCACGTCTACATATATTTCTTTCAGCACTTTAGTTATCTCCGCTTTTACAAAAGCTGTATTGCCATCATTCAATATGGCGGAGTCTTTTTCTTCTTCTGTAAAAGAGTCGATAATTTCTTCAAGCTCTGCGCCTATTTCGGCTAGACTGTTTTCTTGTTGCTTCAGGGCTTGAAGCTCGTCATTCAAATAGGTAGTTTGCACTAAGGCAAACGGCATGATGTGACCTACCCAGCCGTCTTGCACTTCAGTGTCTTTGCCTTTGAATTTTTTGGTGACTATGTTTGGGTCAACCTGTTTGCTGGCTTCAAAACCTTCGGTTTGCAGCATTTCTAAATCGGCGGCGATGGTTTGCCAGTGATTATTAAGCAATTGGTAGGCTTGGTATTTGTCGATTAAGCTGATGTCATTGAAGGTTGTTTTTGCTACGCGTGTAAAAAGTGCATGGCTTAGTACGCCTTCCTGTTGGGCAATGTTAATTGTGTTCCACTGAGTGATTAACTCGGTTTTAAGGTAGCTATCAAAATCACTAAAGGCAGTGGCATAGCTTTGAGCGAAACTTTTTACTTCGCTGTGTTGGGTAATAGTGTGCTTTACCTCATCAACCGCAATGGCTAGCTGGGCATAGTGGCTTGAGTTATTGGTGAATAAGGCTTTACGCAACGCTGGAAAGGCTTGCCAATAATGATCAAATTGCTTGATTTCGCTCACTGGAATGCCGCCGAGCATAGTGGCGTGTAAATCCCAACTTTCGGCGGCCGCAGCGGAATCTACATACCTTGGAATATTAAGGTTGTAGTCGTTTAGGCGGAGGGTCTCTTTACTCACCAATTGTGAAAACTTTGCGTTGTTCTCGCGGTTAATCACGGCATCGGTAATACGTTTAATATCCGAGGCTTGCAGTTTGTTGTTTTTACCCACTTTTAAAAAGTGTTTGGAGGCATCAATAACCAGCACATCGGTAGTTTCACGTTTTTGGCGTAATACCAAAATAACCGTAGGAATACCCGTACCAAAAAAGATATTGGCAGGTAAGCCGATAATGGCATCGATGTGGTTTTGCTCAATTAACTGTTTACGAATCGTGCCTTCTTCACCGCCACGGAATAACACGCCGTGGGGTAAAACAATCGCCATCATGCCGTCTGGTTTTAGGTGATATAAATCGTGCAGCAAAAAAGCGTAATCGGCTTTAGTTTTAGGCGCTAAGCCAAAGCGTGAGTAACGTGGGTCGTTTTCATCAAAATAAGGCCAGTCGTCTTCTAGGGTATCACCGTTGCGAGTGACAATATTATTGGGTTTTATGCCGCGCATGATTAAGTTCATACGGGTTAAGTTGTAAGTATTTTTTTTGAGTTCTTGGGCAAAGTATTTAATGTTGTCTTGACCCTCGACATGCTTAGCAATGCTATTACCGATATTAATCAATAATGAACCTGAGCCACTGGTAGGGTCATAAATTTCTATTTTTTCTTTATCTTTACAATGGTGCGCGATGATCTCTGACATGAGCAGTGAGACTTCATGGGGAGTGTAGAACTCACCGGCTTTTTTGCCGGCATTAGCGGCAAACTTTTCAATCAGGTATTCGTAGATATACCCCAGTACGTCGTAGTCTTGCTTGCCATCCATTGGAATTGCTTTTATCAGTTGCAGCAAGTCACTAATCGCTTTGGTTTGTTTGGCTGCGCTTTCGCCTAATTTACTTAGGCCGGTTTGCAGGGTGTTAAAAATACCATCGAACAGTTTTTTATGATTGCTGTGTATTAGACGCTCAAAGGCAGACAAGGCATCACGCACGTTGGAGACATCAAAACCACTGCCTTTTGCCAGCCATGTTGAAAACAAATTGTCATAGGCAATAAAGTAGCCTAGCTCTTTTCTGATGTAGTCGGCTGTTTCGGTATCGTCTTCGCTCAGTAATGCGATGTCAGCATTGGACATGCCTTGCTTTTTGGCGTACTGGATTTGTTGATCTGATAGGTATTTATAGAAAATAAAGCCCAGAATGTAATCTTTGTACTCATTGGCTTCAATTTTTGAGCGCATCTGATTAGCAGATTCCCAAATTTTGGCTGCTAATTGTTGTTTGTTCAAAATCTATGTCCTTTTTTTATCTTAGCTGGGGTTGAATTAGTATGTATAACTAATAATTATACTGTTTCTGTGTATCTTCTCTAATTTAAACAACACAATTAATTGTGTTTTTAGCTAACATTTTTAACTGTATATCACTCTAAAATATCAAGATATTCAGTTTTGGATATCAGAAAAGCAAATGAGAAAACTTAACTCTTAGTCCGCTTTTGTCAGAAAGTGAACATACATCTTTGTAAGGATTTAAGTAAAGAAAATTGAAATTATCCTTATAAATAAAAAACTACTGTTCTTAATTATACCAATCCTAATAAACAGTAGACATCTTTCCTAAATAATTATGTAATGTTCTGAAGCTAAGGTTCCACAAGGTATTGCAGGGAAGTAATAGGCGGGCCAACACGTGGTTCGCCTAAATTGTATTTAAAAGCAATTCGTCAAGCATTCGACGAATTGCAATTTTTAAAACAAGCGACTGCGTAACATCAGTTAGTAAATTAGACTAATCAATATACTTTCCATAACCTGAAATCTTAGCTTCTAGCTGTTAAAAATATATTTTCTTTACCCAACGACTCTAAAATAAAAATAGCTTTATCAAAAGTCCTGAAAATTATCACTAGCATTGGCCTTCAGGGACTATCAATTTATAAGTTTAGTGCTTGCAAGAGCTTATTCCCGTTGCCGCTGTTCTTGAGCTTGTAGCGCCAGACTGTAAATCACAGGAAAGACTAATAAACTTAATATTAATACCGTGACCATTCCTCCCAACACTGGCACAGCAATGCGCTGCGTGACATCGGCTCCTGCACCTGTTGCCCACATAATGGGTAATAGACCAAGCATAGTCGTAAAGGCGGTGATTGCTACAGGACGGACACGCTGAGCGGTCGCGTTTTCAACAGATACTTTGATGTCCTGAACTGTTAACGGTGCTTGTTTTTGTTTTCTAAGCCGAGAAATTTCGATATCAATGAAGTTTAGCACCATCACGCCAGTTTCAGCGGCTGTTCCTGCTAAAGCGATAAAGCCAACATAAACGGCCACCGATAAATTAAAATCGTACCAGTAAATCATCCAGATGCCACCAATTAAACCGAAAGGAATAGTTAACATGACGATGACCGGTTCTACTAGGTTACGAAAGGTAAAATACAGTAATAAAAAGATTAGCAATAGTGTCAATGGTACGACGACACGTAAACGCTGCGCGGCTCTTTCCATATATTCAAATTGTCCTGACCAACTGATGGTATAGCCTTTGGGGATTTTCACTTGTTCTGCCAAAGTCTTTTTTGCTAGTCTGACAAAACCACCTATATCAGAAGTTTTAATATCAACATAGATCCACGCATTAGGGCGAGAGTTTTCACTTTTAATGGCTGGTGGCCCGCGTCTTAATGTAAGTTTAGCAACCAAGGTGAGCGGAATTTGTGCTCCGGTGGGCGTTGGAATCAAGACGCGTTTTAGGCTTTCCATATTATCGCGTAGTTCACGCGGATAACGTAGGTTGACGGGATAACGCTCTAAACCTTCAACTGTTTCGGTTACATTCATGCCTCCAATGGCACTTTGAATTACATCTTGTACATCACCCGTGGTTAGCCCATAACGAGCCGCTTCCTCACGGTTTATATCAAAATCCAGATAATAACCACCAACCGCACGATCACCGAAAGCTGATAAGGTATCCGGTATTGTTTTCATGGCCTGTTCAATGGCTTTGGATAAATGTTGTAATTCATTCAAGTCTGGGCCGGATACTTTAATGCCAACGGGGGTTTTAATGCCGGTAGAAAGCATATCAATACGAGTTTTAATGGGCATAGTCCAAGTATTAGCGACACCAGGAAAGCGTATCGCTTGATCCATTTCTGACATTAACTCTTGGGTAGTTTTATCAGGATTTGGCCATTGCTCTTTAGGTTTAAGACTAATTGTGGTTTCAATCATTGATAACGGTGCAGGGTCGGTCGCAGTATCGGCTCGACCGACTTTACCGAAGACATGCTTAACTTCAGGAAAAGTTTTTAATATTTTATCTGTTTGCTGTAGTAGTTCCTTGGCTTTAGTAATGGAAATCCCCGGGAAGGTGCTTGGCATATAAAGAATATCGCCCTCATCTAAAGGCGGCATAAATTCGCTACCGATTTTGCTTAATGGATAGGTGGTAGAAACAAGCAATGCTGTCGCTATTATTAAGGTAACAAAGCGCCAACGCATCGCTGCTTTTAATAAGGGAGAATGAATCAAATGCAGGAAGTGGTTCGCTGGATTTTTATGCTCAGGAATGATTCGGCCACGAATAAAATAACCCATTAATACAGGTACAACGGTAATGGTTAATAGTGCTGCCGCTGCCATTGCGTAAGATTTGGTATAAGCGAGCGGGGCGAATAGTCGACCTTCTTGAGCTTGCATGGCAAAAATAGGGATAAAGGATACAGTAATAATTAACAAAGAAAAAAACAGTGCGGGACCAACTTCTTTTGAGGCATTAGCAACAGCTTGCCAGCGCTCTTCTTTAGTAAGTTCGGATTTTTTCTTTTCGGTTGCTTCAGCCAAATGCTTATGCGCATTTTCCACCATAACAATCGCACCATCAACCATATCGCCAATGGCAATTGCTATACCACCTAATGACATAATATTAGCGTTAAGCCCCTGCATTTTCATCACAATAAAGGCTATTAAAATGCCTAAGGGCAGGGTAATGACAATCACTAGAGCAGAACGTAAATGCAATAAAAATAGAGCTACCATAAGACAGACGATAATCAGTTCTTGGCTTAGCGCTTCTTTCAATGTGTTTACAGCACGTTCGATCAAATCACCTCGGTCATAAACGGGAATGATTTCGACGCCTTCGGGCAGCCCCAATCTAAGTTCATCAAGTTTCTTTCTGACACCGGCAATCGTTGTTTTGGCATTTTCACCAAAACGCATAATAACCACACCACCAACAGCTTCACCTTCGCCATCTAGCTCCACTAGACCCCGACGTAATTCAGGCCCTATATGCACATGCGCCACATCTTGTAAGCGAATTGGCGTGCCGTTGATATCAACGCCTAGCGGTATGCTATTAATGTCGGCAATTCCTCGAATATAACCGAGGCCACGTACCATATATTCGGTTTCAGCCATTTCTACTAAGCGCCCACCGACATCGTTGTTCGAGCGTTGAATGGCGAGTTTAACTTTGGCTAGTGGAATACCGTAAGCGAGTAGGGCGTTTGGATCAACTTCAACCTGATATTGTTTGACGAAACCACCGACAGAAGCAACTTCGGACACGCCCGCTACTGTTTGCAATGGATAGCGCAAATACCAATCTTGAATCGAGCGCAATTGAGCTAGGTCATGTTTGCCTGTTTTATCGATTAACGCATATTCGTATACCCATCCGACGCCAGTCGCATCAGGCCCCAATGATGGGTTGATGCCTTTCGGCAAGCGATTACTGGCATAATTCAAATATTCCAATACCCGCGAACGCGCCCAATACATATCGGTGCCATCCTCGAAAATGATATAGACAAAAGACAGGCCAAAAAAAGAATAACCGCGCACAACCTTGGCTTTTGGCACAGCTAGCATAGCAGTAGTTAAAGGGTAGGTGACTTGATCTTCGACTACTTGCGGTGCTTGCCCCGGATATTTGGTAAACACAATAACTTGAACATCAGACAAATCAGGTATTGCATCTAATGGCATGTTTTTAAACGACCATAAACCTGCTGCACCTAAAATAATGGCGGCTAGTAGTACGATGAGTCGATCTTTAATAGAGTTGTCGATTAAAGCCTTAATCATGCTGATGTCCTGCATGCGGATTGCTATTTTTGGGGGGACTTTCTATAAGCTCATTATTTGGCACACGAGTCATATCCATAGAGTCATCATTACTTTTCTGTGGTTCCAGCATTTTGGCTGTTGCTTCACGTAATTTTGATTCTGAATCTAATAAAAACTGTGCAGAAACAACAACTTTTTCACCTGAATGTAGCCCCGCTAAAACGGCTACTTTGCCATCAGACTCAAGCCCAAGAGTGACCAAACGAGGTGCAAATTTACCGGGAGAACGTACGACAAAAACCTGATTACGTGCGCCCGAGCGAATTACGGCTTCAGAAGGAATAACAATGACATTTAATTGCGTACCGGCTTGAATAGTAACTTCGGCAAACATTTCCGGTTTTAATAGCAGGTCTGGATTATCAAACACTAGACGAACTTTAATCGTGCGCGTTTTAGCTTCTGCATAAGGGTAAATATAGGATAAGTGGCCTTTAAAGGTTTTTCCTGGAATACCTGCTAGTTGCATTTCTACTGCATCACCTTGCTTTACCCAAGGTAATTCATATTCATAAATATCCACTAAAACCCAGACTTTACTCAAATCAGCAATCATATAGATTTCTGTTTCAGGCGTTACAAACTGTCCTTCGCGAGCACCGATTTTCATCACAACACCATCAGCAGGAGCATGAATATGCAAGCTTTTTTTGATTTTCTGACTGTGCTCTAAATCATGTAGTTGATGCTGGGGAACATCAAGTAGTTTTAATCGTTCGCGTGAGCTTTGTACCAGTTCTTTAGCACCTTGACGTATATCTGCTATCGGACTGTTTTGTAAGGCTTTAAGATTATTTAATGCGAGTATATATTCCTGCTGACTGGCAACTAATTGCGGCGAGTAAATACTCAGTAAATCGGTATTTTTTTGCACCCATTGTCCGGTTTTATCAACATTAAGTTGTTCAATCCAACCTTCAGTTTTAGGGTGTAAATGCACCATGCGCTGCTCATCAAAAGCGACACGCCCCACGGCACGAACAATGTGCGACAGTGATGTTTGTATCGCTGTCGCAGTACGTACGCCAATATTTTGCACTGTTACTCCATCAATATTTACAGTGCCTGCCGGCTCACTAATAGCGATTTTTTCTTCAGCATAAACAGGCACATAATCCATTCCCATATTATCCTTGGTAGGAGTAGCCGAAGTTATTTCAGGATTCATGGGATTACGATAAAATAAAATTTCAGGCGGACTCAGTTTTTTTTGTTCTACAAAAACAGGAATATAATCCATGCCCATTCCATCTTTAGCGGGAATAGGGGAGGTAACTTCCGGATTCATAGGATTGCGGTAAAAAAGGATTTTTGGCTCACTAATATTAGGATCAAGGTGATCATGTGCCAGTTGAGAGCTTGCCAACCAATAACCTCCGGCAAGCC
>Ga0209495_1002258_pt1 | contig 12748 bp, 12 predicted proteins | sample EN1Hudsemesocosm_FD_184629 | JGI IMG/M metagenome (GOLD analysis project Ga0209495, IMG submission 184629) | Methane-oxidizing microbial communities from mesocosms in the Hudson Canyon - EN1E Hudson Canyon (SPAdes) (version 2) | ecosystem: Environmental > Aquatic > Marine > Cold seeps | place... | reverse complement strand
AAAATATACACAAAGTGACTTAAATGAGGTTGCTGCTAAACTCAATAATAGGCCAAGAAAAACATTAGGTTTTTACTCACCATCAGATAAACTTAATGAACTGTTGCAGTGACCGGTTGAATCCAAGTCGGTTATAAATGGGGGGATTACAACGGGGCATTGAGGTTGCAGGTAGCAATCGTTCGATGGCTTACGGATATTAATACCCGTCTCTAAGACAAACGGGTTCTACCCACCCAGAGCAAGGGGTTTCCAGTAACCGAAAGTCGGTTGACTTAACCTAACAAGCCTAGCGTCATTAACAAATCACTACGACAGCACTTGGTTCTTTCCAGAATCAAGTGTTGTCTTTGATTGCATCAACACCCAATAGTGATTTACCCCTCTCTCGCGCGACACCCAACCCTGCAATCCACCCCAAAGCCAGCAGCACCAACGAACCACATACTGCCGGAGTCGTTCCAGATTGACTCCTTGCTCGTAAAGCCGGCGGTAGCGGTGGGTTAGGCGCTTAATACTCTCAGCTGAAGGGTGTTACTGCGGATACAGATACGCCTATTTCCGTAGACCAAACCCATGATTATTTATCACGTGCATAGTCCTCACGCGCTCTATCTGCTTCACAGCAGCATCAAATTTAAGCATTAACATTTGACTGCCAATCTCAGGAGACGCTTTGCTTGCATCACCATGAGAGCCATTGTAAAGATTGTCTATTTCACTGACTTTGTATTGCAATTTAACACCTGCTGGGAAAACCGTGAGCATTTCAGAAGTATCCCTAATACCCGCATGAAAACCTATATCCCATTTCGAAAAACCCTTCTTCTCCAACCATCCAAACTGCTCATTTTTGAAGTAATAATCACCTACATACTGTACAAGAATTTTTTCATCTTCCCATTCTTTACTAAGAAGCTCTGCGACAACATGCTGCGAGTCCTGATTACCACCACTGTCACCAACAAAATAAATTTCTTTGAATCCATGTGATTTTAAACTCCGTGCGGCATATTCAATAATTTGTTCAAAAACTTTGGTAGGTACTGTTATCGTACCTGGGAAACTCATATGCCCTATTAACTTATTAAGTGCCTTAGTTGCACGGCACCAATATAGTTGTATCATTTGATCCTTCATAGTTAACGATGAGGCATTCAATAGACCATGTGCTCATTTCCATTATGGCTTTTACAGCTACTGTAGCTTCTCCACTTGAGCCTTCAATGCTATACGAGATATTCGCGAAGCCTTCAGGTCCAGAGGTTTGCATATTGCCACTTACAAACCCAGTTTCAACAGGTACGCCAACGCGTGACATTACTTCTTGAGAATTTGTTACATAATTCATAGATATTTTGTAAGGCTCAGAATCATTAAAGATGCTTAGAATAAGAAAAGTAACTGCGATGCAAAAGAACAAGATAACACTAACGAAGATGAGGCCAGCCTTAACCCACTTTCTTTGAATTTTCTTAAAATGCGCAATACTTTCCCATCTTCTGTAACGCCAAGCCCATTCGTTTCCTTTTAGACCTAGGTATACAATCATAAAGGCGTTTACAACTGGGCAGAAAACCCAAAATGCGCGGTAGGTATTATTCCCAATACCCCATATCCAACTTAAAAGAACTGCGCCCCAATTCCATCCTTGAATTTCGGGCGGAATTACTGACTCTTTACCTTGACCAGAAGTATTATTATCCATGTAATTTTTAGTAACCGGAGTTATAAGGGTTCGTAACTTAACAGCCTAGCGTTATTAACAGACAGCACTTGGTTCTTTCCAGAATCAAGTGTTGTCTTTGCTTGCAGTAACACCCAATAGTGATTTACACCTCTCTCACGTGACACCCTACCCTGCAACCCACTCCAAAGCCAGTAGCACCAACGAACCACAGTCTGCCGGAGTCGTTCTAGACTAACTCCTTGCTCGTAAAGCTGGCGGTAGCGGTGGGTTAGGTGCTTAATACTCTCAGTTACTGCGGATACAGATGTACCTGTATCCATAAGTCAAAACCATAGTTATTTACTCAGATTCACTATCTCTCCATTTATTGACGCAGTCAACTGTCAAACAGGGTTTTTATGACGTAATTCACGAGTTATTCGCTGATTTGTAAGCATGGGCTTACACATTCTCCGTCTGCATTCATCACACGATAAAAACACGTTGACAGCTAAAAATACGGGGCGTACAACTGATGTCATGGGATAAGAGATTGTTTTGTATGCCATAGACAGAATGAGTTTGGAACTGATAAAGAGGGGAAGCTTATGGGGGATCATAAAAGGTTTAACCAGAGTTGGAATATTCTTAGTATTTTTAACGTTGCTGACTGGCAGCAGGAGTGCCAATGAAGCGGAGTTCAATGCGGAACACCAAGCGTGTGACGCGTAATTTAACATGGATGCAATGCAGGCATTTGAGATGGAGCCATCGCACCCCTTTGTGCAATGCCATGTCGCCGTGAATGAAGCGTATCCAGCCGCATGGGTCAATTGGCGTCGGCAAAATGCTCGAACTCGGGGCATTGAGGTTGCCGGCAACAGTGGCGGGAACCGGAGAGGATTATGTGGATAATACCCGTCTCTAAGACAAACGGGGTCAACCTACCGAAAGATGGGGTTTTCCAGTAACCGGAAGTCGGTTGTTGTCACCTAACAGCCTAGCGTCATTAACAACTCACTACGACAACACCCAATAGTGATTTACACCTCTCTCACGTAACATCCAACCCTGCAGTCCTCCCCAAATCGAGCAGCACTAACTGAATCGCCCAGAGTTTTGTAGCCATATCGAAGCGTTACAATGTAACACTGACGGAGGTGTTTATGAGTGGGAAACGGTATAGTGAAGACTTTAAGATCGAAGCTATCAAGCAAATCACAGAGCGTAATTATCCAATTGGGCAGGTATCCAAATGACATGGAGTCACCACCAAGGGTTTATATGCTTGGATTAAACGATATAGTGATGGGCCATCACAACATTCTCAAATAACAGATCAACTGAATAATAGACCTAGGAAAACACTGATGTTTGAAACACCAAAACAAGTTTTACAGAAGAGTGTTGCATTGACAGGTTGAATCTACAACCGCATATTTTGCCAAAGAGTCCGAGTGAGATATGCATTTATAAAGGCTCATCAAAGTCAGCATGCTATTCGTTTATTGTGCCAGGCAGCTCATGTACATCGTAGTGGTTATTATGCATAGCTGCAACAACCTCAATCTTTAAGAACAAAAGAAGATAAACGACTGCTAGGGCTTATTAAGCGATCATGGATAGCAAGTGGCTGTGTTTATGGCTATCGAAAAGTACATCATGATTTGCGTGAATTAGGTGAGTCGTGTAGTAAAAGTCGTGTTGAACGATTAATGAAGCACTATAAATTAAAGGTTCATGTTGGCTATAAGAAGCGGCGTTATATGAATAGTGGTGAGCCTGCCACCGTAGCGCCTAATATTTTAAAGCGCCAATTTGATATCGGGCAGCCAAACCTATCATGGGTAACCGATATTACTTACATTCGGACGTGTGAAGGTTGGCTCTACCCTGCCGTAGTATTAGATTTATTTTCACGATAGATTATTGGCTGGTCAATGCAGTCACGTATGGAAGTTGACTTAGTTATGAGGGCATTAATAATGGCGATGTGGAAACGAAAACCAGATAGTGAGGTAGTTGTTCATTCAGACCAAGGCAGTCAATATACTTGCTCTGAGTGGCAATACTTTTTAGAGGCCAACAAATTAAAAAGCAGTATGAGTCGTCGAGGAAATTGCCATGATAACGCAGTTGCAGAGAGTTTCTTTCAATTATTAAAACGCGAACGAATCAAGCGAAAGATATATGCAACTAGAGATCTAGCACGACAAGATATATTTGATTATATCGAGATGTTTTACAATCCCGTTCGCAAACATGGCAGTAATGATATGCTGTCACCCATTGAATATGAAAAAAGATATTTCATGAAGCTTGGACTGGTCTAGAAAACACTGGGCGATTCAGTTTTGAATGTAATTCCAGATCCCCTCTGGCGCTACCCACGATAGTATCCAAAATTACCTACGCCTACCGGGGACTACCAGTCCTCGCGTTCGCTTTCTAGGGCTGGCAGCGGCGGTAATAACCGCTTCTGTAAGCTGTTTGATTAACGGTGTTAAAATACCGTCTTTACCGGTTAAATCTTTTCCTGCCTGTAGCTCTTTAAGGGCTTCATCAAAATCAAATGAATTGGACATAATGTATCACTCCTTAATGCTTGCGCATTAATATTAAAGGAATGACACAGATTTTTGAACACTACCAGATATACCTTCTGTACGATTACTGGATGTTGTTGTCGCAGCGAATTGTTAATAACGATAAGCTGTTAAGTTATAACCATCTGCCGTCATGTTACTGGATAAATTCCTGCTTTGACCCCGGTTGTCTTATAGTTATGTTTTATCCGCAACCTCTCCAAGCAGCACTGTAATTCCCTGCCGCTACCCAGTGTGCCCCGTCATATATGACAGTGTTTCGTATCTAATTGCTAAAGCAATACGATTATGGGATATAGACTGACGACATATAGTGTTGGTCTATAATAGAACCCATTTTTTATCAGGGGAGTCGTTGCAGTGAGACCACAGCCCGAATGCTCCACTCTCAGTTTCATGTACGATGAGTCGACCCCAGAAGTATGTAATGGTACCATTACGACCGATTTTGGTCGTATCGCATTTAAATTTTGAATGATTTTGAGCCCAATAACCAACAAAAGCATCATCTTTGTTTTTAAGGTGTATATAGCCATCTAGAGCGTTATTATAGGTACCAATAAATTTTTTATTATCATCTATTAGCGGAACAACATTACCGCGGCTGGTCGAATAATTCGAATTTAATAGATCCCATTTGTTATCAGGGAAATCGTTGCAGTGAGACCATAGCCCGAATGGTCCACTCTCACTTTCATGTACGATAAGTCGACCCCAGAAGTATGTAATGGTACCATTACGACCGATTTTGGTCGTATCGCATTTAAATTTTGAATGATTTTGGGCCCAATAACCAACAAAAGCATCATCTTTGTTTTTAAGGTGTATATAGCCATTTAGAGCGTTATTATAGGTACCAATAAATTTTTTATTATCATCTATTAGCGGAACAACATTACCGCGGCTGGTTGAATAATTAATACTAGGCGGATTAGACGTTATTTCAGGTTTATTAGCATTATTATTTGTTGAATTATTCGAATTTAAAAGTAACGTGGAATTATCTGGTTCAGAAATAGCTTTTGGTTCTTGATTTTCGTTTCCAAATAATGCATTAAAAAAACTACTAATATCTTTTTTGCTAGTGCTGGTTCGTATTTTATCTACTTGGTTAATTAAAAATTCAATATTTTTATTCTGTGGAGTGGGAACTTGGGTTTGTCTATTTATTTTAGATTCAATATTAATGTTCTGTGATGTAGAAGCTTGAGGTTGTCTATTTGTTTTAGACTCAGTATTGTTGTTTTGAGCACTGGGGTTTTGAGTCTGTCCATAATTTTTATTTTTCCAAATAAACCAAGTGGGGGCAACCCATACCCAATAACCAGCTTTGCCGTCCTTATCACACCATAATCCACCCGCCCAATAACCGTAATCGTAGGAATTTCCATATTTGGCTTGATCACTAGGACATTCTATTGTTTGAATTAGATTATCATATTTATTATGTACAGATCTTTCGTCAGCAATGACCTGAAAAATTAATATTGATCCTATTAGTATTAAGAAAAATCTGTTCATCTTTATAGCCTTATATTTGTGAATGATATGTAACCTATAAAATTAAATTCACAATTTTTTATTCTTACTCGTTTAAAACATTTTTCAGAATAAAATATCAACTCTTATTTTGTGCAAAGAATTTGATAAATTTAAACAAGCGCGCCACTATTTTTACAAAAGCTTGTTTTGGGCATCCGAGCCCAAGCAAGCGGCAAAAATTACGTGGCAATTAATGCGTACTTCGCCTCGATTCGTCCTGCGTTTGTGTCACTGCGTCACATCATTGCAAGCTCGATGCAGACTCCGTGACATTACCTCAAATGACTAGACGGCGTTTCGGATGTCATTCCAGACCCCCTCTGGCGCTACGCACGACGGGTGCCCAGAATTACCTACACCTATCGCGGACTACCAGCCCTCGCTTCGCTTTCCATGGCTGGCAGCGCCGGTACTTTAATAGTGCCTGAGCTGTGTCGTAAACATGGCGTCGTCCAAAGTACGTATTATCAATGGAAATCAAAATATGGCGGTATGGTAGCCTCTGATTTATCTCGACTCAAAGCGCTTGTTTTTTAGAACTACACAAACACTTCCAATGCATAATAGGCAGAATTGTCAACACCTGTTAGGTTTATAGCCTTATCTACAACGATTTGTTCAGTGTATTCAGCAGCTGCAAGTAATAATGAAGATTTGGTAAAAGTTCCATTATCTAATAATGCCGTATATTGGTCATGAGTAGCTTGATCTGGCGTAACACCAAAAAGGTTATAATAAACCTGATCTAAAAAAACCCCATTCTCGGCAGGCATGTAATTTGCGTTAACTATTAAATCAAATACTTGAGTCAGGCTCATTCCTGTATCAACTATATCCAATGCAGGAGACATATAGGCGTCAACATAACCTACACCAAATGCTGTAACGATTGCTACAACAGAAATTTCAGAATTTGTATCGGACTCAAGAGCAAACGCTCTATCCTTAAAACTTAATCTTTCAATGTTATTAAGAATATAACGATGATCATTCGCAGCTTGGTCTGTAACAACTATACGTCCATCGCCATCCAGAGAAAAATCATAGCTAGCAAAATTATTGCTGAAATTAACAAGGTCAATTCCAACACCTCCATCAATAAGGCCATAATCAGTTGTTGCTGTTAATTCATCAAACCCATCCGTTCCTGTTAATTCTAATGGTGCAACAGGTGTTAAAACAGGGTCTGCAGGCTCGCCCTCAGCACTTGGATTTAAACCAGAAGCCCCCCTTAATCCATCTGAACCGTAGAAAAAAGCCAATGCCGCTTTATCATATTCCATAAATTCAGTTTTGTTTTCGCCAGCCCAGGTATAAGACATCACTGTCGTGTTCGTGTCATGCGTCCCAGTTGGTAGTGTAGCTCTATCATCAAACGGATGAGCAAGACCCAATGCATGCCCTAATTCGTGTAATAGCACCTGATACCCAGCGCCTCCTGGAGATGGATTTTCATTGATATCCTTAGATTCATTCACATCAAGATAAATATTGGCATAAGGAAGATAAGAAGTTAGTGTTTTTTCGTCACCCGTATAACTGTATGAAGAACCTGTTTGACATAACCCTGCTGCATTTATTCCTGGCACGATTAAATCGGCTTGATAAAATGTCATTGTAACCTGAGAGTTATCCTCTGACTCTTGGAAATCTATACCAGTTAAACCCCCAACATACGAAAGCGCCTGACGCGCAGCGCCAATTTGATTAGCATTCATGAGTGCAACATCCGACGTAGAGAATGCGGAGTGAAGATTATTATTATATGTAAAACTATAATAAATAGTGCTTAATGGTGCTCCTTCAGCTGTTGTTAGATAATTCCAAGCTGGCGCCCAACTTCCTATAAGCGAATTCGTTGTATCTACATCTGATTCTGGTATTGAAATATCACTAAGTGTTGCCATTTTTTTCTCCCATTAATAGTAAAATATTACAAATTGATGTCCCCACAAAAAAATTGGGCTAAAAGTGCTACAGGTTCCGTAACATTACTCTAGCGAAACCCAGAGTTATTTACTCAGCTTCACTATCTCTCCATTTATTGATGCAGTCAACTGTCAAAGAGGGTTTTTATGACGTAATTCACGAGTTACTAGCTGATTTGTAAGTATTGACTTACAAACTATTCATCTCACTCTGAAAATACGGGGCGTACAACCGATGTCATGGGATAAGAGATTGTTTTCTATGCCATTGACAGAATAAGTTTGGGACATATTCTGGGTTTTTTTATGCCCCAAAAGATAAAGAACTGTATGTCGTCAAAACATTTTGGACAATTAGCTACCTGATTTAAGAGACAAATTAATTTGTAATTCCCCCTAAAAACCACTGGAGTTATAAGTAGAAAATTCTAGTATACTAAAAGAAGGAGTCACGTTACACAGACAGTCAAATCCTGTCGATATTGAAACAAAATGAAGTCGGTACGCCAGTTCCAGAGCTCTGCCGTGAACACGGCATGAGCAATGCGACATTTTATAAATAGCGTTCTAAGAGGAAAGCCCTTGGCTATCCGGTATGACAATGGGCCTAAGTAGATGAGTCAGACACTCAAAGACTGGACGATAAAGCGACAAATTACGTTACTTTATATTCAGCCTGGAAAGCCAACGCAAAATGCGTATATCGAACAATTTAATCGGATAGCCCGACATGAATGGCTGGATTTACACCTTTTTGAATCCATAGAACAAGCCCAATTATTGGCTACTCAATGGTTTTGGACTTATAATAATGAACGCCCACACTCTGCAACTGGAAGAATCCCACACCCAATCAGTTACTGAATGTAGCTTAACCTCTACTTATAACTTCAGTTATTAATGGAGAGATTACAAATAGCCATGGATAAAAAAAAGATAAAAGAAGAACTTATAATCCCTAAAATGAAATCTGGAGAAGAATTAGTCGGTTTTTTTCAGGCTAACTGGATGCCATCTTTTTGGTGGTTTTTATTAATTGGACCTTTAGTATTTTTGGGTACGAGAACTTATTATGTAGGGATAACTAACCTTGGGATTCATTTTAATAAACTAACATTTTTTGGCAAGCCCCCCAAATACAATTACTTCACCTGGGATGAAATAGACAAGTTGAAACTTGGAAAAGGGATTATAACAATACCTCTAAAGCTGGAATTTTCAAATGGTAGAAAAATAAAACTCAATGCTCAACTAAAGGGACTTGATAGAGTTCCAAAACTAGACGAGAAGACTAATAAATTTTTAGTTTCAAAAGCGTCTTAATATGGAATTATTAGTATTTACTTTATTTATATGGTTCTTGGGATTATTTTTCCTTCGACCGATGCCTAGTGATTTAAAAGAAAAGATTCCGAGTAGATTAGAAAGTTTTAAAAAAATACAGACAACATTCTGGCTTGGCGTTTTTTTTTGCACCATTTTTTATTTTTTTTCTAATGGAAACTTTGATGAATTAGATGATACTTGGTTCTTAATTTTTGGAATTAACAATATAGAACTTTTTTCACCTTGGTGGTTCTTTCAAGCACTAACAAATAATTTTATCCATATTAACTTTGTTCATTTATTTAGCAACTTATCATTATTGGCGATTTTATCATTATATGAGAGAAATGTTGGAGCAAAACGTTTTTTAACTGTTTTCCTTTTATCAGGTATTTTTTCTTCGGTATCCGTTTTTTTTATCTCAGAAGATATCATTTCATCAGGAGCTTCTGGTGGGTTACTAGGTATTGGAACCGCGTATTTCCTTGATAATCCAACGCTTAAATCCAAAGACTACATAATTGGGATTGCTCTAGTAATTTTTATTTATTTTTTTGTGTTTCAAGAAAGTGAACAAGCTAGTGAGAATTTTAGAATTGATGAAATTGGACACATCTTAGGAATTATTTGTGGGGGAATTTACTGCAAATTATTTCCAAGAAATCACAATTAATCGCTAAAAAAACATCGGAAACGGTTAAAACTTTTTTTCTGATATTAACCAAGGTGTAACCAGTTCAAATGTTCTTTCGTCGGTATGACTTATGGCCACTTAACCAGCGGTAGCTAAAAACTCAAATCAGTCTTATTTTAAATTACAAATCGATAATCATTCTAACCAGCATTTGAAATATTTATTTTTTTTAACTTATTTTCTTTCCCTACATCTTCCTATTAATTCTCTTACTCCATTAAGTCTTATTATCCATGATGTCATACTACCTTTATTATCAAATATTTCCAGCTTAATAGTATTACTAACATTTATTGCATTAATTATTTCTCTATGATCTTGGCCTGTAACAAAGCAAATTGTAGTTCCATTTTTCATTGCAATACATGATTCTTTTTTAATTAAAATGGTGATGATATTACCTATTTGAACACCAATTGACGGAGATTCTTTAGGCAAATGCCAATCAAATATTAACTTTGTATGTGATTTACCTTTTTCATTCGAGTTTAAATTAAGCGTTATTATAGGTTGGTTATTTTTTCCTATTTTTGTAATAAGTTTATACGGAGTTGTTAAATCTCCTGAATTAATAGTACAAACTCCTTTTTTTTTGCTAAATTTCCAATTCTGCTCATCTTTTATAACAGCACAACTATTTCCAGCTATAACTAACATTAATATAAAAAGGAAACTAAAAAATTTCATATCTTAAATGACCTTGGTTAGGTTTATTTTAAGGTAACTATATAGTATGATCTAAAAAGTCTTACTAGCATTGTTTTCGTTTTGAACTTAGCTATTATTTTATATATATTTTCTTTTTTTAACCTGCATTAAATTGAGAACTGTAAACTTATATACCAATCTCGTAAGTTCTATTACTTGTAATATTGAAAAGATTAATCATTTCAATTGAGTAAAACATTCAATCCATATAAGAAGTCGACAACTGCAATCGTTATATGTATTGAGTAAACATGAGATAAAATCTACTGAGTTTTTTTCAATTCTCATTGGACTCAATAGCTTACTACCTGTACTTTGCCATCTTTAACTATATGACCCTATTTTTTATATTACATCCATCTTATATCAGTTGAGAGATAGCTTTCGGGTGATTAAGACCACCATTCAGTATCTCGCTGATCAACACCTACTTGTGTTAACTCTGAAACAAAATTTTGCCATGGTGATAATTCTTCAAAATTTTGTAAATAGCCACCGTCATTAGTTGCTCCAGGCCCTGGCAGATAAATACTCATTCCAGTATAGTCTGTTACATTTCCTTTAAAGGTATCTACTACAGATTGATAAGCATTGCTAACCTCATTGCTTGCATTAATAATGACATCTTGCGATTCACTTTCTATAATATTATTGAAAAAATCCCCAAAATCTAAATAACTATCATTTCTAGCATATGTGGCAGTTGTTTCATGGGCTTCCTTAATTGCATTCCAATCGCTATCGGTAGCATCATTTTGAACAATGTTTGAGAAATCATTAAGCCGTTGGACCAGTGAGTTAAGATGATTCATATTTATAGAACTTAATGTATATTCACTATACCAAGATTCCCCAATAAAAGAGTCAGAATAGGTTTCAACTATATCTGAAGCTACTGATTGTGCACTTTGTTCTGAATTACTTGTAATAGCATTTATTAGGTTCGTATAATCCCATCCTTTTCCTGGTTCATTTTCTGATGATGCCACGTAGTAATCAGTATAACCACTCAAAGGATAAAGCACATCAAACATACCCATTTGGCAAGCATCGTACCCAATTACATCAAACCTCTCGAGAGTTGAGTTTTTTATTGCTGTAGTTACATCATTTAACGATAAATTATCATTTCCATTTGAATCATCCCAGGCTGCTCCCCATAGTCCTCCTCCATGATTCCATACAACTAGTGCATAATTTTCAGCAGGATAATTACCTACACTCCAATTAATGAAATCTGTTAGGGTGTTTGGATCTCCAGTATTCAATTCGCCCAGTGACTGAAGGCTAGTCGATATGTTGTCTGTTGTATTATCTGCAGTAATTAAGCCTCTCCTTGTGTCTGTCCAGTCACCATCCCCTTCGGCATAACCTGGCGTACGATCAACCAAAACGCTTACATTAATATCTTCAGATTCAGTTGCTGATTCCATTTCATTGATATCTTGCAATGCAAATCGTTCAAGGTCATTATCCGCAGCGATGTACACCATAATATTCCATTTACTGGTGTTAGTTACAGTATTGTCAATGCTGTTGTCAATCCCAACCATTTTTAACGTATATGTACCCGTACTATCATATGCCCCGGCTGATATATAATAGTCCCCAGAGATAGTTGGCGTATAAATACATTGAGAGTTAAAGCCAATACCACTGTCATCATCATTTGTATTGGTTACATAACGGCCGCCGGAATCATAGAGACCAAATAAGAAGGGGTCAGTTAGGGTACCGCCGGTGGTGGCCTCCCCTTCAAGATCAAAAGTATATTGATTACCTGCAATTAATGTGACATTAAACCAATCGATATCACCTAAAATCTCTATGGATCCAGTCACTGGTTCGCTTACTGACAGTTTCGCTGTGGTTTCTAAAGTATTCAAGATATCCAGATCGCTAACAGCCCCGGAGGAAGGTTGCTCACCAGAAAAACTTAAAGAATAAGTCCCTGTTCCATCATATGCCCCAATTACAACATAATAAATTCCCGTAGTATCAGTAACATAGACAAGTTCTGAGTTATAACCGGCGCCACTATCATCATCATATGTGCCATCGATATAAACACTATTAGCATCATTGAGTCCAATTATTGTAGGATCATCTAAGGTCCCAGCATTTGTTGAGCTTCCTTCTAATAAAAAAGTATACTGGTAACCCTCAATTAATGACACTTTAAACCAGTCTTGGTCACCGCTCCAATCACTACTATCGTCAATATTCCCGATGACGGACCCACCTACTGTAATACTACTCGTTGTCGATACATTAT
>Ga0209495_1002251_pt1 | contig 12767 bp, 12 predicted proteins | sample EN1Hudsemesocosm_FD_184629 | JGI IMG/M metagenome (GOLD analysis project Ga0209495, IMG submission 184629) | Methane-oxidizing microbial communities from mesocosms in the Hudson Canyon - EN1E Hudson Canyon (SPAdes) (version 2) | ecosystem: Environmental > Aquatic > Marine > Cold seeps | place... | reverse complement strand
GATAATATATTATCTCGTATTGTGGCAAAAGAATGGAAAATTCCTGTTCCCCCTAAAATAGAACCTTATATGAAATTTATGGCTGAACTTTTGAGCTATGAGGGAATGGTAAAGACATAGTTACAGGTCCTATAAATAATTGGGTGTAACTTGCTGAAATTTTAAATAGAGCCTTTTAAGCGATCTTCAAAACCGATTGAGTGTCATTTCTTAGGTTCTAATTGGCATTGACGCTTTGTTAATGCTTCCTGAGCGCAAGATGGGTTATTTTTCTTGCGAGCTGAGGTGAATGATTAAAATCACTGTCAGGCCTAAGTAATGAGTGCTTTTATCAAAGCACTTTCAGGGCCGTATTCAGCCTAATAATAATTATTAGGGGCTTAGCTTTCTATGGATAAGCCTAAATAAGCGTGATTAATCAATGAGAAGCAACAAAAATAACCCTGTTATTTTCCATTGTGTTATTTGAGGATAACTAAACGCAAATCCTCTCTATACCACTAGTTACGCACATTTTCTGTGGATAAGATTGTGTGTAATTTTTGCGTAACTAGCTGAGCCTACTGTATTCAAAGGCTACAGTTTAAATCGTACAAAATTTAGACAATTATCCGAAATTCGACAAACACTAGGTAGAAGCTCGATTTTATAATGGCTACAGAGCACTTATATCAATTTACGCACGAATCTTTAAGCTCGATTAATGTGCTCGGGCATTATTCATTTACATTGGCAGAACAGATCTGAGATGGAAATCTCAGAGCGTTAAATAAGATTGAAATTTCTTAGCGACTATTTTCGCCCGATTAGTATTGAGAGCTCAGATACAGTCGAGGGAAATATTCATTTTTCACCTGTTAATTGGCAACCTATCCGGTTTATTGGGAAAGTGAGATATTTAAGACAGTATTTTCTGCCTTGATATTCTGATTCTGTTTATTACCTTGGCGAGTATTGCTGTTTGACTGAAGTGATTTTAGCGCTATATTTTGACTCAGAAAATAAAGGCCATCGAAAAAAACGATGACCCTCTCGTCTTTAATTATTCTGCAAAAGTGCTTTTAGATTTCTTCGCTGCCTTTGCCGCTTTCTTTTCTTTTGCTGTTAAAAGCGGTTTCTTTTTGGCATCTTTTTTATTGTCTTGTCCTTTACTCATGATACTTTCCTCTTGAGGTAATTTTTTAAACCTAAGTCGGCTTGAGCCAACCTAAGGACAGTGGTTATACAGTGACCTCCAGTCAAATGGAAAAGTCGATGCATAACAATATCAGTATGGCCCTATGAGAGAGCAATTGATAGGAATAAAAGCAAGGCAGTCAGATATCTCCCCTTAATATTTTTTTCTTGATACCTTGCAAGTATAGTATTTGTATCAGGGAAAAACCTAGTTTAATAGGTAGTCCCCCTGAAAAATAATTGAAGTCAAAAGTGGGATTTTCTCTTATGCTTAACAGCAGGAGACTATTCATGAAAAAATCACATTTTAGCGATAGCCAGATATTAGCTATTTTAAAACAAGCCGAAAACGGTGTACCTATCCCTGAACTATGCCGTGAGCACGGTATGAGCAATTCAAGTTTTTATAAATGGCGTTCAAAATACGGTGGCATGGGTGCATCATTGATGGCTCGGGTGAAAGAACTTGAAGAAGAAAATCGCCGTCTAAAGAAAATGGTTGCTGAAGAACGTTTAAAAGCTGAAATCATTCAGGAAGCTATAGGAAAAAAGTGGTAAAAGCATCTGAACGTAAAATGATGGCTAAAGAAGTAATGGCCGATCGTGATGTCAGTGTAAGCCTTGTCTGTCGTACTTTTTTGATTAGTGAAACTTGTTACCGGTATAAACCGAAACTAAGTAATGACAATGAAAAAATAGCCGACTTGCTACTAGGCTTAACTCAAAATCAGCGCAACTGGGGAATTGGCGGTATTACCCCAATTCAGAAATTGAAATTATCACAGAGAAAAATATCTACTACTGATCTCCATTAAAAATGGGAGGATTACCCCCTCATTCACATAACCCTACTTCTTTGGCGGCCAAGGCTCAGTATCTACATCCCAACCCGCGACTTTTAAATCCTCTAAATATTTATCTGCTGCGGCATCACCGTGCCAGGTACGCAGTGCGTCACCTGGTTTTAATGCTATCTGCTCGGGTAGTGCGCTGATATCCACACTGGCCTCTTGAAGAGCTCGGATTAACTGTTGAAAAAGTCTGTGACTTAGTACTTCTATCGGTTCCACTTGAAAAGGATTGTTAATATTTTGTTTTAAGCTGCGATAGGGAAACCAGTCTTCTTCAAATAAAGCCTTAAATTCAGCATTCCTATCAGCCAATCGCTCCAATTGCTTGCAGGCTTGTTGTGGGTTTATTAAAATAATGGGGGTTATTCTTACAGTGCTGAAGCTAGTTAACCATATTATTAACAATGAAATGGTTTTCTGATCCAGGTCAAGATCCCGAGTCAGAGCTAGAGTGATAGTTAGAGTCCGATCCAGGTCCCGAACCAGATCTCGAGCCAGATCTCGAGCCCGAGCCAGATCCCGATTCCGATTCCGATTCCGATCCCGATCCCGGTTCCGACGCAGATCCCGACCCAGAGCCCGAGCCCGATCCCGAGCCCGAGCCCGATTCCGATCCCGATCCAGAGCCGGATCCCGAGCCCGAGCCAGAGCCCGATCCAGAGCCAGAGCCCGAACCCGAATCCGAGCCCGAATCCGAGCCCGATCCCGATCCCGATCCCGATCTCCGTTAGTTAATAAAAATAAACTATCCGAAGCTAAATATAAGTGATAAGCATACTGTTCCTCAGTCTTTTCTTGCAAATAAGCTAAGGGTAGAATAGCCTGACCTGATTCACCGAAAAGTAATAGTTCGGCCAGGGAAAAATGGTCGAATAGTGCATTACGCACTTCCATATATAACGCATGGCAGTCCAAACTCCATTTGAGCGTCTCATTCATATCATTGATCAAACTACTTAGCTGTGCATTTTTGTCAGCTTCTTCCCAAAGTCCTGCGAGAATGTTTTGGGGTAATGTTGAATATAGTATTATTTCCTTGGCATCATTAGCAGTGAGTTGCATAAAGCGGCTCTCCAGCCAAGCTAAAGCATGATTAAACCAAGGCTTAGAGCTTTGACAAGCAGAGCTAAAAATATTAACCCAGCTAGCTGATAAGTCATGCACCGCAAGTTGCCAATAATGCTGCCAAAGCTTGATAATAAACTCAGGCGAGAACCGGTGTTCCCCCTCGGACATGAGCTTATCAATAAACTCAAATTCGGCTAGCGAATTTTGTTCTGTGTTTAACCAGGTTTTCTCTAGCAGGATTTCTTGAAAACTGCCCTGTTGTGCGCGGGTATGAATACCAAAAAAAGCAATGCCCACAGGGTGCCCCGAAGCCCCCAATACCTTATCTAATAATTCGTCTTGAAAAAAGGAAATCAAATCAAATTGATGGTTACCCATTTGTCGATAAATCCAAGCCCCTGCTAAATACTCTTGAAAACTCAGGTGGGAAAAACTCAATACACCTTGTTCTGGCTCAACCAGCAAACCTGATCGGGAAATAAAATAACGGCGTAAAGCCGGAATATCTTGTGGTTCAATATCCGTTTGTTGCAATTCTTTGGTTAATTTATCGGTCAACCAGTTGTCAAATTCCTTGGCAGAAATACGTAAATTAAACGGGCTATTTTCAGAAACGGGCTCCCCGGTTTGTTTATTATGTAAATCATGCGCTAACCACTCTAGTACTAAGGTTTTATCTTCTGCGCTAAAATCTTTACTGATTTCTTCAGGAAACTGCGTTTCGTGAAAACGTTTTGCGGTATCCAGTACATCTAAATAAGCTTCCACCATGGTTTGATAGGCTAACACTTGCGAATTAGGTAAGCGCCCTTTGACATCATGTATATACGTTAAACTAGCCAGGTAGATAGGTCGGCGCTTTATGGCGGATAGATTAGTATGATTTTCCAGATTAGTTAGTAATTCTGTACTTTCTATTTGCCGTTTAGTCTCATCATGCGGATAACGGTTGTTATACCAATGCATGACATAGTGTTCTATCTGTTGTTGTGAAAAAGGTCGAATGTAGTAGTAAGGTAGGAATTCTTGGGTGAATAAATTCTCAGATGATACGACTCGGCTATAATTAAGGACTATAGGGTTATTTTTTAGATTTTTGTTTTCTAAGGCTAAAATTCGCTTGGTACTCGAATTGGAAGGGCCTGAAAAAGACAGGTTCTCAAAACCCACCGGCCGCCCAGTAACTAACAGTGCACAATCAGGATAACGCCCCGCAAAGGCATAAACCAAACGACGTACACGACGACGGTATTTGATGCCCACTTCATCCACGCCATCAAAGGCGATAATGCCCCAGCCCTTTTTCAGGTAATAATGTAAATGCTCTAAGTTGATCGTTACCTGTTCTGCTGATTGCTTATTAACCCGTTGTGCCCAGAGTTGTAGCAAGTCATCGGTATTGGCAATGCCTTTTAAATCTAATTCTCTAAGTATAAAAGGAATAACTATGCGCCTCCCTAAATAACGCGCATGAGACACTCTGCCCTGATCAGCACAGGCAACGGCCAGTAGTTTAATTAAGGTGGATTTTCCCGAGCCTGGTGCGCCAATAATAATGGCTCTACCATTCACAGCCTTAGGGGTGTTATCCACAGAAAATTCAATTAATAAATCCTCTAAATTCAGCCCTGGTTCGTTATCTAATTTACTTGCAGGGGTATCATCTGCACTTAAGTCTTTTTTACTAAATTGCTCGGCGACGTAAATCTTTGTGAGTGCCATTGGAGTCCGTTGATTGGCATCTGCCACGCCAGCAAAATCAGTATCTGTATACGTTTTTCGCAAAAACTCTCTATATTGATTCAACCATGCGCGTTGTTCACTGTTATCAAAAACAGGGTCTAACCAGCGCATGGAGGCACTGTTATCTGCTAGTAGACGTTTAAAGGCTTGTTGTTGGGTTTTGTTCATATGCTTAAATCAAATAGTTCTTTAAGTTTTCAGGGTCTTCAATAAAGGCATCTAAAAATGCCCCTTGAAATGCGTGTAGCGTTTCAGCTTGCCAGGCATTAGCGCGAATTTTACGAAAGCGCGACTCATCCATTTTCTCTGCTTTGTTATTGCTATTATTGACATCTTCTAGGCTTTGCGGACTTAATTTAATCGGATTTTCTAAGATGTAATGAATATAAGCGAGTTGTTGATCAGCATAGTCGATTTCACCTCCCATTAACTTTTCAATTTTTAACAAGGTGTCGGCAGGATTTTGCTGTAAAAGTTCATAAATATCAGGATAAAATACACGAAACAGGTGGACTAGTAGCCATTCGTTCCCCTCAGTTAGTGAGTTATCTAACATGCTTTTATAGAGTGCTAAACCATTCAAAGCGATTTTAATCATTCTAGGGTTTTCTGGTAGCCATTTTATTAATTGTTTGGCGAGTTCTTTTCTCTTATCTTGATTACCTGCTATCTGTAATTTAGTTAGACATTGCTCAATAAATCCTTGCAAATTAGCCTCGTCCGGACGAGGTAAGTAAAAATTGGCCTGGAAGAGCTTTTCTATATATTGCCGTGCTTCATCCATATTATAGCCAGCGGCTTGTTGTAGGGCTGATTCAATATGGACACGATCTAATCCAAAAACAAATATGCATTGGCGGCAAGATAAATACAGTTTGATTGATTCAAGTAAGGAAAACACCGTTTCATTGCTACATCGATCCAAATCATCGATAAAAATAATCAATCGGCCATCTTCTTTGACTATTTGGCTTATTGCTTTTTCAAATTCCAGATAAAAAAGTTGCGCATTGCCGGCATTGGTAAACCGTTTTTGACTGCGATTTTCATCGCGTTTTTCCATTTGTGCAAAAAACTGACTACCACTACTAGCAACTTTTCGACCTAGTGACAAGTTGATGGTATCATCAATCAGACTACCCAGCGTATAAAATCCAGCCTCTATCGCATCTAGGTTTGCATCTTTATCTGTCAGCCATTGTTTGAATTTTTCTGAGCCTTTGATTTGATTTCTTATTTCATGTAACAAAGGAATAACTGGGTTTTCTTCATTTTGGTATTGCCATGGGTTAAACCAGACGGTCCAGATCTGTTTTAAATCATTATCGTCAAATTCTTTTACATCTGTACTTAGTTTAAATGTTTCTGCATTACCGTTGCTTTTTGTACCCAAGATGCTAAGGCTGGTTGAGGGTTCGCCACCTAAAGCTCCCATCACATAGCGTAACATTGATGTTTTTCCAGCGCCCCAGCGACCACTAATAGTAATTGCTGCGGGCATATTGGCATTGAGCAAAACTTCACATAAGCGATTAGAAAAATCGCCATAACCGAGAGCATCTATTTTGTACGTCCAGTGGTCATTTAGTAATTTCATGATTCTATCTCGGGAGTGGTTGGCCCATAATTCAAAGGTTTAAAAATCAAAGGTCAGCCAGATTGATTGTTGTCAATTATCACTTGCGTAATTTCTGTCTTTGCTCTTCTTTATCTTGATACTTCAATAAACGTCTTTGCTCAGCCGCTTCTTTTGCAGTGGAGCCTATATGTTCTTCACCGCGCTGCTTAGCAAGCTGGACTTGTTTTTCACGTTCCTTAAAGCGCTTTATTTGTTGCTCATTGGTTTTATCAAAACAATGCGGACAACTGACCCCTGGTATAAATTGTTCACTTTGTTTCTCGGCTTCAGTAATGGGATAGCGGCACGCATAGCATTGATCATATTGGCCTTTTTCCAGCGAGTGATTAACCGCGACTCTATTGTCAAAAACAAAACATTCGCCTTCCCATAAAGATTCTTCAACCGGCACCTCTTCTAAATACTTTAAAACGCCGCCTTGCAAGTGAAACACCTCATCAAAGCCTTGCTCTTTCAAATACGCGGTTGATTTTTCACAACGAATGCCACCGGTACAATACATGGCAACTTTCTTATGTTTTTCTGGGTCGAGATTATCTTTAACATACTGAGGAAATTCACGAAAAGTATCGGTTACTGGATTAACAGCCCCCTTGAACGTACCAATGTGAACTTCATAATCGTTACGCGTATCAATCAATAATACCTCGGGGTCAGAAATTAACGCATTCCAGTCTGCAGGTTTAACATAGGTTCCGACAATCGCATTGGGATCAATATTTTCAACCCCCATGGTGACGATCTCTTTCTTTAGCTTAACTTTAGTTCGATAAAATGGCATTTCTTGTTCATAAGACTCTTTAGTTTTAATATCAGCTAAACGTGGGTCTGAACGTAACCAGTTTAATACCGCATCAATGCCGTTGCGATCACCGGCAATGGTGCCATTAATGCCTTCTTTAGCAAGCAATAAGGTACCCTTCACTTGCTGTTCTTCCATTAACGTTAATAAAGGTTGGCGAAGTTCAGTGAAATCTTCAAGGGTGGCGAATTTATAAAGTGCGGAGACGACAATATTTGACATATAAAACCTGTGTGCGAACTGGAACGTAAATCCAGAGCAATAGTAAAAAGTGAGCTATTTTAGCTTATTTCTTGCTGATTTCTAAATTCTAATGCTTTTTTAGCCAAGTGATAGATGTATTATTCATTGCCACCTGTAACGTGTCTGGTTATACTTTGGTTTATGATTATAAGTTTTAAGCATAAAGGCCTGGAGCGTTTCTATAAAAGTGGAAATAAAGCAGGTATTCAATCAAATCATGCGCCAAGGCTTCAACTTATTTTAGGTCGACTGAATGCGTCTTCCCAACCCAAAGATATGAACTTACCTGGATTAGCACTATATCAATTATCAGGAGAAAGAGATGATATTTGGACTGTAAAGGTAAATGGGAACTGGAGAGTTACGTTTAAAATGAGTGGAGAACATGCTGAGATTGTTAACTATGAAGATTATCACTAAGGTATAAATATGTTGATGCATAATCCGCCTCATCCAGGTTTAATTATTAAAGAGCTTTGTATTGCCCCTTTAAATCTAACGATTACCGATACAGCTAAGGCGCTTGGTGTTAGTAGGAAAACATTATCAAGTATTATTAATGGCAAAGCAGGAATAAGCCCAGAAATGGCAGTTCGGTTGTCCATAGCATTTAATACATCTTCTGAAAGTTGGGTAAACCAACAATCACAATATGATTTATGGCAAGCAGAGCAGCGCCGTAGTGAGCTACATGTTTCTAAACTTGTTGCAGCGTAAAATGACATAACAAGTGCTTCGGTTAACAGTATTTTTCAAGATTATTTAAATTTAGAAGGTATCCTGATGCGTAAGAGAATTATCAATTCAATCCCACAGAAAAACGTAGATTCTGATCATCAATGGTTAGATATCGAGAAACTTGCGCTGGTTGAAGTCACTTCAGAGAATAATGAATTTCCAATTGAGTCGGCACTGCTGCCTTGTGAAGATTCAGGGTGGCGTGCTTCAGAGCCAGGAGAACAGATAATCAGGCTGCTCTTTGATAATCCTCAGAAGCTGCAATGGGTCAGCTTAAACTTCGAAGAGTTAGAAATTGAACGTACGCAAGAATATGTTCTGCGTTGGTCTTCGGACGGCGGGCAATCATACCAAGAAATTATACGGCAGCAATGGAACTTCAGCCCTGAAGGTGCAAACAGTGAAGTTGAAGAGTATCAAGTAGAGCTTTCGGCAGTCACTATCCTTGAGTTGATCATCAATCCAGATATAAGTGAAAAAACTGCATTTTCCTCTCTAAAGGCGCTGCGGATTGCCTAGCTCTTCTTATCCGTAGTTTATTTTCTATTCATAAGGTTAAGATCGTCGTCTTTCAGAGGAGTAGGATGGGCAAAGGGGCTTTATCCCGTGCCCATCACTTATATCGTAAAAGATGGACACGAAAACCCCCTTTGTTTATCCTATGGCTGATTTAGCTATAGGTGTATCAAGTAGTCAATTGGCAAAGATAACAGCAAGAAAATCTATTAAAAATATGATCACAGAATACCCAATTCTATACAGCTTCCGCCGCTGCCCTTATGCCATGAGAGCAAGGCTAGCGATTGCCATTTCAGCCGTTTCTGTTGAATTACGCGAAGTGGTATTACGCGATAAACCACAAGCATTACTGGATATTTCTGCTAAAGCAACCGTCCCTGTTTTACTATTGCCGAATGGGAAAATAATCGATGAAAGCCTAGATATTATGCATTGGGCTTTATCATTCAATGATCCTGATAATTGGAAAAATAAAGTTCGTACAGATGATATTAATCAATTAATTCAAGCGAATGATGGCGAGTTTAAATATTATTTAGATCGCTATAAATATGCCGATCGCTATCCTGAATACAGTGAACAATATTATCGGCAAAAAGCCGAGGTTTTTTTAGCTGAATTAGAAAACAGACTAAACCAGCATTCCTATCTCTGTGGTGAAAACAAATGTTTAGCGGATATGGCTATTTTCCCTTTTATTCGCCAGTTCGCTAATGTCGATTTGGACTGGTTTGAATCATCTGATTATCAAAAACTCAATCTATGGCTAAACCAGCAGACTGAATCTGATTGTTTTATTGCCATTATGGATAAATACTCAGAATGGCAAATGGGTGACAAGACATGCGTTTTTCCTGCCGTACCGCGTTAGGGTGAATGCTCTGATGGTATTCTTTTGATTGGAATGAATAGCTTTGGGGTAGGGTAATAGAAAGTATGTTGTCAACATTTCTTTCATGCCTTTGTAAGCATTTAAGAGAAGTTTACAACAACTTATTTTAACTTCTCCCCACCCAACCCTCCCCAGCAAGGGAGGGCTTTAAGAACTGTTTTTTTCAACACTTAACAGTAACATAGCCTACACCAAAGACCCTGATCCTTGCTCTTTCTTGTTTTTCTGAATATATTGTAGGGCACTAAAAATAGATCTGAAAATAGGAATTTACGATGTCGGGCCCAATACTAAAAACTGCACACGGTGGTTGTCCACATGATTGCCCTGATACCTGCTCAATGGTCTACGAAGTTGAGAATGAAAAGCTGGTAGGTGTTAAAGGTAACCCTGAGCATCCTATGACTCGCGGTGGCTTGTGTGTCAAATTAAAAGATTATGAAAAAAGGCATTACCATCCAGACCGCCTGTTATATCCATTGCGCCGTACCGGTCCTAAAGGTAGTAAACAATTCGAAAGAATTACTTGGGATGAAGCGCTGGATGAAATAAGCACTAAATGGAAAGCTATTATTGATGAGCATGGCGCGCATGCGATTATGCCTAATAGTTATCTTGGAAACCAAGGGCTGGTACATGGATTAAATGGGGGTGATGCATTTTTTAATCGTATGGGTGCAACGGTTACCGAACGCACATTTTGTGGTGAAGGTTCTTGTACGGCTTGGTTATTGACGGTTGGCCCTACGGCGGGGGTTGATCCCGAAAGTTTTATTCACTCTAAATACATCGTTCTTTGGGCTAGTAATTCTGTCAGTACTAATTTACATCATTGGCATATTGTTAAAGAAGCCCAGAAAAAAGGCGCGAAAGTGATTGTTATCGATTCTTTTGCTTCAAAAACAGCGAAAGAAGCCGATTGGCATATTGCGCCCAAACCGGGTACAGATGGGGCTTTGGCAATGGCTATGATTCATACCCTTATCGAAGAAGGTTTAGTCGATCAGGATTATGTGGATAATTATACCGTGGGTTATGCTGAGCTAGCCGAGCGAGCCAAGGATAGAACACCGGAATGGGCCGAGCAAATTACCGGAATACCTGCTGAAGACATACGCAGGTTTGCCAGAGAATATGCCACAACGCCACCGGCGGCGATTCGTCTGGGCGTTGCCTTAGAAAGAAATTATGGCGGCGGTCAGGCTATTCGTGCAGTCTCTTGCCTTCCTGCGTTAATTGGTGCTTGGCGTCATGTCGGTGGCGGTGCATTACAAATGCCTGTGTGGGAGCATCCGTATAAATTTGATGTCATCAGTCGACCGGATTTAATTCCAGAAGGCACCCCTGTAGTGAATAACCTTCAACTCGGTCGCATACTAACCGGTGAAACAAAGCTTGATACGCCGATTAAATCGATGATGTGCTGGAATACCAATCCAGTCACTCAGGCACCTGAAACAGACAAAATTATCGAAGGACTGAAACGCGAAGATCTGTTTATGGTATCCGCTGAACATTTTATGTCTGATACGGCTGCCTATGCCGATATTGTACTGCCTGCATCGATGGGTGCTGAAATGGAAGACATGGTGCTCTCGTGGGGACATCTATATCTGACCTACAATGAAAAATGTGTTGAATCTCCAGGTGAAGCGATCCCGAATAATGAGATTTTTCGTCGATTAGCACAGCGCATGGGTTATGAAGAAGAAAATTTCAAATGGTCAGATAGCGAATGTTTAGAAAACTATGTTGATTGGGAGTCACCTGCCTGCGAAGGAATTGATCTGGCATACATGCGCGAACATGGCTTTGCACGACTCAATGTCGGTACTAAAGATAATCGTGCACCGCATAAAGAAGGCAACTTTCCAACACCTTCTGGTAAATGTGAATTTAAACTCGATGGTGCAACTAACTTTGTTGCAGGGCCTTTCCGTCAAATGTATGAAGGTTTTCAAGCAGGCGAATTATTGGATAGCCTGCCTGATTATGTGGCTTCTAGAGAAACGCCTGAGACCAATCCTGAGCTGGCTAAAAAATACCCTTTAAATATTCTTTCACCCAAGAGTCATGGTTTCTTAAATTCCTGCTATGCCAATATGGAGCATAAAATCAAAGGCCAAGGTGAGCAGTTTGTTTTAATTCATGCTGTCGATGCTGATGCTCGGGGTATTAAAGAAAATGATAAGGTGCGTGTCTTTAATGACCGAGGAGCGTTCGAAGGCGATGCTAGGATTACCGCTGATGTGACTGCCGGTATTGTTGTCGCAACACTGGGTTATTGGCGGCAGTTAAACAAAGGGACGGTGAACTGTATTAGTTCTGCAGAATTTGTTGATATGGGACATGCGCCGACATTCTCAGACAACTTGGTTCAGGTTGAATTGGTAAGCTGAGTTGTGAAAAAAGATAATATGATCAATCAAAGTGAGCTAGTTAATTGAATCAGTCGATAAAAGTTATATTAGGCTTTCTTATCGCCATTTGGGCGGCTTATTTTTTATCATGGATCATACCCATAAACCAATTTGGCCTGGTTCCAAGAACACAACTGGGCTTAATTGGGATTTTTACCGCGCCTTTTTTACATGGCTCTTTGTCACACATCATAGGCAACTCAATTAGCTTTGCTCTCTTTGCCGTGGCTTTAGCCTTACTGGAAGGCAATAAAATGTTTGGCAAAGTCATGTTAATGGTGGTGATTGGCGGCTTATTAACGTGGATATGGGGGCGCAGTGCAAATCATATTGGTGCATCAGGTCTGATTTTTAGTCTTTGGGGCTATATGTTATTGTCTGGGTGGTTTTCCAGAAAAATAAAATATATCTTGGTGTCATTAATACTGATGTTTTTTTATGGCGGAATGATATTTAGCGTTTTACCAGGAAAGGCAAGTGTATCTTGGGAAGGGCACTTATTTGGTTTTATTGCCGGAGTTTTTGTGTCTTGGTTGTATCATAGGAAACCAACGGGCTAGCTAAGCGAAAACAATAAGCGTATTTCATTTACCCAATAACACGCCATCTAATAAATTATTAAACGGATGGTTATTTTTCCAGCGATACGTGTGAAAATCCCGTCTATCCGTAGAAA
>Ga0209495_1002249_pt1 | contig 12772 bp, 6 predicted proteins | sample EN1Hudsemesocosm_FD_184629 | JGI IMG/M metagenome (GOLD analysis project Ga0209495, IMG submission 184629) | Methane-oxidizing microbial communities from mesocosms in the Hudson Canyon - EN1E Hudson Canyon (SPAdes) (version 2) | ecosystem: Environmental > Aquatic > Marine > Cold seeps | place... | reverse complement strand
CATTTCTTGTTAAGACTCTGTAGGCGCGTAGCTCAGTTGGTTAGAGCACTACCTTGACATGGTAGGGGTCGGTGATTCGAATTCACTCGTGCCTACCATCTAAACTCTTGTTTTAGATGGTAATTCTTAGTTTTTATTAGTTCTTGTAAATATTCAATATACCCATGGGTCAACTTTGGAGCGACTTTTTTGTTTTTTCAATAACTAAGCTTTACATGAATTTAGTAAAACTTCTGAACTATCCTTGTTTATTTTTTATAAAAATATAACTTTTTCAGAAGTTATAAATCCAGCCTATAAGGGTAGTTTCAATTTATAGTAGTATTACTATTACTCCCAAGATGAAAATTTCCATACAGCCTTAGTCTCTTTCGGTTGCGAAAATAATAGAAAATAACTTACTTATTTTAATTGAATTTCATGCTTACAAATTTGTAAGCATTCATTAGGTGATTGCAAAGGCCAATGTTTGCGAGTTCCCGCTACGATTAATTTTAATAAGTTTTTTACATTGATGATATCTTGTAAATTTTAACGCGAAAATGATTAAAAACCATTGGTTATGTATATGTCAGGATGAAGTTATTTGGCTGGTTATGAAAATAAATACCATTCAAAACTAAGTCAACCTACCTAAAAACAACAGTGAGGTCAGGTTGTCCTGCGAAACACAGGTAACTACTTAGCAAGTAAAGCTTTATGTCAGTTATGTATATTGGGATGAGATCAAATAGGTAAGTCAGTAATTGTAGAAATTTAAGTGAATTGTAAAAAAATTTTGTAATCTAATGATTGAAGGTTGTTATGCATATCTATGCAAGGGTATGTTTTTAGGTAAGTGCTGCAGAGTGAGATATGGTATCTTGTTGCTGATATAGCTCCATATGAAGATGTAAGTCTAACAATGGCTAGGAGCTCAAGGTAAAGCAGCTAAAGAGGGGGTAAGGTTATTAGGGGCTGTTACTGTTTCACATAGGCAAGCATAAAAAAGCACAAACTAGGGTCACAGCCCCTTCAAAATTCCGCTTTAGTTTGCCATGTCGTGTAGAGGTTATGCATTTATTTATACGAATTCAGGTCAGAACATAAACTAAGAATATAGATTTATCTTTGAACTTCAACGGCTGATGATAAAACGGCAGCAGCCCCTAATATAAATCTGAATATATTAGCCACAAACTGGCAACATGGGCAGAAAGTAAAAATATTGAGTTATCCTTCATTCAACCTGGAAATCCACAACAAAATTCCTATATTGAGCGGTTTAACCGAACCGTAAGGTATGACTGGCTAAGCCAGTATATTTATCGAGATATTGACGAATTGCAGAGCAGAGCGACGCAATGGCTATGGACTTACAATAACGAACGGCCTAACATAGGAATTGGCTGTATTACTCCAATTCAAAAATTGAAATTATCACAGAGAAAAATATCTACTACTGATCTTCATTAAAAATGGGGGGATTACACAATGGCGTTGATGTGCGTTACCCTATAAGCTGCACCTTACATCATAAAATAAAGATGATAGTTCTAGTATCAGCCAAGCACTAATTGTGCAGGACATCTCCGATAGTATACTTTTAATATTTTTCACCTTTTTTTCGCCTATTTTCTTGTCAGCTGTTTTCATATGTATATGGTAGGATGAACGGTTTTTCGATTAAATAATATTATATTAATGAACTACTCACCGATCAAAATAATTGACCTTTTTGCAGGGCCTGGCGGCTTAGGTGAAGGGTTCTCTTCGTTAGAAGTAAATGGTGTGTACCCTTTTCGTATATCGCTATCTGTAGAAATGGAGCATAGTGCATGGAAAACACTTAGGCTAAGGTCTTTCATTAGACAGTTTATCTATAGTGGAGAATTAATTCCTGATGAATATTATCAATATCTTGCTGGTGAATTAGGAAGCTCTCCAGAAGAAATATTATTTAAAAAATATGAAAAACAGGCTCAAGCTGCTACCGACGAAGCCTTACAATTAACATTAGGCGAAGATAATGATAATCAGGTTATTTTTGACAAAATAAAAAATAAGTTAGGGAATGATAAAAACTGGATCCTGATAGGAGGTCCACCTTGCCAAGCCTTTTCTTTAATGGGTAGAGCCAGAAATAAAGGCAAAGAGGGTTATGTCGCTGAAGAAGATCATCGCCATTTTTTATATCAGGAATATTTAAAAATTATTGAAAATTTTTCACCCGCTGTTTTTGTGATGGAAAATGTAAAAGGAATTTTATCTTCAAAAATTGATGGTGAACCTATCTTCAATAAGATAAAAGAAGACTTAGAAAATCCTGGTAAAGCCTTAAATAAAGAAGTTAAGGCAACATATACAATTTACTCTTTAGCTTCAACAAATGATGCTCATGCAGATAGTGAATCACCTCAAGACCCACATGATTTTGTTATTAAGTCAGAGGATTATGGGATACCTCAGGCAAGACATAGAGTAATATTATTGGGTGTTCGTGATGATATTTCTATAGTTCCAAAAAAACTTGAAAAGCAGAAGAAAAAAATCACCATTGAACAAGTAATTGGCGATTTACCTAAGCTAAGAAGTGGGCTATCAAAAAATAAAGGAAGAGATACCTCTGAAGGGTGGGCTAAAGTTATACGTGACGAGCTTTATTTATTTTTAAAGCAACCAAGTGAATGTACTTTAGATAAAAACTTAACCAAGGAAATAAATAACACAATAAACACAATTGAACAAAATAAACTTGAAAAAGGTAAGGACTGCATACAGCCAGCTAAAGACATTTACCGCAATATGCCAAAAGAATTAAAAAACTGGTACAGCAAAGGCTGGAAATCAGGGGTATGTAACCATAATACCAGAGGCCATATGGATAGTGATTTGGCCCGTTATCTTTTTTGCTCAACATTTGCGAAAGTAAACTCTTCTACTGAAAATAAAACCAGGCAATCGCCCAAACTCAAGGACTTTCCTGACGTTTTATTGCCCAACCATAAAAATGCTAAATCAGGTAAATTTGTAGATCGCTTTAAAGTTCAAGAAAAAGGGCTTCCTGCTACAACAATCACTAGTCATATATCAAAGGATGGGCATTATTATATTCATTATGATTCATCACAATGCAGAAGCTTAACTGTTAGAGAAGCAGCAAGAATACAAACATTTCCTGATAATTATTTTTTTGAGGGAAATAGAACTCAGCAATATGTACAAGTTGGGAATGCAGTTCCTCCGTTGCTTGCTAATAAAGTTGCTAAAATAGTATTTCAAATATTAACCTAATGAATCAAAAATTTCCTCAGCAATATTAGAAAAACTAAAATCAGGTTGTCCCTGTCTTGCATAATAGGAAGAATGCCTTGAAATAATATCCCTCATAAAATGAGGAGAGATAATACAAATAGGATCATGAAAAAATTCTTCTATTTCATTTTCAACTATTGTTACTTGATAACTATGTACATGCCTCATATTAACAAATCCACCAGAAAATAATGGGGCATCAGGAAGCCAGTGATAATAATTCGCATAGTTGTTTTTCAAGAGCTCCTTTATGGCAATTTTTTTCTTAGCTTTCTTTTGTATTTCCCCTATACATTTTTCAAGCACACCATTAAATGCTTCAATTTCGCATAAAACCACTTTTGTGGTTTTAAACCCTGTTCCATTATGATTAGCCATGTCGCATGGTGGTGACACAACAATGTGGAATTTACTATTTTGTTTATTTTGCAAAATACTTCCTGTACTAAGTATTTTGCTTTTAATATACATTTCTTCTGGAAGACATTCATCATTATCATTATCAAGAAGGTGGTGTAAATGGCTGATGGTATACCTAATCAAAGCCTTTTCGATATTTCTTCCCTCTAATGAATATTTTTCCCAGGTATCTAAATGGGGAATCACACTTTCCCAAAACACCTTATTCATTGTTTCTTCAATTAAACCTCTACCACCGAATATTTTTGTAACTCCAGTATTAAATACAGAAAATAATTTATCTAGAATTTCTGAGAAATCATCCCCTTTTGTTCGAACATCTATTAAAGGCAAATCCATATCCGTTTCATCAGGTGTTCCCGTCAGAACAATAACGGGAAATCGATACAGCCTTTCATTAATTTGTTGTAAAACCTTATTCCCTCCATCAGGATCGTCATCAAGTTTTAGATCAATAATTGCCGCATCAATGCTTCGGCCAATTAATTCTTTTGCTTCATTGACTGATCTACTTTCTAACAGATTAATTTTACACTCATTTTGTATCTCATAAACTTTGATAGTTGACTTATATGTGTCAACAACATCAGCATCGTCTTCAACAAGCAGTAAGTTTAAAGGTTCCATTTAATTTTAACTCTCTTTTTTTTGTAATCTAAAATAGGCTCCTGAATTTGATTCAAAAGCCTTTAACTCTAGTCCATTACGAAATGCAGCTTCGCCAGCGATTGCTAACCCAATTCCTGTTCCTCCATCTTTTGTTGAAAAATCAGGTTCAAAAACAACTTCATTTTCAATCAAAATAGGTTCGATTCCTGGGCCAGAATCTAAGTAATCTAAATACACAAATTCATTGTTATTAGTCTTAACATTAATTTCTATCGTTTTTTGTTTTGATTTCTTTTCATTCATCCAAAATATACTGTTATCAACAAGATTTGTAATAATTGCATATATATCTTGTCGCCAGCCTGTGAAAACAATATTCTCTGGGCAGTTAACTTTATACTTAATTTGAGATGTAATAAGTATTTCCTCAAATACCAGTAATGAACTTTCTATGTTTTCCTTTAAATTAAAATCTTTTGCCTTAGTTCTTTTTCCCGTTGCCAAAGGGTCGATTCGCTTAAATAAAGAAGATAGCATTTTAGAGTTAACAAGTGACTCTTCAGATATTCTTTTAATTTCTTTGAGCTCATCCTTTGCACAATCCTTCTTAATTTGATTAACCCAAAATAATAAGTTTTTTATTTCATTGTTGAAAAAATTTAAAGGTCGACGCCCTTCATGTAAAACGACATTAATAATTTTCCCTAAAGTTGCTTGCCCTTGATAAATAGCTACAGCCTGCCTTATATTTTCTATTGATTTAGACGCGGAATCTTCTTTCTTTTCGAGTAAATTCAGAATGTCATCTGTTGTTTTTTTATCGATACCATTGTCATTCAGTTTTTTTACTATTCCCTCTTTAACATCTTCAAAAGAAAAAATTTTTTCAAATTCTTGCTCAATTTTTAAAGCAGATCTACTTAGCCCAGCTTTACGACGATATATATATCTTCTTTTCTCAAGCTCATTGATGACATTTTCTGTGGAAATTTTCAATAATTGTGAAAAGGCATAATTTAATTTCAAACCATCTCTGGCACTTTTTTCTTCTAACCCAGATAATTCCTCAGATTGAATTTGAATATGACCAATAACTTGGTTACTGCCAATTTTTAATGAGGGATTTTGAACTCTTTTTTTGTCTAGTTCAAGCCAGTCATTTTCAGGATCTCCAAGTGGTCTAATTCGAAACCCATTACGATAAACACCAATTCCATTATATTTATTAAGTAATTGACGTGCTTTTAATTTACCTACATAGTTTCCTTTATAATCTTTTAAGCCTCGACTAATTAGTTGTTCTATAGCTTCTGGCTCCCTATCATATACACGCACATCAAACTCAATAGATCCACAGCCTGTATTTTGTCCAATATCTACATCAATAACTTCTTTTATCGAATTTCTTGCTTTTTGATTATTAAACTCTAGTAATCCTATTCCGTTGCTAGATATTTTCCCACTAATTCTATAATCATAAAGGTCAAATATTGGGAAAGGTTCGATTTGTTTTGAGGTATTCTCATTTTCATCGTTCCAAAAACCAATATAATTTAGATGCATAGAAAATTCATCATTTAAATTAGCACCAATACTACTAACAGGAGATATTAATTTTCTTAATTCGAACTCAAGATTCTCATGTTGCTTTCTGTTCCATTCTTGAATTTGGTTTTTATTTGCAGTAATAAAAAGTTGTGTACCATCAGGTTGAATTGTACTTTCTGTTTCAACAAGAATATCTACATCTTCAAGAAAATCAGCTTGCTCAAACTGTTTCCACTGTACATAAACTGTAGTTTTTTGCGCATTCGAAACAGTTTCAAGTAACAAATCATTTCCAAGTATAGAAGCAGCATATCGTCCAACTCCTTTACGACCCTGCATAATTCGCTTTTTATTAGAGCTTATTTTTTGCTCAAGTTTATTATTAGTAGAAGGAACTAGCCATTGATTAATTACAGCATCACGAGTCATCCCGTGGCCTTTATCCTTAACTGTGATCTCTAATTTATCTCTATTTTTTGGTACAGAAAAAGTGATAATCACATCATTGGAATCAGCATCATAAGCATTCTTTACTAGTTCAATTATTGCTGCATATTTGTCTTGAATAAGGTCTCGTCCAATAGTCAGTATGTGTCTACCAGCAGGCCTTATTTTGAAACTATCATTATTCTCCACTGCTTAATTCCTTTCTATCATATTTAATTCACAGTAATTGTACGAAATAATACTTTATATTTAATTCTGATTTCTATATGTTAGATATTAAGAAACCTTCTTCAATCATCTTGTGCTCAATTTTAACAGCCAATAGTGATTGTTTTTCAGAGGGAATCTTATTGGGAATTGAACCAGCTATTGAAATAATTCCCTGCTCTTTTTGGGTAAGTAGTTCATTATTCCTATCCCATTCAAGAATACTTTTCCAATAAGAAGCACCTTTTTCAAAAACATAGCTTTGAGCCTCAATACCATTATCGATTCTTTGAACATGAACTGCATCTAACTCTTTCTCATGATGCAAGGATGAGTCAATTAATGTCATTAAAACACTCTCATCAAGTGAATAATCAATACTGATAACATTCTCCCAGCACTTCACCTTTTTACACCACTCTGTAACGTTAGTTATGCCTTCTGGAGTATCCTGTATAGATTCATTAACAAGTGCTGCAATTTCATGTAGACAATCCTGAATTGAAGGCGGTAGGCTTTGTGATTTCCAAACTGAATCAAAGTCAAAACACCTTTCTGTGTTATCAATTAAGTATGAAAACTTTGCTATTGAATAAGTGACAATATTCGCTTTATATCCACCGTACCATGACTGTTTCATTATTGTTTTATTAAGGAACCTAAAGAGAATCGCTTTAACTATAAATTCCTTAAAATAAAATTCATTAAACGGCTTTTCATTTTTTTCCCAGTTTTTGGCTATATCACTAGCAAACTGTACAAAATTCTTTTGAGCTCCAAGGCTGACAATGTGTGGTTTCTTATCCCATGAATACTCAAATTTTGCTAAATCAGTTTTGGCAAACATCTGGTTTCTAGGGTTCAATGTTAAAAACTCTTTTTTCTTGGCTGCCGTGAAATTTGTTTGCGCATTGGCATATTGTCCTCGTACTCGTTCATAATACCAATGCGTCTCTCTAAGACTTCCCTCTGATGAGGGAGCCCATAAACGACGAGACATTTCCTCTATTCTTAAATGAAAGGGGTGGTTTGAGAAAAAGTCAGCAGCACTCACCTTATTTTGTGTATTGGCATATTCCGAGATTCTAGGAACCATTTCTTCAGTTCTTTCTTCGGGAATAACAGTAAGTTTTACCTGGACATACACAGAATCTAGATTAGCTGTATTCTTGTTTTGTGAGTTAAAGAGAGAGGCTGTTGTTTGCCCTCCATTTACAATTTGCAGATTTCTAATAGATTTTATTTTTACCTGCTTTTCATCTACTTGAGTAATAACCTCTTCAGCAGTCGCCGTGATTCCATTATTAAAGGCAAAAAACATTTCAGGCTCATTTTGAATAGTATTTCTTATGCCTTTATTCACTTTTCCTCTAAATTGTAAAAATGTGCGAACATTTTGCTCTAATAAACGCTCACCATATTTATTATATAAATTGGCTATCAAACTTCCTGGTATGGCTAACAAGTAAGATTCATAGGTTTCATTACCTGTAAAAGCGGGTAAACATGGGATTCCACTTCTATCAATGTCAGCAAAATCAACAATAATATCTTCACGTGACTTGCCTGATTCTTCTAATCGCTGGATTCGACTTAAATCCCAGACATCAAAAAAACATGAATAATTACTTATGCTTTCATTTGGTAGTGTATTAGCCCTCTTACTTAATTCGGCAGTGGATATTAAAATAAAATTTATTTTTTTTATACTTGCCGAATAGTCATAAATTTCTTTTGCAACACTAAAGCCTGTATCACTTTCATCAAGTGATTGATGAAATTTTCTCTCAAGACTTTTTTGAAAAAAGTTGCTCGCACGTTTAAATATTTTTGTAATATCTGACTGAGTTAATGTTTCAGGAAATGAGCGATAGTCTGTAATTATAAAGGTAAAAGAACCTGACTCTTGTGAGTGATGATATGCATCAATCCTCATGCTTGGGTTAGTTTTTTTGTAACTAACTACTTGGTATTCTTCTAATATAGCCTGTTCAACCAGAAAGTCACAAACACGTTCTGTAAACAGGACTTCATTGTAATTATTTTCTGCTTCTGATTTTGCATAGATATCTTGCATATATTCATGGAAATACTCTTCAAATGTCATGATAAATCTATCCAGTCAGGGGTTCCTGAAAATGGTTCACAATCAAGTAGCTTGATATCATAACTAACTCTGTCTACACCTTGTGTCAGTGTATCTGGACATATACGAGGAAAACCAGGTTTTACATCAAACATTTGTTCAGAAGCTAATATATAACTAAATTGTAAATATTCATCTGTATCTATGTATCCTGTTTGATACAAAAGATTATTAAATCTTTCAAAGGAAGATGGGTTATCAGTTTCTAGCTGCTGTCTTATACCTGCTATTAAAGTAGGTAAATTAATTGCATTCTCAGCATCGGGGTCTGTTTTTCCTAATGTAACAACATGCAGGTACATTTTGGGTAACTGGGAGCACAGTTGGTCTGCTGATGAGATTTTTACTCGGGGGGAAGTAGTACCCAATTGACATTTTATTTCAATTGCAGAGCTTTCCACATTGAAATCTTGAGGTAAATCATCAGGCCCTTGCCAAAAATCGATTGATTGCGAAATACCAAAAACAGGCTCAAGGTGATTAGAAATAAATAGTAATTCACCTATCAACCCTTTGATTTCTTTTTCTGATAACAAGCCTGAACGAGCCTGTTGTAAAAACGCTTGCCATCGCATTAATCGTCTGAGAATTATTTTTGTTGCCTTGGTATGTTTTTCAAAATCAGACGTAGCATTGATAATATCAAAACATAAAGAAAGAAAAATCTGCCAGTCACTCTTATCTTTAAGCATAAGAATAAGCATGAATTTATCAGTATGATTTTGTTCAGGTGCTAATAAGTGAACGGTGACCCCATTTAGAACTGGTAATTTGTTTGGTAAAAAATCAGAAGTTGAAAATTCATAAACAAACAAAAAACCTCCATAAGGATCTTTTGCCCAAAATAAATTAAGGGGATGACTGGCACTCACTCTCCTTGAGAAAATATCTCGAGAAGGAGTGCTGATTTCATCCCATGGGTTATTCATCAGAATCATCCTCATCTAATAGATCAGAGTAATTTTTGTCCCACCATGTTGTATTAACAACATATTCAACTAAATTTTCAGGTCTTCTACTTCCTGCCTCTCCTGGGAAACTTATACCATATGCCACAATGCCTTCAGAAAAAATAGCTTTGTTTTCATTTCCTTTATATCGACAGTCTAGGAGGTGAATCATTAATAGGGGCTTTGTTCGTTTGGATCTATAAATATGATCGGGATAATTTTTGGTTTCTGGATTATTTTTATAAAAACATTCTTCAACAGAGCTTACCTGCTCTATTGTAAGTCCCGATTTTTCATGCCCTCTGGATGCTACTCTATTTTTATTTAATCTGATACCACTGTCAGGTTGTTTTTCAGTTGATATGGTTCTTTTTTGAAAAATAATTTCATTGCCTTGTAAAGAAGGAAGTTCTTTATTAATTATATTGTCTGATTTTGTCGAAGACAGACTGATTAGTATTAAATCCCAGGTATTAATACCATCTTTTTTTAGTAGCTCTAAATAATCAATTAATGGTTTCTTTTCAGTTTTTTGTGATGCAGGGTGATTTATAAAATCCCCTAGAAAAGTCGCTATGTTATCAGCGGGGATTTCATTGAAAAAATAGCCATATGTCTCTTTTTTTATATGTGAAGGTGAGCAAATATTGGATAGTAACTGATGTAAAGCTTGATGGTTTTCTTGTATTACTTCTTTTGATTTTATAAGTATAGATGTTTCAACTAACCTACCTTCGAGACTGATTTTTCTGATTATATTTCTTCCTGAACGCATTTTATTACGGGCAGTGACTATTAGACTTTCAGGGTGATTGCGCACACATAACCCAAAATCACTAGGTGTCATTTGAGCTTTTTCCATATTTTTAAATTCATTCCGTAATTCTTCCGTTGCTCTTGAAATATGTGAATACCAAGATATAGCTTCCTCGGACATATAGATACGACACAAATCTTCAAAATTAGTACGATACCCAAACCACCGTCCCATCTGCATAAGTGTGTCATACATGATGGAGTTTCTGAGAAAATAGCTAACAGTTAAACCTTCTAAAGTTAAACCTCTTGAGAGTGATATGCCTCCCACGGCTATCAAGTTTCGACCATTTGGAAAATTATCTTCATTATAATCCAGAGGCTCTGAATTTTTTGAGGAGTTAACTTCTATTACCTTAACGGGGGAAATGGCATTTTTTAACTCATTTTGAATATCAGTCCATGAGTATTCGGTTTTATCAAACTCTTTGTCCCAAGTAGATTTTAAATCAGCAATACTTGAATTTCTTAAAGCATTTTTTTCAGAAAGAGCACAGTGGTTTGATATGGCATCTCTCAATTCGGTTAAGTAATCATGAACAAGTAACTTTAAATGTGACTGCACATCTGTAAATCGACTAATATTGATAAGCATGGAGTTATGCTTCTTTCTTTGACCTCGAAGGTTTCGGGTTGCTTTAATTAACACAAATGACCTAATTGCTTCTTTTAAGCTAGACGGTATGATTTCTGGAAAATCATCTTTTTTATGTTTTAACGGAAGAATGTCGGCATAGTCATCAAGCTCTCTTAAAATATCTAAGTCACTATCATCATCAAAGATTCGTTTTGCCCCCATATAATTTGACGGCGCATCAAGACTAATAATGAAGTCTCTTGGAAACAAATCATCATTCAGCATTTCATTTTCACTGTCAGGATCTATAAAAATATTTGCAAAAGGTGTTGCTGTATAACCAAGGTATGAGTTTTTCTCAAATAAGGAAAGTAGCTCACGAATTCGTTTATTTGTTGTTGTCGGGTCTTGATCATCTTTTTTTGTATTGATTGAAGCATGATCAGCTTCGTCATCAATAAGTAGCATGGGGACATTATTAAGCTCTAAGTTGTTACTTTTCAGCCAATTTATCAAATTTTTTAAAATGGATACATTTTTTTTTATAACTAAAACAACTGGCTCATTAAAGTGCTTGATTTGAGCGCCTAACTGATTGGCAACCTTGTTCTTAAAGTCTTGAGTGCTTGTGGTTAAAGAGATAGGAGTTCTTGAGTAATCTTTAAAACCAACACCAATGCGTTTTTCTTTAAGACTGGAAACATCAAGTTGTTTAGAGCTATCTAGCCCTATAAATCCTTCATCTATCCGTATTTGAGTCTGGTCTCTCAATGGCCTTATTAACCCTGCCAATACAATAATAACCTTATACCCAGAGTCCGCTGCTTTTGCTATTACTCCTGTGTAATTTGCAGTTTTTCCTGACTGTACATGTCCAACAACTAACCCTTTTCTAGCCCAACTACCTTCTTTTTTGGGGTTCTCCAGATGATCAATAATTTTATTACTAACAATATCTAAACCTTGAATGACACTTGGACTAAAGCTATTTTTGGAAAGTAGCCATTTATATCTCTCCCAGTAGTACCAGTCGATTTCTCCACGAGTATCATCTAACCAAGGTATATAGTCATTTGCTTTGAGTATGCTTCCAATACCCATAGTGATATCAAACCGTGTTTCCAATCGTTTGGTGATTATTGCAATTTCATTTTCAAATATTTTCCCTTTAAAGGGAGCGATTTCAGCATAATTTCTTATATTTTCTTTTATAAATTCGGTACCAATAACGGTTGTATTTCCCTCTAAAATTCTCGCGACAATATCTTCCAGTGTGTCTAACAACTCATCATTCATGAATATATCCTTTCTCTTTTAATAGTTTTTTTGTTTCATTTTGGTATGTTGCAAATGGATCGCATGTCAAAATACCTTTTATAATGTCACTTGGAGGAATTTTTTTTGTTTCCATAGTACTTATCATGACTTCCAATATAGGGAGAAACAATTCGGTATTAAAATCTGGTTTATTTAAAGCTTCAGGTTCTGAAGCTACATCACTATAAAATAATTCAGCAGGGAAACTGCCCTCTAGCATTGTTATTAATGCATTTAATTTATCCTGCTGTTCTGGAATAAGTTGATTCTCAAGCTCTGTGACTAAATGATGCTTTCTATTGATAACATACTGAATTTTTCCTTTACTCTGAATTCTATTCCAAGCAGGCTCTTTAATCTTATCTTGTAATTTCTTACCGCGCTGTCGATAAACATTTTTTCCAGAAAATGCTATTTTATCTATTATTTGTCGTAATTCTT
>Ga0209495_1002243_pt1 | contig 12811 bp, 11 predicted proteins | sample EN1Hudsemesocosm_FD_184629 | JGI IMG/M metagenome (GOLD analysis project Ga0209495, IMG submission 184629) | Methane-oxidizing microbial communities from mesocosms in the Hudson Canyon - EN1E Hudson Canyon (SPAdes) (version 2) | ecosystem: Environmental > Aquatic > Marine > Cold seeps | place... | reverse complement strand
TCCAAATTGAGCTTCCCAGATAACCAGTTTTTCAGGCTCAGTGGAGCTGTAGCCAAACTCAAAACCTAATACGCCTGCTTCTGACAAAAGAGAGTCGAAAATTTGTGCACGACCTTGAGTTTCAGAGATATGCTGTACGGGAAAGTATGTATCGCCATTTAATTGATTATGTACGGCAATATGTCTATGAGAAAATGTACCGCGGCCAACGTCCTGCCCCACCAGACGAATATCTCTGCCTTCTGCAAGTAATGTGGCATAAGCCATATTTTCAGCAAAGCCCCAGTCTAAAGGCAACGCGCCAGCAGACATTTTTGCACGGTTTTCCATGATTTTTACAACTCGGGGATGTAATTCAAACTCGGCGGGTAGCTGGTGTAATTTTTCATTGCAGAAACGCAATTGTTCTAATGAAACTTGGGTGTCACTAGTAGCAGTCCATTCCTGGTTGTGATATTTTTTCCATTGGCCTGAAAAGGAATAGATTGAGTCGCTGAGTACCGGACGAGAAACAGGGTTCCCCTGGTCTAATAGCTTTTGGTAATCATTTTCCATATCCTCGGCAGTTTGTTCTGATATTGTGCCTGCAGATATTAGTTTTTTTGCATATAGATCGCGCACAGAGAGGTGATTACGGATGGTTTTATACATCATGGGTTGTGTTGCTGCAGGCTCATCGGCTTCATTATGTCCGAGGCGGCGGTAACAAATCAGATCGATAACGACATCTTTATGAAACTTCATTCTAAAGTCCAAAGCCATCTGAGTCACAAAGATAACGGCTTCGGGATCATCACCATTGACGTGAAAGACCGGGGCGTGAATCATTGTCGCGACATCGGTACAGTACATGGTGGAACGGGCATCAAAAGGGTTGCTAGTGGTAAAACCTATTTGGTTATTAATCACAATATGGATAGTGCCGCCCGTAGAAAACGCACGGGTTTCGGACATGTTAAGCGTTTCCATCACTATGCCCTGGCCAGCAAAAGCCGCATCACCATGAATTAAAACAGGAATGATGGTGTCAACACTACCTTTGCCTCGCCTATCCTGTCTGGCTTTTACTGAACCTTCAACCACAGGATTAATAATTTCAAGATGAGAAGGGTTAAACGCAAGTGTTAAGTGAACGGGTCCACCGGGTGTAGCAATATTGGATGAAAACCCCATATGGTATTTGACGTCACCGGTAATAACGCCGGGAGAAGAGGTGTTAGTGCCTTCAAATTCACCAAAAAGCTGTGCGGGGCTTTTGCCTAGAATATTAATCAGTACATTGAGCCGGCCACGGTGAGCCATACCAATGACAATTTCTTTTACTTTTTTCTCACCTGAGGTTTGGATGAGTTCATCAAGTATAGGAATTAAGCTTTCGCTACCTTCCAGTGAAAAGCGTTTTTGTCCAACATATTTGCGATGTAAATATTTTTCAATACCTTCTGCAGCAGTCAATGATTTAAGGATGGAGAGGCTTTTTTCTGTTGGGTCGCTTGAAATTGAAGGCCTGGTGATTTCAAGTTTGTTTTTTATCCAGCGTTTGGTTTCAGGTTTTACAATATGCATGTATTCTGAACCGATGCTGCCGCAATAGATTTCTTTGAGTGTTGCAATGATATCCCTTAATGGTAAGCGTTGCTTTCCATACAGGTTTTCTGTGTCAAACAAGGTATCCATATCAGGTTCAGAAAGACCATAATAAGCCGGTTCTAAATCAGCAGGGATGGATTCGCTCTTTCCTAAAGGGTTGTTGGTGGCTATTTGATGACCGCGGGCTCTATAATGCTCAATTAGCCGAGCAACGGCGGATTGTTTCTTGACACTTTCTTCGGTAAAACCTTGTATTTTAGCTAGCCTGCCTTGTGATGATTGAGCTAGCTCTTCAAATCGATTAACAATTGAACTATGGGGAGTCTCATGCATAGAGCCATTGTGAATCGTACTGAATTTTTTGCGCCAGCTTTCGGAGACTAAATCGGGGTTTTCAAGGAATTTTTCATACAAATCTTCAATGAATGCAGCATTACTTCCATAGAGAGCGGAAGATTCTTGAAACTGTTTTAGCAGCGAGCTCATGGGGGTTTCCGGTATATCAGTCGTTGTAAGATGGTATATTACCAAAACAAAGTGTAGTTGAAGTAGAAAATAACGAGTTAATTTATTAGCGGTTACAAGTGCGTGTTTTGGCTGTGAATTTTAAAAGAGTGGGACGATGGAAGATAGTAATAAAGTAGTGATTAAAATAAATTACGAAGGCGCTGCTAAAACAGTAAAAAGTTATGATCAGCCACACTTAGTGACAGAGTGGCATTATAAAAGAATTGTAATAGCCGTTTTGTTAGTGCTTACTTTTATAGTGGCACCTTTTTATTTTTTTAGTAAACCCGCTCAACTCACGAAAGAGGAAGGCCGTGAACCGGTTCAATTAAAGCAGAATAAAAATATAGTTAAACCTACAAAAAAACTAGTCAGTAAGGTAATTAAAAAACCAGTAGCCGTTAGTATTATAGATAAGCCGACACAAAAGATAATACAGCCCAATCTGGTTTCTAAAGTTAAAAAAGTAGTTAAAGCAACTGATGACAAAATTACTAGGACCTTGTTAACAACAGGGTTAAATAATAAAGAACCTATAGATAATATTAATACGGCAGTAATTGCGACTAAAGATAAAGCGGCAGGACTATATTATTTTACGGAAATAAAAGATATGAAGGGTCAAACCTTATATCATCATTGGTTATGGGGTGATAAGCTTATTTATAAAAGAACAATTAATATATTGGGTAATCGCTGGAGAGCTTCAACCAGTAAGTTAATTCCTTTTCATAGGGCGGGTAATTGGCGTGTTAGACTAGTAAACAAAGCGGGTATTGTTTTAAATGAAATTAAATTTAAAGTAGTGCAAGATTAATTTTATTATTGGATGCTGTTATAATTTATTTGTTTTAAATTAAAGTGTGAAGAATATGAGTGAATATAACAATCTTTCAGAAATTGAATTACAAGCAGTTATTGAAAAGGCAGAATTGGCATTAAAAGAAAAGCAGTCAACGAAACGTAAAGAAGTGATTGCAGAGATTAAATCATTGGCGGCTTCAATTGGTGTGACTGTTGATATTATTGAGAATACAGAGAAGCCAGTCAGAAAAGGTAAAAAAGTACCTGCTAAATACCGTAATCCAGATGATGAAACAAAAACTTGGACGGGAAGAGGTGTTGCTCCAAAATGGATGCAAGCATTAATTAATGCAGGGCGAGATAAAGCTGAATTTTTAATATAAGTATTACAAGGTAGATATATGCCCATTTCTTTAGATATTTTAGAAAAAGTTGTTCGTGAGGCTGGTGTTATTGCCATGCGTTATTTTAATGATTTAGATAATGTAGGGGTTAATAAAAAAAGTCCGAGAGACTTGGTGACCGATGCGGATGTTGCAGTAGAAAAATATTTAAAGCAGGCATTAGAAAAAGAATATCCCCAGTATGGATTTTGGGGGGAAGAAAGCGGGCAGTCTGCTGACCAAGTCAACCGATGGGTTGTTGACCCTATTGACGGCACACATTCTTTTGCTAAGGGGCAGTATTTTTGGTCTATCAGTGTTGCCTTGGAAATTGGGGGTGATCTTGTTGCAGGTTCGGTTTATGCGCCCGCATTAGATGACCTGTATTTAGCTGCAAAAGGAAAAGGTTCAACAAAGAATGGTAAATCTATCTCTGTTTCCACTGAAACCAGTCTTGATGGCTCGATGATTGGAACGGGTTTCGCCTGTTTGCGCTCTTATTTAGTGGAAAATAACCTGAAGCGTTTTTGCAGGGTTGCCGAAAAAACAACCGGACAAAGAAGATTTGGTTCTGCGGCTATGGATCTGTGTTTAGTGGCTGATGGACAGTTGGATGCTTTCTGGGAGCAAGAGCTTAATCTTTACGATGTTGCTGCAGGTGCCTTAATAGCTAAAGAGGCTGGTGGCACTGTGACAGACTTTAAAGGCAATGATGGTGTGTTTCCAAAGCAGATTTTAGTAACTAATGGTGGTGTTTTTGATGAGTTGCTTGCTTTGATGTAGAACAGTTTTGCTTGCTTCTTTGGGTGACTTTATTTCAGTATTGTTAGATAAAAGGCCGTGTTGGGGGAGGTTAACATGGTCTTTTTTATAAATTTATGATTGCTTTCAGTCTAAAGGAGTACTCAATAAATAAAGGGTATCTTTACTAAAATCTTGTTCGTGAGGCCATTCAATTGCACCAAATGCTACTTTTGCTTGTTTAAAATAATTAATATCTTTTAATTCATTAAATATACCCTTATCCAGAAATGGGCTTGCATCAAATAGTCTGACTTCCTTATTTTCAAAAGATAGCTTTAATATGTATTTTTGTTTCACTTCAACATCAATAACATGAGGGTTCATTTTAAGTCTCCTACTTTAGTGGGTCGATTTTGAATATAGGCTCACCGTTAACAGCAAGCTCCCAATCTGCTGAAAGTTCATCTTTGTGAATTTCAACCCAAGCATCTACAAGTTTCTGTTTAGATTTTGGTAATTTACCTTCAATAATAGCGCCGCTTTGTATTTCAATAATGGCACTAAAGTCTTGATAGTGTACATGGATATGCGGTAAGTTATGTTGTTGATTGTCGAAAAAATACATGCGAACAATAATACCGTAAAACATTGAAATTGTAGGCATGCTTATTCCTAGAGAAAGTTGAAGTTTGTATTATACGATAGCTATCAAAAATATGTTTTTCATAACTAATATTAAGATAAGAGAATGCGGACAGTTTTTGCGGGCACAAAAAAGGGCGTATTGATTAACTCAATACGCCCTTTTTTTGATTTAAGCGTTACTTATGCTTTAGCAAGTTCAGCACGCATATCGTCGATCACTTTTTTGTAATCAGATTGTCCGAAAATTGCAGAACCGGCAACAAACATATCTGCACCAGCTGCTTTAATTTCACGGATATTGTCAGTTTTAACGCCGCCATCTACTTCTAAACGAATATCAAAACCACTATCGTCAATCAGTTTTCTAGCTTCACGCAATTTACCTAGTGTAGATGGGATAAATGATTGTCCACCAAAGCCAGGGTTAACAGACATTAATAAGATAATATCTACTTTATCCATAACATATTCTAAGTAACTTAGCGGTGTTGCCGGGTTAAATACTAAACCAGACTTACAGCCTAAATCACGAATCATTTGTAAAGAACGGTCAACGTGTCTAGATGCTTCAGGATGAAAAGTAATCATACTTGCACCGGCCTTAGCAAAGTCAGGGATGATTCTGTCTACAGGCTCAACCATTAAATGTACATCAATAGGTGCTGTTACACCGTGCTTTCTTAATGCGTCACAAACTAGTGGTCCAATAGTCAAGTTAGGTACAAAGTGGTTGTCCATAACATCAAAGTGAACCACGTCAGCACCCGAAGCTAGTACGTTATCAACTTCTTCGCCTAATTTTGCGAAATCTGCGGAAAGGATGGAAGGAGCTATCCAGTTATCAGTCATTTTTTAACCCTCTTTGTTTTAAAACCGCCTATTATATCTTTTTTTTGTGTTTGAGTTACGTTATCCGTTATTTGAGAATATAAAATATTATCAAGACTAGAAGGTTGTCGTTTAAAATAAGGCGTAATTGATTGAAAGGTGGAAGTTAGTAATGAAAAAATTAAGCTGTTTTAAAGCCTATGATATTAGAGGTGAATTAGGCGTTGAACTGGATAATGATGTTGCTTATCGGGTAGGCCGTGCATTTGCACGAACGTTAAATTTGCAGTCGGTCGTTGTGGGAGGTGATGTCAGAGAAACCAGTGAAACATTGAAAATGGCATTAGTTAAAGGGTTGCAGGATGAAGGCTGTGATGTAACCGACATTGGCATGGTGGGTACGGAAGAGATTTATTTTGCCACTAGTCATTTGTCGGTGGATGGTGGCGTTGAAGTTACCGCATCTCATAATCCCATTAACTATAATGGTATGAAGCTGGTAAGGGAAAGCAGTAAACCAGTGTCTGGTGATACCGGGTTGAGAGATATTCAGTTGATGGCTGAACAGCAGCCCTGGTTAACGGAAACGGATGCTGAAAAAAAATCAATAGGTGATTATTCACAAGTGACAATCTTGGCGGCTTATGTTGAGCATTTAATGGGATATATCAACAAAGAGAATATTAAACCGTTGAAGCTGGTGGTTAATTCGGGAAATGGCGCGGCGGGCCATGTGGTTGATGCTCTGGAAGAACAATTTAAGCTGCAGGGAATGCCTATAGAGTTAATAAAAGTGCACCATAACCCTGATCCAACTTTTCCTAATGGCATACCTAATCCTTTATTACCAGAGAATCGGGCTGATACCAGTGATATGGTAAAACAGCATGGTGCTGATATGGGAATAGCTTGGGATGGAGATTTTGACCGTTGCTTTCTTTTCGATGAAAAGGGTGAGTTTATTGAAGGCTATTATATCGTTGGCTTATTGGCAGAGGCTTTCTTAAATAAACAGGCAGGTTCAAAAATTATTTATGACCCTCGATTGACCTGGAATACTCAAGAAGTGGTTGAGCAGGCGGGTGGTGTGCCGGTCATGTCTAAAACGGGCCATGCTTTTATTAAAGAAAGAATGCGTAAAGAAGATGCGGTTTATGGTGGTGAAATGAGTGCCCACCATTATTTTAAAGATTTCTTTTATTGTGATAGCGGTATGATTCCCTGGTTATTAGTTGCAGAGCTGTTGTGCGTGGAGGGAAAAACGTTATCGTCCATGGTCGCGGAGCGTATTGCCAAGTTTCCATCTTCTGGTGAGATAAATAGTAAGCTGGTCGATCCCAAAGCTGCGATTGATAGAGTTTTGGCAGCTTATGAGAAAGATGCTATTAATATTGATATGACAGATGGAATAGGGGTTGAGTATAAAGACTGGCGTTTTAATTTACGCTCGTCTAATACTGAGCCGGTAGTTAGGCTTAATGTAGAGTCGCGTGCTGATGTGCCATTAATGGAAAGTAAAACAAAGGATATTTTGCAGTTGTTGAGGCAATAGTTGGTGTTGTTTTGATTTGTAACTTATTCAGCTTGTGAGCAGGAAACGATGATGTAGGAGCGTCCGCCCTCGGCGCGAAGATAATCGATAGTTTCAGAGAAAAGAGCATTATTTTAATCGCGCCGAGGGTGGACGCTCCTACGAAGTAACAACACTTAAGTAGCAACAATAGTTTAAAATAGTTCCTAAACAAGTATTTTAATTAGGGTGATAAGGTAAATAATGAAGAATTATAAAATTGCAGTGTTGGCAGGCGATGGAATTGGTCCAGAAATAACAAAGGAAGCACTTAAAGTTTTAAAGCTGGTTGAAGAACGGAATGATGTGACTTTTGAGCTAATGCCTGCGTTGTTTGGCGCGTGTGCTTATTTTGAAACAGGGGATGCTTTTCCTCAAGAAACAAAAGACATTTGTGATAGTGCTGATGCAATTCTTAAAGGCCCTATTGGTTTGAGTCATGAAGAGTCAAAAAATATTCCTGTCGATAAGCAGCCAGAGCGTGGTGCATTATTGCCAATGCGTCGTCGTTATAATACTTATGCTAATTTTCGTCCGGTTTCTTTACCTAAGGCATTGGCGCATTTTTCTCCTTTAAAACCAGAAATTATTGGTGAAGGGATTGATATTGTTATTGTTCGCGAGTTGGTGGGTGGACTTTATTTTGGCGAAAAAGAAACGGGTGTTAATGATAAGGGTCAGCGTTATGTTAGAGAAACCTTGGAATATGATGAAGGCCAAATCCGCCAAATTCTAATTCAAGCGTTTAAGCTGGCAAGTAATAGAAAGAAAGTTTTACATAATATTCATAAAAGCAATGTATTGAAATCCAGTGTATTGTGGAATGAAATATTAGATGAAGTGGCTGTAGATTACCCTGAAGTAGAAGTGATTAATATTTTGGTTGATGCAGCAGCGACTTTATTATGTTTAAAACCCACACAGTTTGATGTGATGGTGATGGAAAACATGTTTGGTGATATTTTGAGTGATCAGGGTGGTGGTATTCTTGGCTCTTTAGGATTGATGCCTTCTGCTTGTTTAGGCGATGAAAAAGCTTATTATGAGCCTTCACATGGTTCAGCACCAGATATAGCCGGAAAAAATATAGCTAACCCTTATTCAATGATTGGTTCTGTGGCCATGATGTTGGAAAATAGCTTTGATATGGCTGATGAAGCGAAAAATGTCTGGGCTGCTATGCAAGGTGTATTTGGCGATGGCTTTTCAACTGCTGATTTATCTAAGCCTGGCACAGGTGTTAATATGATTAGTACTGATGAATTTGGTGAGAAAGTGGTGGAAAAATTAAGCAAAATGCCTAAGGTTTCTTAAGGTAACTTAAGCGTATTGACTAGATGCAAAGGGTAGAGTGAAAGCTTTACCCTTTTTTTATACCTGTAACAAAGACATAATTATCATGATGTATAGAACTAAAGCACAATCAATTAAAGCTTCCGCTACTAACAGTTTAGTTGAAGACTTGCAGCACTATTTTGTTTATCAATTGGAAAAGCTAGCGGATTCAGATAGCATTATATTTGAAGCCGTAGAATGGTTTAGGGATGAGGGTAGGCATGGCGGAGGTGTGCGTTATGTGGCTATTGATGAGCGGCTATTCAACCGTGCTTCAGTGAATGTATCTCAAGTTCATTATGATGATGACAGTACTAAGCATCTTGCATCGGCTACTGCACTATCAACAATTATTCATCCACAAAATCCTTATGCACCTTCTGTTCATATGCATATTAGTTGGACAGAAATGAGAGATGGTAAAGGATATTGGCGCTTGATGGCTGATTTAAACCCAGCCATAGAAAATAAGCAGGCGACTGAACAATTTAATAATACATTGAAAAACGTGCTTAACCAGCAGTATAAAATTGCAGTGGCTCAAGGTGAGCGGTATTTCTATATACCTGCGCTAGAAAGGCATCGGGGCGTATCTCATTTCTATTTGGAAGAATATAGTAGTGGCAATGAGCAGGTTGATTTTAATTTAGCGAGAAATTTTGGGCAGGCAGTTATTGATTGTTATGTTGCTATTTTTCAGAAAGCAATTCAGGAGAGCGCTAAACCAACAGAGGAAAGTTACAATGAGCAATTGGCTTACCATACCCTCTATTTGTTTCAAGTTTTAACGCTGGATAGAGGGACGACTTCAGGCCTGCTCGTGCATAAGCAAAATGATGTGGGTATTATGGGCTCTTTACCAGCAGAAATTGATAAAGCTTTGTTGGCTTCCTGGCAGGAAAACCTGGCATCACCTCAAGATCAATTGTTGGCAGCTATCTTGGATGTGCTACCTGATACAAAGCCTTGTTTGATTGATGAAAAAGTTAAACTTGCATTAGCCGATGTGAGCCGAAAGCATTATAAAGCTAATCCACGGGCACTCGCTTTACAGGCGCAAGGTAATATTGTTCCACCAACAGTACAGAATCATAATTAGTAACCCAGTAGAGTCCTATGGTTAGAGTATATATTGAATCGCTTTTATCTTTGTTATTTGCTGTTTTAATCATAGCCTCATCAGAGGCTGTTGCTGAAAAAAGGGTTGCATTGGTGATGGGGAATGCTGATTATAAGAATGCTTCTTTAAATAATCCGCTAAATGATGCAACAGATATGGCTGAAGCACTAAAAAACACTGGGTTTGAAGTTGATGTTCATATTAATGCTAATCGCAAACAAATGCGGCAAGCTATCCGAAGTTTTGGTGAAAGGTTATCTAGGGCTGATGTCGGGTTGTTTTATTTTGCAGGACATGGGGTGCAAATTAAAGGACGAAATTATTTGATTCCAATAGGGGCGGATGTTCATGCTGCAGATGAAGTCCAGGATGAAAGTATTGATGCGAGTGCTGTTCTGCGAAAAATGGAAAGTGCGGGGAATTCTGTTAATATTGTTATCTTGGATGCATGTAGGAATAATCCATTTGCGCGTAGTTTTCGTAGCCTAGATAGTGGGCTTGCTCGTATGGATGGCCCTGTGGGTTCATTTATTGCCTATGCAACAGCGCCTGGTTCTGTTGCGGCGGATGGAGAAGGTCGAAACGGTCTATATACAGAGTATTTATTAAAGGCGCTCAATAAACCTGATTTAACCATTGAGCAGACATTTAAACAGGTAAGGACGGGGGTTATTAAAGTAACTTCTGGTCAGCAGGTCCCTTGGGAGTCTTCATCTTTGATGGGGGAGTTTGTGTTTTTGTCTTCGCCTTCGCAAATAAAACAGAAAGCCCTATCGCAAAGTAGCCCTGTAAATCAGACTGTTATGCAGCAGGTGAAACATCTACAGTTAAGTTCTAATGTGCCTGATGCAGTCGTGATTGTTAATAATATCAACAGAGGACTTATAAAAAACACAGGAATACTAGGTGTTGAAAGCCTGAATGATGGAAAAGTGGATATAGTTGTTCAGGCGAGAGGGTATCAGTCTCAACGTCGACAAATCAGCCTGAATTCGAATCAAACAGAAAAAGTTCATATAGAACTTGTGCCTGAACAGGCTATAAAAAAAATAAATCCCACGAAAGGTATTGATCAAAATCTGCCTGGTAGTGTGGCTAGTTGTTTGGCTGGCAAGCGATTTTTAACAACTAACAAAATAGTTTTTCAAAATATCCAAGGCAAAAATATTAGGCGTACAGTACCCAGTATAGAGACTGCTGTGATTAAGGCTTTACAGTCAGCAAATATAGAATTTATTGACAAGACTTTGCTGGCTAGTAAGGCTTTGAAGCAAGGTGATTTTGAAGATTTTAATCTTGATGAGCTGGCAACTCGCCATCAATTAAATTATCTATTAAGAATAATGGTTAATGTGCGAGAAATGCCAATCAAAATTATTAAGACTGAAATGAAAACAGTTAATGGAACGGTAACTTTTGAGTTACTTGATTTAAAAAGCAAGCTTTTATTAGGTTCGGTTTCCCGTGATTTTAATAAAGCAGGGCTGGATTCTACGAGGGTGGTCAAAAAGCAGGTTAAAAAACTGTTGCCTGAGATGAGCTCTGAGCTTATAGAAACGGTTTGTGACAGTATTTCTCAATCACTACAATATTAATTTCTATCTGCTATAAATCAGGGAGGAAAGGATGGAGACCGGTAGTCTCTCAGGCACGCCGTGAATACATCCATGTAGGCTCTTTTCGGCATCCATGCCTCAGAAGGTCTGAGAAACTATCGGTCTCCATCCTAATCAAGTACGCTTGCTCTGAAATATAGAATGGATACATTAATTTCCTAGTCTTCTTGCTAATTTGGTGACAATTTCATTGGCGATGAGATTAATGTTTTTTAGTGTGTAGCTACTTGTCTTGGTGTCGGCGCTCAATACATAAGAGCTTTCAATTTCTATGATTCGAGCATTCAGCTGAATTTGATTGTCTAATAGAGCGACGCTGCCAGTAATAATGGCATCAGCATGGAGCATTTTACCAATTTCTACGGCATCGGTACTTTCTATAAAGCCGGTTTGAGTCATCTCCATTTCTTTGACTAATTTGTCTAATTGCTCACGTTCAATAATTTTGAATTTGCGAGAATTAACCAATGCTGAGGTAAAAGTTTCTGACACTAGTTCGCCTAAAGAAATATCTTGGGCTTCCTTGTTGAGTGTTTTGAAACGAATGACTGCAATGGAAATGTTTTTACTGTGTACTTGCTGCGCAGTTTCTCTTTGCGGGACGTTGGATGTATTTGTCTCTAGTGCTTGCTGTGATGTAAATGTTTCCAAGCGTTTAACGAGTGGTGCATATATCCAGCCCTTTTTACCGTTATCTAGCGAAACATAATACCAATTACCTTTTTTACCTAATAAAGTAAATTCATCGTAGTTGCTGATGGTGTTTGAAATAGCACAACGAGTACTTGAGCCGGTACGGATGTTGACGCTGGATCGAGTGGTTTTTCCCTGCCCGGAATCATTAAAAACGGGAGTGGTATTGCAGGTAGAAAGGGTGGTGAGATGTTCTTTCTGTGGTTTTTTTATTTGTGTTTGCTTGGTTTTAACAATGCTCCTGCTTAAATGAGCCAATTCAAAGTTGATTTTTGATTCTAAATTAATAAGCCATTTATTATAAATTTTATGAATGGTTGCCGGTTTTGTAGCTGAGCTGGATATATCTTGGTCCTTTTTAAATGGATTGTTTTCTGAGAAAAAGTCCATTGAGTCACGAAATAACTCGTCTGAGTGCTCCCCTGTCTCAGATTCTATTTGTTCGTTATATTTTAGGTTATGGCTACTGTAGTAGCTAATATCATAAGAATCATTATCATAAGTGATTTTTACGACTGCGCCGAAGCGGTTGCGTTTATAAGAATAGGAGGCAAGCAGCGATCTAGAATCGATGGACTTACTTTTCCAGCCCGCTTTATTTGCGCCACGAATAATTGCTCTTTTAACATCAGCTAAACTGGCTTGTGAAGGTAATGCAAACTCCGTTTCATCTACGTTACGTACTGCCGCAGTTCGGCAACTACTGATTAAAAGTAGGCAGACAATAAAAACAAAAAAATGGTTGAATTTATTAACAGTCATAAAAGGGTTTTTAAGTAATTAATCGTAAGGCTATAAGAAGGATGGATTTATGTCAATAATTTCAATGATGGAGTCCATGTGGCGGTACCTAAGGCAACTCGCAACAAATAACCCACCCACCTTGCTGGCCTTTTTGTCCCTGCTCAAACAATCTCAATCGTTACGTAGCTGGCTATGCGCCTCTTGAGATAGATTGAGCAGAAACAAAAAATCT
>Ga0209495_1002236_pt1 | contig 12855 bp, 11 predicted proteins | sample EN1Hudsemesocosm_FD_184629 | JGI IMG/M metagenome (GOLD analysis project Ga0209495, IMG submission 184629) | Methane-oxidizing microbial communities from mesocosms in the Hudson Canyon - EN1E Hudson Canyon (SPAdes) (version 2) | ecosystem: Environmental > Aquatic > Marine > Cold seeps | place... | reverse complement strand
AAAAGCATCATTTTCAGCTAACGCTAAAATTTCCTCTCCATCTATTGCAGATAAAAACTCTCCTTTATCATTCAAAAGTTTTAATGCATTCCATTGTTTAGGATTATGACTAGCAGTAAGAATTATTCCTCCTGCTGATTGTTCTATCTGAACAGCAACCTCAATAGTTGGAGTAGTAGAAAGGCCTACATCCAAAACATCAAAACCACAACCAATTAAAGTTCCTGAAACAATATTACTTACCATCTCTCCAGAAATACGCGCATCACGACCAATAATTATTGTATTAGAGCTACTAGACTGTTTTCTGATAAAAGTAGCATAAGAAGCTGTAAAACGCACGATATCCAAAGGAGTAAGAGCATCTCCAACACAACCTCCAATAGTACCTCTAATTCCTGAAATTGATTTAATTAATGTCATTTTCTACTTTTGATTTAATGCGACAAAATTAAAAGAATTATCTTATATTTTTATCTTTGTAAAAATTAAAACTGCAATAAATGAATTTCTTTTTAACAGATATTCCTGAAAGAACAAAAAAACCAAGGGAAAACGGACTCACAATGATGATGGATAAAGGATTAAGTATCAATGATACCAAAAACTTTATTGACATGTGCGGACCTCATGCAGATATAGTAAAACTAGGATTTGGAACATCTGCAATTTCACCACATATTGAAACAAAAATAAAATTATACCAAGAGGCAGGACTAATGGTATACTTAGGAGGAACATTATTTGAGGCATTCGTTATCAGAGGAATGTATGAAGATTACAAAAAACTACTAAGAAAATGGGGCTTAAATATGTGTGAAGTGTCAGATGGGAGCATAGAAATGAATCACATAGAAAAATGCAATTATATTAAAGATTTATCCAAAGAATTTAGAGTAGTATCAGAAGTAGGGTCTAAGGATGAAAAGAAACTCATTGCACCATACAAGTGGATTGAATTGATGCAAAAAGAATTAGAGGCTGGAAGCTGGAAAGTAATTGCAGAAGCTCGTGAAGGTGGAAATGTTGGAATATTTAACAAAGTAGGAGATGTGCGATCTGATTTAATTGATGAAATTTTGACTAAAATACCAAATGATAAAATATTATGGGAAGCTCCAAAGAAACCACAACATGTTTGGTTTATAAAACTTTTAGGTCCAAATGTTAATCTAGGAAATATTGGTTGGCAAGAAGTTATTCCTTTGGAAACATTAAGGATAGGCTTAAGAGGAGATACTTTTCATGATTTTATTAATAAATAATAAATGAAGCATTATATTATTCTATTCTTTAAAGGAATGGCCATGGGTGTTGCAAATGTAATTCCTGGCGTTTCTGGAGGCACAATTGCTTTAATCACTGAGATTTATGAAGAACTAATAAATTCGCTTAAATCATTCGATAAAAAGGCATTAAAACTAATTATCTCTCTTGACTTATCAGCTTTCATACAACATACCAACCTATACTTCTTATTAAGTGTATTTGGCGGAAGTATCGCTAGTGTATTTAGCATTGCTAGTCTATTTAAATATTTATTTCTAAACTACTCTATTCTTATTTGGGCCTTCTTCTTTGGCCTTATTATTGCCTCAATATATTTTGTTGGAAAACGAATTCAGCAGTGGAACAGCAGTAGCATCATAAGTCTCATTATAGGAACAGTGGCCGCCCTATCTCTTAGCTTTCTAACTCCTGCAAGCGAAAATAGTAATCTATTTTTTGTTTTCCTCTGTGGAATTATTGGAATAAGCGGAATGATGTTGCCTGGATTATCCGGATCATTTATTCTTATTCTGATGGGGAATTACGAGTTACTTATGGTAACAGCAGTAACCGATTTAAACATCATACTTCTAGGAGTATTCTTTTTGGGATCTGCTTTTGGACTCATGAGCTTTTCTCATGTATTATCCTGGGTATTTAAACATTATAAAGATGCTACACTGGCCCTACTTACAGGATTCATATTAGGCTCATTAAGCATCATCTGGCCATGGAAGGAACCTGCAGAAAGGATAATCGTAAACGGTAAAGATAGAATTATTGCCTACGATTGGCACTTACCTAGCGAATGTAATCAAGAAACAATTCTAGCTACGTTATTAATAGTAGCAGGAATACTTGTTGTTTATAGTCTTGAAAATTTTGCGCCAAATAAACAATAGATGAAAACCTTTGGATTAATAGGAAAAAGTCTTTTACACTCCTTTTCTAGCAGCTATTTTAATGAAAAATTTTTTAAAGAAGAAATTAATAACACTGAATATCTGAATTTTGAATTAAAAAGCATTGCTGATTTTCCAAGATTAATTGCAGACAATAAGCTCTCAGGACTTAATGTTACAATTCCATACAAAGAAAGTATTATTCCTTTTTTAGATGATTTAACTGATGATGCAAAAAATATAGGTGCTGTAAATACAATTCAATTTATTGATGGAAAAACTATTGGTCACAACACTGATTGGATAGGTTTTTCAAAGAGCATTAAACCTTTATTAGGAGATAAAAAAACAGCTCTTATTTTAGGTAATGGAGGTGGAGCAAAAGCAATTAAATTCGCATTAAATAAGTTAAATATTAAGCACAAAACAGTTAGCAGAAATACCTCATTTGATTATTTAGATATAACAACAGAAACAACTGAGTATTATACTATTATAATTAACACAACTCCCTTAGGAACACATCCAAAAATACTTGAATTTCCTAAAATAAATTATACGGACTTAAACTCAAAAAACTTATTATTTGATTTGATTTACAACCCAAATGAAAGTCGATTTTTACAATATGGAAAAGCAAAAGGAAGTGAGATAAAAAACGGCTTAGAGATGCTGCAAATTCAAGCAGAAGAAAGTTGGAACATTTGGAATCTGTAAGTCGTTAAATATTAGTAAATTTGCAATCAAACATTACGAAAAGTGAACGAAAATAAAGAACAAAAGCTTACAGAAGAAGTTTCTACTCCTACAACAGAAACTACAACAATTCATAACTTTGAATTAAGTATGGAAGAACTCATCATAAGAATTGATGAATTGTCAGAAAACATTAACCCATACTCTGTATCAAAAGAAATTGAAGAAATCAAGTCTTTATTTTACTCCAAACTTAAAACTGAGGTAAACGAAGAAGAAGAAGAAGAAGAAGAAGAAGAAGAAGAAATTGAAACAAATGTAGATACAGAAGATTTAACTGAAGAAAAAGAAGTAAAGGAAGTAAAAAAACCACTTCATCCACTAGAAGTAAAATTCAAACAATCCTTTGGTAATTACAAGAAAATGAAGTTTGAATACAGGAAACAAAGAGAAGAGGAAGAAAAGAAAAACTTAAAAACTAAGCAACAAATTATTGCTGATATTGATAAGCTAACTCAAGAGGACGAGTCAATAAAAAAGACTTTTGAGCATTTTAGAATCCTGCAAGAACAATGGAAAAACACAGGATATGTTCCTCAAACTGAGAACAATAATCTTTGGCAATCCTACCATCATCATGTTGAGTTGTTTTATGATTTTATTAAACTCAATAATGATTTAAGAGATTTAGATTTCAAAAGAAACCTTGAAGAAAAAACTGCAATTATTGAAAAAGCAGAAGCTTTACTAGATGAGAAATCATTAAATACTATGCATGATTCTTTACAGGAATTGCACGAACACTGGAAAAATGTAGGGCCAGTAGAAAGAGAACAAAGAGAAATTATTTGGGAGAAATTCCAAGAAATAAGCAGAAAATTAAATAAAAAACGAAACGACTATTTTACTAAAAGGAAAGAAATAGATGCTGATAAATTAGCAAAAAAAGATGCAATTTGTCAAAAAATTATTGATTTAACTAAAGAAAACTTAACTTCACATAGCAAATGGCAATCACTTACTAATCAATGCAATGATCTTGAAAAAGAATGGAAAGGAATTGGCCGACTAGGAAAAAAAGACAACAAAACAGCTTGGAATAATTTACGAACTGCTCTAAATGAGTTCTATAATAAGAAGAATACTTTTTACAAAGAAAAGAAAGAGGAAGTAAAGGAAACATTAAATACAAAAATTGCAATTGCAGAAAAAGCTGAAGCATTGCAAAATAGCACAGAATGGCAAGGAACTGGAAATACACTAATCAAACTTCAAGAAGAATGGAAAAATTCAAGTTTTGCTCCACCTAAGCAATCTAATGAGATATGGAAAAGATTTAGAACTGCATGCGACACCTTCTTTAATGCCAGAAAAGCACACTACAAAGAATTAGATAAAGAAAAAGAAGGAGCTTATACTGAGAAAGCTAACTTAATGAAGGAAGTAGAGAGTTTTAAAGCATCTTCTGACACAAAAGAAGATATTAAGAAATTAAAAGAGTTCAGTTCAAAATGGAAAACTCTTGGACATGTACCTAGAAACAAGATGAAAATTAATGATCAATTTTTCACTTTACTAAACTCAAAATTTGAAGATCTAGGACTAAGTAAAAAAGCTTTAGCAAACGAACAGTATAAAAATAAAATTAGATCACTTAAAGGTAATGACAAAGCTGTTGAAAGCGAACAAAGATTTCTTAGAGTAAAAATTGATACCCTTATAAAAGACATCTCTCAGTACGAAAATAACATATCATTCTTTGGACATGGAAAAGGAACTGAACCTTTAAAAAAGCAAGTGGAGCAACAAATTGAAAAAGCTAAAAAAGAAATTGAAGAGTTGAAATCAAAATTGCAAATGCTAAAATAAAAGCACATGCAATTTAAACTGCAATCAGAGTTTTCTCCTACTGGAGACCAACCAACAGCAATTAAAGAATTAGTTGAAGGATTACAAGATGGCTCTAATTTTCAAACTTTATTAGGAGTAACAGGATCAGGAAAAACATTTACAATTGCAAATGTGATTCAAGAAGTAAATAGACCCACTCTTGTTTTAAGCCATAACAAAACTCTTGCAGCTCAACTGTTTAGCGAATTTAAACAATTTTTTCCTGACAATGCAGTAGAATACTTTGTATCCTATTACGATTACTACCAACCAGAAGCTTACATCCCTAGCTCAGGAACTTTCATTGAAAAAGATTTATCAATAAATGAAGAAATTGAAAAATACAGACTCAACACCACTTCTACCCTCTTATCAGGAAGACAAGATGTAATTGTAGTTTCATCAGTAAGTTGTATTTATGGTATTGGAAACCCAGAAGACTTTCATAATGGAATAATTGACCTAGTAGAAGGGGATATTATCAGTAGAGATCAGTTTTTGCAAAAATTGGTATCAGCACTTTACAGTAGAACAACTGCCGAATTTACAAGGGGGAACTTTAGAGTAAAAGGAGATACTGTTGATATTTTTTTAGCACATAATGATATTGGATATAGAATTCATTTCTTTGGAAATGAAATAGAAGAAATTGAAAGTTTTAACCCAGAAAATGGCAAAATAATTGATACACTTGAAGAAATTAGGATTTTTCCTGCAAGTATATTTGTAGCGTCAAAGGACAAAATACATGGCGCAATTTCTGACATACAAGATGACTTACGAAAACAAGTAGATTACTTTCAGGAAATTGGACTGAGCACAGAAGCTAAAAGACTAGATGAGAGAACTCATTTCGATCTTGAAATGATTAAGGAATTAGGGTACTGCTCAGGAATTGAAAATTACTCACGATACTTTGACGGAAGGAAAGAAGGCAGCAGACCCTTCTGTTTATTGGACTACTTCCCAGATAATTTTCTGACAGTTATTGACGAAAGTCATGTAACTCTACCACAAGTAAGAGCAATGTATGGAGGTGATAGATCAAGAAAGAACAATCTAGTTGAGCATGGCTTCAGATTACCAGCTGCAATGGATAATCGCCCATTAAAATTTGAGGAATTTGAGATGATTAATCATCAAACAATATATGTTAGTGCAACTCCTGCTGATTATGAATTAGAAAAATCAGAAGGAATAGTTGTAGAGCAAGTAATTCGCCCAACAGGACTACTAGACCCCATAATAGAAGTTCGTCCTAGCAAAAATCAAATTGATGATTTACTAGAGGAAATTAGAATAAGAATAGAAAAAAAAGAAAGAGTTCTTGTTACTACATTAACAAAACGAATGGCTGAAGAATTCAGCAAGTATCTTACAAAATTTAGCATTAAATGTAGGTATATTCATTCTGATGTAGATACACTTGAAAGAGTAGAAATATTACACGGATTAAAAGAAGGAGAATTTGATGTACTTATAGGTGTAAATCTACTAAGAGAAGGATTAGATTTACCTCAAGTAAGTCTTGTAGCAATAATGGATGCCGACAAAGAAGGATTTTTAAGATCAGAAAGAGCCTTAACACAAACTGCTGGTAGAGCAGCAAGAAACATAAACGGACTAGTAATCATGTATGCTGATAGAGTTACAGGATCAATGGAAAGGACAATAAAAGAAACCAACAGAAGACGGGGAAAACAGAAATCTTACAATAAAAAGAAAGGCGTGTCACCTCAACCATTACTAAAGAAAAAGGATAGTGAATTAGTACGAAACCTTAATCCATATAAAGTTACAACACCAAATTCTAAACCAATAATTGACTCATCATCAGTAGAGCAATTGCAAAAAATGGTAAAACACACTAAAAAAGAGATGGAAAAAATGGCAAAGAATCTTAACTTTATGGAAGCTACACGATTAAGAGATGAACTACAGGAATTGGAGGAGAAACTAAAAAACAAGGCATAAAAAAAGCGAGCATTTTGCTCGCTTTTTTTCGATATTATATTTTGCTAATTAAGCGTTTACAATATTTTTAGCTACTGGTCCTTTTTCACCATCTCCAGGTTCGAATGCTACAGCTGCTCCTTCTTTAAGAGTTTTGTATCCTTCTACTTGAATTTCTTGAAAATGAGCAAAGTAGTCAGTTCCGTCTGAACCTTCAATGAAACCATACCCTTTACTTGCGTTAAACCATTTTACTGTTCCTTCCATAATTGTTTTTTTTTAAAATTTATTAATACTAGTGGGAACAACCCCACAAAACTGCTGCAAAGATAACAAAATATTTAATATAGCAACTTTGCAGTAGCTACTAGAGTATTTTTCAATAACATAGCAATTGTCATAGGACCAACCCCACCAGGAACTGGCGTAATAAAGCTCGATTTCTTTGATACCTCATCAAAAGCTACATCTCCGAGAAGCTTCCAGCCACTTTTTGTTTTGTCAGACTTTACTCTTGTAATCCCTACATCAATAATGCAAACCCCATCTTTTACCATATCAGCAGTTACAAACTCAGCTTTACCAAGAGCAACTATCAAAATATCAGCTGTTTTAGTGATCTCTTTAAGGTTTTGTGTTCTACTATGTGTAAGAGTAACCGTGCAATTTCCTGGATTATTATTACGAGCCATTAAAATACTCATTGGTGAACCAACAATATGACTCCTACCTATAACTACACAATGTTTACCGGAAGTTTCTATCTTATACCTTTCCAATAATTCTAAAATACCAGCTGGAGTTGCTGGTAAATAAGTTGGTAAGTTCAATGCCATTCTACCAATATTTGCAGGATGAAATCCATCTACATCTTTTATAGGATTGATAGCTTCAGTTACTTTCATTTCATCAATATGAGCAGGCAAAGGCAACTGGACAATTAAACCATCAATATCAGAATTATCATTTATCTTTTTAACCTCAGCCAACAACTCTTCCTCAGATACATCAGCATTAAAACGAACTAAAGTAGAATCAAAACCAACTTTATTACATGCTTTTACTTTTGCATTTACATAAGTTTCACTTGCCCCATCGCTCCCAACTAAAATAGCAGCTAAATGAGGTTTCTTTCCTCCACCAGCAACTAAGGAAGCAACTTTAATTGCAATCTCATTTTTTATATCGTTAGCTGTTTTTTTTCCGTCAAGTAATATCATTAGTTTTTTATTATTGGTTGTTGGTTTTACACACGCCTAACCCCTCTTTATAGAGCGGAATATTTCAAACATTTAATCTAAAGTCTAACATCTATGTTCTAAAATCTACTACTTACATTCCAGGAATACCGCCCTTCCCTTTCATCATTTGCATCATCTGCTTTGCTCCACCACCCTGCATCATTTTCATCATTTTACCCATCTGACTGAATTGCTTAATCAATTGATTTACCTCAACTACTGTAGTACCACTTCCACTAGCAATTCTTTTCTTACGACTACCATTCAACAACTTAGGATTTTCTCTTTCTTTCTTTGTCATAGAATGAATAATTGCTTCAATTCCTTTAAAAGCATCATCATCCATATCAACACCTTTCATTGCTTTACCCATCCCAGGAATCATTCCAACTAAATCCTTCATGTTACCCATCTTTTTGACTTGCTGAATCTGTTTTAAGAAATCATCAAAACCAAATTGATTTTTAGCAATTTTCTTCTGAACTCTCCTTGCTTCTTCCTCATCAAATTGTTGCTGAGCACGCTCCACTAATGAGATAACATCTCCCATTCCTAAGATACGAGAAGCCATTCTGTCTGGATGAAAAACATCTAAGCCATCCATCTTTTCAGAAGTACCAATAAACTTAATCGACTTATCAACTACTGAGCGTATAGTAAGTGCAGCCCCACCTCTTGTATCACCATCTAACTTTGTGAGAACTACCCCATCAAAATTTAACTTTTCATTAAAGGTTTTTGCAGTATTTACAGCATCTTGCCCTGTCATTGCATCAACTACAAAAAGAGTTTCATTCGGATTAACTGCAGATTTTACAGCTGCAATCTCTTTCATCATTTGTTCATCAATAGCCAAACGACCAGCAGTATCAATTATAACAACATTATGTCCGTTAGTTTTTGCATGCTTAATTGCTGCTTGTGCAATTTCAACAGGATTTTTATTTTCTCTATCTTGATATACATCAACACCCACTTGTTCAGCCAATACGCCAATCTGATCAATAGCTGCTGGACGATACACATCACAAGCAACCAATAACGGACGCTTGTTCTTTTTGCTTTTAAGCAATAAAGCTAATTTACCAGAAAAAGTAGTTTTACCACTACCCTGCAAACCAGCAATAAGAATAACTGCTGGAGAGCCATCCAAAGAAATATCAGATTGCTCGCTTCCCATGAGAGTAGCCAACTCATCTTTCATTATTTTGGTAAGCAATTGCCCAGGATCAATAGCTGTAAGCACCTTTTCACCCATTGCTTTTTCCTGAACTCTAGATGTAAATGATTTAGCAGTTTTAAAATCAACATCAGCCGCAAGTAGTGCCTTACGGATTTGTTTCATTGTTTGGGCCACATTAATCTCGGATATACTCCCTTGCCCCTTTAATACTTTAAACGCCTTATCTAGTTTTTCTGATAAATTCTCAAACATTTCTTTTTACTTTTTTAACTTTACAAAAGTAATGAATTCAATCATTATTCCACAACCACTCCATATAAATCAAAGTGGTCTGTTTTTTCAATCTTAATATTAGCAAAATCACCCATTCTTATATAGGTTTCATTTGCTTTTACTAACACTTCATTATCTACATCAGGGCTGTCAAATTCAGTTCTACCAATAAAGTAGTCTCCTTCTTTCCTGTCAAATAGCACTTTAAAAGTCTTGCCTATTTTCTTTTGATTTAATCCCCAAGAGATATGAGTCTGCAAGTCCATAATTTCTTCTTGCCTTGCTTTTTTCACTTCATCAGAAATATCATCTTCCAAAACATGAGCAGAAGTATTTTCCTCATGAGAATAAGTAAATACTCCTAGTCTATCAAATTTTGTATCCTGCACCCATTGTTTTAATTCCTGAAATCTTTCCTCAGTTTCACCTGGGTAACCAACAATTAAAGAAGTACGAATAGCCATATTAGGCACTTTTTCTCTGAAGGCTTTTAGCAAATCATTTGTCTTATGATGAGAAGTTCCTCTTTTCATAGACTTCAAGATCTCATCATTAATGTGTTGTAAAGGAATGTCAATATAATTACATACCTTGTCATTATTTCTAATCACATCCAACACATCCTGCGGGAACCCTGTCGGGAAAGCATAATGCAAACGAATCCACTCAATACCCTCCACTTTGGAAAGTTCAATTAGCAAATCAGCCAACCTTCTCTTTTTATAGATATCCAACCCATAATACGTTAAATCTTGAGCAATAAGAATCAATTCTTTTACCCCATTTTTGGCTAAGTTTTTAGCCTCAATTACTAACTGTTCAATAGGAGTAGATTTGTGCTTTCCTCTCATCAATGGAATAGCACAAAACGAACAAGGCCTATCACAACCTTCAGCAATTTTAAGGTAAGCATAATGCTTAGGTGTAGTTGTTAATCGTTCTCCTAACAATTCGTGCTTGTAATCCGCACCTAAAACTTTCAATAATTTTGGCAAATCAGTTGTACCAAAATACTGATCAACATTAGTAATTTCTCCTTCTAAATCTGGCTTATAACGCTCAGAAAGACAACCAGTAACATATAATTTATCGATACTACCCGCTTCTTTTCTTTCTGCTTGTTCTAAGATAGTATTGATAGATTCCTCCTTTGCATTATCAATAAAACCACAGGTATTTATCACTACAATATTAGCATCATCTTTTTCTGACTCATGCTCAACCTCCATTTTGTTGGCTGCTAATTGCCCCATCAAAACCTCAGAATCATACACATTTTTAGAGCATCCTAAAGTGATAACATTAATCTTATTTTTCTTTGTTGATTTTGTTCTCATTAATTAAATAGTGAGTCTACAAACTCATTTTTATTAAACACTTGTAAATCTTCAACACCTTCTCCTACACCTATATATCGCACAGGAATTTGAAACTGATCAGAAATACCAATAACTACTCCACCCTTAGCAGTTCCATCTAATTTAGTAAGTGTAATAGAACTTACTTCAGTTGCTGCCGTAAATTGTTTTGCTTGCTCAATTGCATTTTGTCCTGTTGAAGCATCTAAAACTAACATTACATCATGAGGAGCATTAGAAATAACTTTAGTCATTACATTTCTAATTTTTCCTAACTCCCTCATTAAATTCACATTATTATGCAATCTTCCTGCAGTATCAATAATCACAACATCAGCACCACTAGCCTTAGCTGATTCAATAGTATCAAATGCAACAGCTGCTGGATCAGAACCCATATCTTGTTTTACAATTTCCACACCAACCCTATCAGCCCAAATTACTAATTGGTCAACAGCAGCAGCACGAAAAGTATCAGCAGCACCTAACACTACTTTTTTACCTTGTTGTTTAAACTGGTGCGCTAACTTCCCTATTGTTGTCGTTTTCCCTACGCCATTAACACCAACCACCATAATCACATAAGGCCCATCAACTTTAGGGATTTCGTCATAACCTTCCTTCATTAATAAGGAAATTTCTGCTTTTAGAAAATCATTTAGTTCAGCAGTATTGATATACTTATCTTTCGCTACTCTCTCCTCTAATTTACCAATAATTTTTAATGTGGTTTCCACCCCAATATCTGAGGTGATTAACGCTTCTTCAATATCATCAAGTGCCAGCTCATCAATAGTTGATTTACCCGCAACTGCTCGTGATATTTTACCAAAAACATTCTCTTTTGTTTTCTCTAAACCCTTGTCAAGTTTTTCTTTTTTATCTTTTGAAAAAAAATTAAATATCCCCATTATTAATGCCTTTTTTAAACAGAAAAAGCTCCTTTCAAAAATAGAAAGAAGCTTTTAATTTGTGTATAATTTAATACTATTTTTTTGCAAAGAATTCTTTTACCTTATCCTTTGGTACAATTTCACTTTTAAAAGAGTAAGATCCGCCCTCTGTTTTAACCATTTTCACAGCTTTAGTAAACGCCTTAGCTCCTTTCTTCTGTAATGATGCTACTGTCTTTTTTGCCATTTTCTTTTATTTTATTTCTTTATGAACAGTCATTTTCTTCATGATAGGGTTAAATTTTTTCAATTCCATCCTATCTGGAGTGTTCTTCTTATTCTTAGTAGTAATATAACGAGATGTTCCTGCTAATCCGCTTGCTTTATGCTCAGTACATTCTAAAATAACCTGAATTCTATTTCCTTTCTTTGCCATCTTCTTATAATTTATTGGGCTGCAAATTTAATTAAATAATCTAATACCAAACCAAAATTTACATCTTTTTAACATCTATAAAAAACAAGTCATCTCTTACTTTAAAATCATGCTTATCAAAGCCTCCTAAATCTTGCTCTTTCCACTCCGAATTTGGGTAAACCCAAAAATCCTTACTTCCTGTATTTATCAAAATAGGCATGTCAAATTCAGGAATTGCTTCCCACCTGTACAACAAAGTAATATTCTTCCCTTCTTTTTGAAACTTATATTGAAATTCTGGGATTTTCTTACTTTTCAAATACTGACTAAAAAAAACTGTAAAATCTTTTCCTGATTTTTCATTGATATAATCCATGATTACTTGTCCATCTACAGTTTGATACTTAAAATCATTTGCAATTCCTTTTATAATGTCAAACCATAACTCATCATCTTCAATGAGATTTCTTAGAGTATGCAACATTAATGAGCCTTTAAAATACATATCTCCACTACTTCCTGTTTGGTTCACATGATATGGGCCTATAACTGCCTTGTCATTCCTGACACTCCTTTTTTGGTTATTTACATAACTCAACATAGCATCATAGCCATGCATGCACTCAACATACAATACTTCAGAATAAGTACAAAACCCTTCATGCACCCACATATCAGCAATATCATTTGATGTAATAGAGTTTCCCCACCATTCATGTCCACTTTCATGAATAATAATAAAATCAAAATCTAGACCATCAATATGAGAGGTGTTACCA
>Ga0209495_1002234_pt1 | contig 12860 bp, 12 predicted proteins | sample EN1Hudsemesocosm_FD_184629 | JGI IMG/M metagenome (GOLD analysis project Ga0209495, IMG submission 184629) | Methane-oxidizing microbial communities from mesocosms in the Hudson Canyon - EN1E Hudson Canyon (SPAdes) (version 2) | ecosystem: Environmental > Aquatic > Marine > Cold seeps | place... | reverse complement strand
CGAAAGAAAGAAGCCAGTCAGCAGGTGCTGAGAAAGGCGTCGCTAATCGATCGTCAAGAAAAGGTGCTCCGGGTGTTGAAATGGAGCAGTTTAGACTCGAGGTAGGTAAAAATGACGGTGTACAACCCGGGAATATTGTTGGTGCAATTGCCAATGAAACAGGGTTAGAAGGTGATCTGATTCAGAAAATAAAGATTTTTGATGATCACTCAATGGTGCACTTACCGGAAGGGATGCCGAGATCTTTATTTCGCTCGTTAAAGAAAGTCTGGGTTTCGGGTAAGCAGCTTAATGCTTCTATTGTGGGTGGTAAAAGTAAGTCTAAAACAGAGGCCGGTGGTTCTTCTGAGAAGAGCGGTGCTAAAAAAAACAAACCAAGTAAATAAAGGCGTGCGGTGTACTTGTTAGCTAAAAAGAGTATCTAATTTTGGCTGGAATCGTTATGTTATTAGCTATAGAATGACCGCCTATTAGGGTGATTTGTTTTTCAAATAGCACGACAACGTGGAGTTAGGTGTCAAGAGTGACCATAGTTTTGGAAGATTTAGTTCAAACCCGTATTCCCACTAAACACGGTGAGTTTGAGTTGCATTATTATTCTAATAATGTCGACGATAAGGAGCATATTGCCTTTGTAAAAGGGGATGTTTCTGGGGTTAAGGATGTTCCTGTAAGAATACATTCTGAATGCTTTACTGGGGATGTGCTAGGGTCAAGGCGTTGTGATTGTGGCGAGCAGTTGGATCTGGCGTTACAACTTATTCAAGAAGCGGGCGTGGGTGTTTTGGTGTATTTACGTCAAGAAGGCCGCGGTATTGGCTTATTGAAGAAATTACAGGCTTATAACTTGCAGGATGAGGGTTTAGATACGGTTGATGCCAATATTCATTTAGGGCATTTAGCGGATGAACGAGAATATAATTTAGCGGCTTTGATGTTAGAAAGTTTAGGCGTAGATTCGATTCGGTTGATCACTAATAACCCTAAAAAGATTGAAGACCTGCGTCAGTTAGGGGTGTCGATTGTAGGGCGCATCGCGATTGAATCAGACTATCACAGTGATAACCTCGATTATCTTAAAACGAAGGCTGAAAAGATGCGCCATTTATTGTCTTTTCCAAAGGCTGAAAAATAAGACCAGAGTAAAAATATTTCTGTGTGGTGTCTTTTATGGGGCTAATAGCGTTTCTGTTAGCTTGATCCAATAGGCGGCGCCAACCGGCAGAATGGCATCATTAAAGTCGTAGTGCGGGTTATGTAGTAAGCAAGACCCTGTTGAAGGGCCATTGCCAATCCAGATGTAGCAGCCGGGTTTTTCTTTGAGCATAAAGGCAAAATCTTCTGCCCCCAGGCTGGGCTCGGGTGTAAGGTCAACGCCATTTTCACCGGCAATAGTGGTTGCCACTTGGGCGCATAAATGTGCAGCTTCCTCATTGTTCCATGTAACGGGATAGCCCGGATTTTCAGGATTAAACTCAAGAGTAGCTTGTACGCCAAAGCTTTCACACAGGGAGCTAGTCAGGTGTGTAATGGCATTTTGTAAGTGTTGTTCAATAGCAGGGCTGAAACAACGGAAGGTTCCTTTGAGTTCCACAGATTCAGGGATTGCATTCCAAGTATTGCCGGCGTGCACTTGCGTGATGGAGATAACAGCGGCCTCGGCAGGATCGGTGGCGCGACTGATGATGGTTTGTAGTGCGGTTATAAGTTGCGCAGCTACAACGATGGGGTCTTTTCCAAGGTGAGGCATCGCGGCATGTGTTGCTTGCCCTGTGACGGTAATTTTAAAGCAGTTGAATGCGGCCATCATGGCCCCTGCTTTGACAGCAAAATGTCCTTCAGGGAGGTCGGGGAAATTATGCATCCCGTAGATACTGTCAACGGGAAATTGTTTAAATAAGCCCTCTTCTATCATGCGCAGAGCCCCTGCCCGCCCTTCTTCGGCTGGCTGGAAAATAAATCGGACGGTGCCGTTAAAATTTCGGTGTTGTGATAAGTAGCATGCCGCACCGAGGAGCATTGCAGAATGGCCATCATGGCCACAGGCATGCATTTTGCCGCTGTGCGTGGATTTATAATGAAAAGAATTTAGTTCTTGAATGGGTAGTGCGTCCATGTCTGCGCGTAGACCTATTGTAGCGTGACTATCGCCAGCGGTAATAGAGGCGACGACGCCTGTGCCGCCAAGACCTTGGTGAACGTCAAGCCCAAAGCTTTTAAGTTTGTCGCTGATAAATTGTGCCGTTTTGATCTCTTCAAAAGCGGTTTCTGGGTGTTGATGCAGGTGTTGTCGCCATTGGCACATATCGTTAATAAGTGACGTTAAAAAATCTTTAGGCGTATTCATGGCATCGATTCTGGTTAGTGAAGATGGACGTGATTTATCTTATCTAAGATAAAGTAAGATAAGATAGCTTGATTGACAAGGTTTCTCTGTGTTCTTTGAGAATATTAAGAAGCTCGCGTAATCGTATTTTTTAACAGTGGAGCATTATGGGTCGTAAAACAGCATTGATTACCGGAGCGGCCAAGCGTCTAGGTGCTGAGATAGCGCATGCGTTACATGATGCGGGGTATGATATTTTAATTCATTATCAACAGTCAGTTGAGCAGGCTAATGTGTTGTCTGATGTGCTCAATGCACGGCGACCTAATTCTGCAGCATTGGTTCAAGCTAATTTATTGGATCCCGATGCTTGCCAGGCCTTGGTTGAATCGGTACCTAAGGATTTGGCGGTTTTGGTTAATAACGCGTCAGTGTTTTACCCCACGCCATTAGCAACAGCATCGGTGACGGACTGGGATGAGTTGTTAGGTGTTAATTTAAAAGCGCCCTTCTTTTTGTCGAGAAGTTTAGCGCCGACGCTTGCATCACAACAAGGCTGTATCGTTAACATAACGGATATTCATGCGGCCAATGGTTTGCCTGAGTATTCAATCTATAGTATTGCAAAGGCGGGATTAGAGGCGATGACGCGGGTTTTAGCGAAAGAGTTCGCCCCTGACGTACGGGTTAATGCCGTGGCGCCGGGGGCTATTTTATGGCCAGAAGGAAGTGAGGCGCAAGGTGACTTAAAAAAGACCGTGTTATCGCGTATTGCCTTGGGGCGGTGTGGCCAGCCAGACGATATTGCTAAAGCGGTGCTTTTTTTGGTTGACCAAGGTCAGTATATGACCGGTCAGGTTGTCACGGTAGACGGCGGGCGAACCTTGTTTAGTTAATCTAGCGCGTTTGTTTTTTGTTGCTTAAGATTTGATTTATCAAAATTTTCCCAAAGTTCAACGTATCTTATGTTGGTTTCGGGATGTTTAAGATCCGGTGAAATTTCGGCGAGTGGTTCGAGTACAAAAGCATAGCGGGTAATTTCATCGCGGGGAATTTGTAGTCGTCCTTCTGAAATAATAAGGTCTCCGTAGAGGATTAAGTCAAGGTCAAGTGTTCGGGCCTCGAACTTATTGCCGCCATGTACGCGGCCGTGTTCCATTTCTATACGCTTGAGGGTTTTTCCTATTGTTTTGACCGGTAAGTCTGAATTGAAGACGGCAATAAGGTTAAAGAAGTTACTTCCAGTAAAGCCTACAGGCTCAGTTTCATAAATGCTCGAGATCTTTAGTGTGCCAAATTCATTTTCTAGAGCAATGAGGCTCGAAGGGATGTTTTTTTCCCTGTTGATATTGCTTCCTAGGCTGATGTGTCCAATCGGCATGGGTTACTTTTGACCTCTTTCAATAATGATTCCCACATCCTGAGCCGTACTAATGGCGCCTTTTTTATTGAGGGTTAATTTAACCCAGGGCGTGTTAAATTCTTTTAAGATTAATGCGCAAATTTCTTCGGCTAATGTTTCGACTAATAAGAACTGACTAGGTTCAACAAAGGCAGTAACTTGTTGTGTCAGTGCCTTGTAGTCGAGCGTGTCTTCAATATTGTCAGTTTGACTGGCTTTGCGGATATCATAACCAAGTTCAAAATCAAGAATGAGTGTTTGTTTTTGGGTGCGTTCCCAGTCATAAATACCGATGATGGTGTCAATTTTCAGACCTTTTAGAAATATTATGTCCATATGTTCCCTGAAATTAGGATGAGTAATTAAAACTAACGCTTATAGTAGCAAGTAATGTGTTGGGCGCAATTTTATTATTTGAATTTGAAAATAAAAAACTCTAGAGTAGTGGCTAGAACTCTTTTTCACGCTTGTCGGGAACTATATAGGGTGATGATTTTATATGATTACAGTAACGTCTTAAGGTGAAGTGAATGGTTGAATGGTTGGTTATTCCTGCAGGTTATCTAGTGGGATCAGTGTCGAGCGGTATTATTGTTTGTAAGTTAATGGGCTTTGATGATCCGCGTGAGCATGGTTCTCAAAACCCTGGCGCAACGAATGTTATGCGTGTTGGCGGTAAGAAGGCAGCAGGGATTACACTTTTTAGTGATTTGCTTAAGGGGTTTTTAGTCGTCTGGGCCGCTAAAATTGCGAGTGATTCCAGTGTTATTGTAATGTTGTCGACATTGGCGGTTTTTTTAGGGAATTTATTCCCTGTGTTTTTTAATTTTAAAGGGGGTAAGGGCGTTGCAACCGGTTGCGGGGTGCTTTTAGGTCTGTCTTGGGGTTTGGGTTTTGTTGTAGCGCTCACATGGATAATAGTCTTAAAAGTCTCGAAAGTCTCATCGCTATCGGCATTGATTGCAGGCTTTTTGACGCCTATTTATGCCTGGTTTATGGTTACAGAACCAGAATATATTTTTATCGCCACCGTTATTTCATTGCTTTCTTTGTGGCGACATAAGGCGAATATTTTGCGTTTGATTCAAGGTACAGAAGGCTAATTAAGGGGCATTTAATTCATTGATCGGCCAGCGAGGGCGTCCTTCGATCACAAGGGGTTCTTGGTGGCCGGTCAATAGGCGCTGACAGCCCGCATAGGCAATCATGGCGCCGTTGTCGGTGCAGAATTCAAGCCTTGGAAAGAACAGTTCGGCGTTCTTTTTGTCGGTCATTGCTTTAAGAGAGGCTCTAATTTGGGTGTTGGCGCTGACGCCGCCCGCAATAACTAATCGAGTGAGCTGGGTTTGTTCGAGCGCACGCTTACATTTAATTGTTAATGTGTCGGCCACGGCCTGTTGAAAGGCTAAGGCGATATCAGCTTTATCTTGGTCGCTTTGCGGCGTAGAGAATAGCGTGTTTTTGGTGAATGTTTTGAGGCCGCTAAAGCTGAAGTCTAAACCGGGGCGATCGGTCATCGGTCTGGGGAATTTAAAGCGGTTCGGTGTTCCTTTTTCAGCGAGCTTGGCTAAATAAGGCCCTCCAGGATAGCCAAGACCAAGCATTTTAGCGGTTTTATCAAAGGCTTCGCCAGCGGCGTCATCAAGCGACTCACCTAATATTTTATAGCAACCAATGGCGCTGACTTCCACCAGTAAGGTATGGCCGCCAGAAACTAAAAGGGCGACGAAGGGATAGGGCGGCGGGTTTTCTTCTAGCATCGGCGCGAGCAGGTGCCCTTCCATATGATGGACAGCTATCGCAGGTACTTGCCATGTCCACGCAAGGCTTCTGGCTGTTGCAGCCCCAACCAGAAGGGCGCCTATGAGCCCAGGCCCTGACGTGTAGGCAATGCCGTTAATGTCTTGAGGGGTTAAGGTGCTATCCTTGAGTGTTTTCTTGATCAGTGGGATAAGTTTTCTGATGTGATCTCGTGATGCGAGTTCAGGAACAACGCCACCATACTCAGCATGGATAGCAACTTGGCTGTGGAGACAATGGCTGATAAGCCCTTGTTCTGAGTGAAAAATAGCGACTCCGGTTTCATCACAGGATGTTTCAATGCCTAATACATACATTTGGGGTTTATTTATGAGTTAGTTATACAGTATAATTGTCGGTTCATCTTAAATTGGATCCAGATGTAGGGATCTTTAAAGTAACGATTTTAGCAAATTAGGTCATTAAATGCCGTCAATAAAAGTTAAAGAAAACGAGCCCTTTGATATTGCAATACGTCGATTCAAGCGTTCTTGTGAAAAAGCAGGTGTTTTAGCAGAGGTTCGCCGTCGTGAGTTTTATGAAAAGCCAACGGCTGAGCGTAAGCGTAAATCAGCAGCTGCTGTTAAAAGACTACAGAAAAAATTAGCGCGCGAGCGTTATGCATTGAAAAATTTACGTCGCGGTCGTCCACAAGTTTAATTGAATTTTCGAAGACATGGGTGTTTGCTGTGATTAAAGAACGCATCAGAGATGACATGAAGGCGTCCATGAAGGCCGGTGATAAGCCTAGGCTGGGTGTTATTCGCTTGATGATGGCTGATATAAAACGCCGTGAAGTCGATGAGCGTATTGAGCTGGATGATGCGCAAGTCATTGTCGTTCTCGATAAAATGTTGAAGCAACGGCGTGAATCAATAACTCAATTTCGAGCAGCAGACCGAGAAGATTTAGCGGTCGTGGAAGAGCAAGAGATTGTGGTTATTCGAGAGTTTTTGCCACAGCCGCTGTCAGAAGATGAGATTAATGCAATCGTTTTGGAAGCGATTACAGCTTCCAATGCAAGTGCGATTAAAGATATGGGCAAGGTCATGGGTTTAGTTAAGCCAAAAATGCAGGGCCGTGCGGATATGTCTGTTGTGAGTGCTAAGATAAAAGGGCTGTTATCAGCAAGTTAGTGGCTATTGGGTTTTGTGGTTTGCGTAACCGTTTAGCTCTATGGCTGGATTAATTCCTTCTGTTTTTATCGATGATCTTCTAGCGCGTGTTGATGTTGTAGACTTAATCGATAGTTTTATTCCCCTTAAAAAAACAGGGAGCAATTTTGTTGCTCGTTGTCCTTTTCATACCGAAAAAACACCTAGCTTTTCTGTCAATCGTAGCAAGCAGTTTTATCACTGTTTTGGTTGTGGTGCGAGTGGCAACGCGATTGGTTTTTTGATGGATTATAGTCATTTAAATTTTGTTGAGGCCGTTGAAGATTTGGCTGCTTTTGTGGGTATTGAGGTGCCTAGAGAGGCGGCGACAATTCACTCGAGTGGTAAGCAGGATTTAGTCGCGTTGTATGATCTGCAGCAGCAAGTGGCAAATTTCTATGCACAGCAGTTGCGTGAAGCCGAAAATGACGGTTTAGCGGTAAAGTATTTTAAAGATCGGGGTGTTTCCGGCGCGGTGGCGCGTGACTTTTTATTAGGGTATGCCCCTGATCAGTGGCATGTGCTAGCAAATCAGTTTGATGCTGAATTGCTGAAAAAATCTGGAATGGTTATAGCTAAAGAAAACGGGCGTGTCTATGACCGTTTTCGTGGTCGAGTTATGTTTCCTATTCGAGATCGGCGCGGACGGGTGATTGCTTTTGGAGGCCGTGTTTTGGGCGATGAGATGCCGAAATATCTTAATTCTCCAGAGACGCCTGTTTTCCAGAAGAGCAATGAAGTTTATGGCTTATATGAGTTGTTGGAAAAGAAGGGGCGGCCGGCGCAGATTTTATTAGTCGAAGGGTACATGGATGTGATTGCTTTGGCGCAGTTTGGTATTAGGCACGCGGTTGCTACCTTAGGAACGGCGCCATCAAGGGCGCATTTTGATTTATTGTTCCGGTTTACCTCTGAAATAGTGTTGTGTTTTGACGGTGACGTGGCTGGTTTGAAGGCGGTATGGCGTGCTGTTGAATCAAGTCTTCCTTGTTTAAAAGATGGGCGTCAAATTAAAGTTATGTTGCTTCCGGAGAAAGAGGATCCGGATTCCTTGATTCGCAGCCAAGGGTTGGATAGCTTTTTGGCGCGAATGGCGGCCGCTGCGCCCTTGTCGGATTATTTCTTTAGTCATTTGGCTGAAACGTTAGATCTTCAAACGTTAGAGGGGCGGGCAGCGCTGATGGTGAAAGCTAAGTCGTATTTAGTGACTTTGCCACAAGGGTATTTCAAAGAGATGATGGTGGCCAAGCTGAATGAACAGGTTGAGCATATTGCGACTGATTTAGCGCCTGAAAATTTAAAGCGTCGTAGTCCTGTGGCTAAAGAGAAGGTAACTCCTGCGCGTACGGCAAATGCATTGTTGTTGCAAAATCCCAATCTTGCACAGTGCGATTTTTTAAAAGAGGGCGTTGATCTGGCTTTGGATTCGCCAGGACTGAACTTATTGCGAAAGGTTTTGTTGCTTTTACAGGAAAAGCCCGAGTTGACCACCGGTGGGTTGATGGAAAATTTTCGGGGTCAGCCCGAAGAAAGCCAAGTTCGTGCGCTTGTTCAAATGCCGATACTGGTTCCGGAATCAGGATTGGTGTTGGAGTTCTCAGGAGCGGTGGGTCGGTTGGTTGATCAGGTTGTAGAGGCTGACTTGGCTCGGCTGCTTAAGAAGGAGCGGTCAGAAGGGCTGGGTGCAGATGAAAAAAAGAAAATGCTTGATTTTTTAGCAAGGAAATAGACAAGTGTCTTCATTTAAAGATAAAAAAAAGGTAAAATGTAATGTTATTTGACATGGGCTTAACATAAATGAACCAACAGTCTCAACTCAAGCAGCTTATTTCTAAGGGTAAAACCAAAGGGTATTTGACTTACGCTGAAATAAATGACCATTTACCGAGCGATATTGTAGAGCCTGATCAGATTGAAGATATCATTAGTATGATTAATGATATGGGTATTGAGGTTCACGAAGTTGCACCTGATGCCGATAGCTTAATGACAGGTGCCGCAGGCGCGAGTACTGATGATGAGGCGGCGGCTGAAGTAGCTGCAGCATTAGCGAGTGTTGATGGGGAGTTTGGTAAGACGACCGATCCGGTCAGAATGTATATGCGTGAAATGGGCTCGGTAGAGTTGCTGACACGTGAAGACGAGTTGAAGATTGCGAAGCGCATAGAAAAAGGGCATAAGCAAGTGGTTGAGGCTTTGGGTCATGCACCGTATATCGTGGATGAATTTTTGATGGACTTTGGGTTGATTGGTGGTGAGGAAGGTCCAAAGTTAAAAGATATTGTTGTCGATTTTGCTGATTATGAGGAGCCAGAGGTGGTTCTGCCGGGCATTAATAAGGCCAATGTCAATCCTGACGATGAGGAGGAAGAGCCTGAAGAGGTGCCTGAGCTAGCCTATGACGATGTTAAGGAGCGAATAGATGTACTGGTGGTTTCGGCAAAGGAAACGCGCTCGTTATTAAAAAAGAATGCTTATGACAGTGACAAAGGCAAGGAAGGACTAGCTCAATTAGCAGATATTTTTCTTGAATTTAAATTTGCACCTAAATATTTTAAGCGATTACTCGATGTTCAAGCGAATCTGATACAAGATGTACGTGACCAAGAAAAGGTTATTATGGATATTTGTGTCCGTGATGCCAAAATGCCACGAAAAGAGTTTATCGCATCGTTTGTCAACAATGAGGCCAGTATTGCTTGGCTTGATGAACACATAGCCTTAGGGAAAGGTTATTCGGAAATATTGCAAGAAAAAAAGGATGAAATTACTGAGGCGCAAGAAGTTTTGCTTGAAATTGAGACGCGCTTGGGTTTGCCCATTAATGATTTAAAAATGATTAACCGGCGATTAACGATTGCTGAGGCGAAGGGTCGCCGCGCCAAAAAAGACATGATTGAAGCTAATTTGCGTCTGGTTATATCTATTGCTAAGAAATATACGAATCGGGGCTTGCAGTTTCTTGATCTTATTCAAGAAGGTAATATTGGTTTAATGAAAGCGGTCGATAAATTTGAATATCGTCGCGGTTATAAGTTTTCTACCTATGCAACCTGGTGGATTCGCCAAGCCATTACTCGTTCTATTGCTGACCAGGCAAGAACGATTCGTATTCCTGTCCATATGATAGAAACGATTAATAAGTTAAATCGTATTTCTAGGCAGATACTTCAGGAACAGGGGCGTGAAGCAACACCAGAAGAATTGGCAGAGCGTATGGGGTTACCTGAAGATAAGGTCCGTAAGGTTCTAAAAATATCTAAGGAGCCGATTTCGATGGAAACACCGATCGGTGATGATGAGGACTCTCATCTGGGTGATTTTATTGAGGATTCCAAGGTGCTATCGCCGATAGAGTCAGCAACGGTGGCAGGTCTTATGGAGTCGACACAAAATGTTTTAGCGGGATTGACCGCGCGCGAAGCTAAAGTGCTTCGTATGCGTTTTGGTATTAACATGCATACGGATCACACGTTGGAAGAAGTGGGTAAACAATTTGATGTGACGAGAGAAAGAATTCGTCAAATTGAGGCGAAAGCCTTGCGTAAATTACGTCACCCTTCACGATCAGAGCAGTTACGCTGTTTTTTAGAAAGCGATTAATTTATCGGGCCCTTAGCTCAGTTGGTTAGAGCATCCGACTCATAATCGGCAGGTCGTAGGTTCGAGTCCTACAGGGCCCACCATAATTTGAAAAGTAAACGAACGTTACTGCCATCACAGTGCGTTATATAAAATAGTTGGAGTTATTATCAATGAGTAAAAACTTTATTTTTACCTCAGAGTCTGTTTCAGCCGGCCACCCTGACAAATTAGCCGATGCCGTATCCGATGCTATTTTAGATGCGGTTTTAGCACAAGACCCGACCTCACGGGTCGCTTGTGAGACCATGGTGAAAACCGGAATGGTTGTCTTGGCGGGTGAAATCACCACTCATGCGGTGATCGATACCGAAGCCATTGTGCGAGAAACGGTTAAGGCGATTGGCTATGATAATCCGGAATGTGGTTTTGATGGTAATACCTGTGCGGTACTGAATGCGATTGGTAAGCAATCGCCTGATATCGCCATGGGTGTTGATGATAGCGACGATCATGAACAAGGCGCTGGCGATCAGGGTTTAATGTTTGGCTATGCCAGCAATGAAACCGATGTGTTAATGCCCGCCCCGATTACTTATTCACATCGTCTGGTAAAACGCCAAGCAGAATTATTACTCAATAAAACCCTGCCGTGGTTACGTCCCGATGCGAAAAGTCAGGTGACCTTCCGCTATGAGAACAATCAACCGGTTGCCGTAGATGCTGTGGTGTTATCGACACAACATTCACCTGATATTAGTCAGCGCGAATTACATGAAGCGGTGATGGATGAGATTATTTTACCGGTACTGCCGGCACAATGGTTGCACCGAGAAACAAAATACCTGATTAACCCAACGGGTCAATTTATTATTGGCGGCCCTGTCGGTGATTGTGGGTTAACAGGACGTAAAATCATAGTCGATACTTATGGCGGCATGGCACGTCATGGCGGCGGAGCTTTTAGTGGTAAAGATCCTTCCAAAGTTGATCGTTCAGCTGCTTATATGAGCCGTTATGTGGCCAAGAATATTGTCGCAGCCGGCCTTGCCGAGCGCTGTGAAATTCAAGTTTCTTATGCGATTGGTGTAGCTGAGCCGACCTCGATTAGTGTTGAGACCTTTGGTACCGGTGTCATCAGTGAAGAGCGCTTAGTTGTTTTGGTCAGAGATCATTTTGATTTGCGCCCCAAAGGCTTAATTGCCATGTTGGATTTATTAAAACCTATTTATGGGACTACAGCCGCGTATGGGCATTTTGGCCGTACCGAAGACAGTTTCAGCTGGGAAAAAACCGATAAAGCCGATGCTTTGCGCATTGCTGCAGGCATCTAATCTCGCAAGTCAGCGATTAAAAAATAAAAGGATAGTTTAATGTCAGATTATAAAGTTGCCGATATTGCTTTGGCTGAATGGGGCCGTAAGGAAGTTAATATTGCTGAAACAGAAATGCCGGGTTTGATGGCGTTACGGGAAGAGTTTGGTGCACAACAACCGCTAAGAGGGGCAAGAATAGCCGGTTGTTTACATATGACCATTCAAACCGCGGTGTTGATTGAAACCTTAACGGCACTCGGTGCGGAAGTACGTTGGTCTTCGTGTAATATCTTTTCAACGCAAGACCATGCGGCGGCAGCGATGGCGGCAGCAGGCATTCCGGTTTTTGCCTGGAAAGGTGAAACAGAAGAAGAAGCCGAATGGTGTATCGAACAAACGATTATCGGTACCGAAGGTTGGCGTCCGAATATGATTTTGGATGACGGCGGGGATTTAACCGTCATGATGCATGAAAAATTTCCAGAATTGATGGCCGATGTTAAGGGCTTGTCAGAAGAAACCACTACCGGCGTGTTGCGCTTGTATGAGATGGTGTCTAAAGGCGCTTTGAAAGTGCCGGCTTTTAATGTCAATGACTCGGTGACTAAATCGAAGTTTGATAATCTCTACGGTTGTCGTGAATCATTAGTAGACGGTATTAAGCGCGCCACAGATGTGATGGTGGCCGGTAAAATTGCCATAGTGTGTGGTTACGGCGATGTCGGTAAAGGCTGTGCCCAATCATTACGCGGTTTAGGCGCGACGGTTTGGGTCACTGAAATTGACCCAATTTGTGCCCTGCAAGCCTCAATGGAAGGTTACCGCGTTGTGACCATGGAAGAAGCCGCTCCTATGGGTAATATCTTTGTAACGGCAACCGGTAATTTTAATGTCATTACTCACGATCACATGGTTGCGATGAAAAATGAGGCGATTGTTTGTAACATCGGTCATTTTGATTCTGAGATCGAAATTTCAGCATTGCGTCGTTATACCTGGGAGAACATTAAGCCACAGGTTGATCATGTTATTTTTCCAGACGGTAAGCGTATAACTGTTCTAGCAGAAGGGCGATTGGTTAATTTAGGTTGTGCAACCGGTCATCCGAGTTTTGTGATGTCGAATTCTTTTTGTAATCAAGTGTTAGCGCAAATGGAGTTATGGGCGAATGCCGGTGACTATGAGGCTAAAGTTTATATTCTGCCTAAGATTTTAGATGAAAAAGTAGCGCGTTCGCATTTAAAACAATTGGGTGTGAATTTGACTGAATTAACCCAAGC
>Ga0209495_1002233_pt1 | contig 12860 bp, 14 predicted proteins | sample EN1Hudsemesocosm_FD_184629 | JGI IMG/M metagenome (GOLD analysis project Ga0209495, IMG submission 184629) | Methane-oxidizing microbial communities from mesocosms in the Hudson Canyon - EN1E Hudson Canyon (SPAdes) (version 2) | ecosystem: Environmental > Aquatic > Marine > Cold seeps | place... | reverse complement strand
TCAACCGCTGATTTGCGCCAAGTACGGCATTTGAGTTTAGCTCAAGGGCGCTTTTTGCCAGCGAGTGATAGCAATGAAACGCTTTCCGTCTGCGTGATTGGGCGCACCATAAAAGATGAGTTATTTTCCAATCAACAAGCGTTAGGTCAATGGTTGCGTATTAATGATCGTCGTTTTCGAGTGATCGGCGTGCTGGCTTCAGAAGGGCAATCTATAGGTGTTGATTTTGATGATATGGTCATTATCTCCGTGGCAGCGGCACAAGCTTTGTTTAATACTCAATCATTATTTCGTATTTTAGTAGAAGCGAAATCTAAACAAGGCATGTATAAAGCAGTTGATGAAATTCTAGCCATTATCAAAGCTCGGCATGATGGTGAAGATGATATTACCCTGATTACTCAAGATAGCGTGGTCAAAACCTTTGATGATATTTTAACGGCGCTGACTTTAACGGTTGCCAGTATTGCTAGCATTAGCTTAGCGGTCGCGGGGATTTTGGTTATGAATGTCATGTGGGTCAGCGTAACTCAAAGAGCTTCTGAAATTGGCTTGTTAAAAGCATTGGGAGCCACGCCGAGGCAGTTGTTGTGGTTGTTTTTGACAGAAGCAGCGATGTTATCAGTCGCAGGAGCCTTGTCTGGTTTGTTGTTAGGTAAACTCGCTTTAGTGGCATTACAAACGATTTACCCTAATTTTCCGCTTTATTTACCGCCTTGGGCTGTGGTGGCAGCTTTAGCTGTAGCCTTATTGACGGCATTAATATTTGGTGTACTGCCCGCAAGACAAGCCGCTAAAATGGACCCTGTTACCGCGTTGAGTAAACGATAATCATGCATTACTCTGATTTAATCAAGCTGTCTTACCGTACTGTCATCAGTCATAAATTACGTTCCTGTTTAACCGCTTTAGGTTTGGTCATCGGTATTGCCGCAGTGATTATTTTAACCTCGATCGGACGTGGCATTCATCATTATGTATTAGCTGAGTTCACCCAGTTCGGCACCCATTTAGTCGCCGTATTTCCAGGTAAAACCACTACTTTAGGCTTATCTGGCGCGACGATTAGTACGGTACGACCGCTAACGGTTGCTGATGCAGTGAGCATAGCTAAGTTAGATAATATTATGGCAGTATTACCTCTGGTGCAGGGCAATGCGCGTATAGAAGCAGGTAAAAAACAGCGGCGCAGTACGGTTTTAGGTGTCGGTTCGGCAGTGCCAGAAGTATGGAAAATCAATGTTGCCAACGGGCGCTTTTTACCTGTTGGAGAGCAAATTAATCCGCGTGCTTTTGCCGTACTCGGTCATAAATTAGCACAAGAGTTATTTGCGCATACGAATCCACTCGGACAACGCATTCGTATCGGCAGTGATCGCTTCCGTGTTTTGGGCGTAATGGAGAAAAAAGGCCAGATGCTGGGCTTTGATATGGATGATACTATTTATATCCCAACAGCAAAAGCGTTAGAGTTATTTGATCGACAAGGCGTGATGGAAATTGATGTCTTGTATAACAGCAATACCTCGGTAAACAGTATAGAGCGCAGTATTAAACGCTTATTAATCGCTCGACATGGCGGTGAAGATTTTAGTTTGATTACTCAAGATCAAATGCTCAAAAGTATGGACTCCATTTTAAATATACTCACTCTAGCAGTCGCTGCATTAGGGGGGATTTCTTTATTAGTTGGCTCGGTAGGGATTTTAACGATTATGACCATTGCCGTTTCAGAACGTATTTCTGAGATTGGCTTATTGCGTGCATTAGGCGCAGAGCAGAGGACGGTTTTCAGGCTTTTCTTGGCTGAGGCTTTGCTACTAAGCCTAGCAGGAGGTTGTGCCGGTGTTTTGTTAGGTGTATTGATTGTGCAAATTATTGGCTATGCGCTACCTGAGCTGCCTGTGCAGTTAGCGTGGGTTTATATTATGGCGGCGTTTGTGGTGTCGGTATTAATTGGCCTTATTGCAGGTGTGATACCTGCAATGAAAGCCGCTCGATTGAATCCCTTGGAGGCTTTACGAGCTGAGTAGTTGGTAAAATTCATGCTAATGCGGCCTGATTTTTGGCGAAGGTATTGAATAAATAAACTCATCTTCAGAATACAAACTGGCCAAAATATCAGGAGCAGTTATTGTGGGAATAATGAAAATGAACTTTATTTTATAATTGATTTAATGGAGTTTAAAAATATAGTCAAATTGTTGAAGAAACATTTAACAAATTTTCCACCGTTGTGTTTGTACTGTTTTTTAAGTGCTTTTTTCACTTCCCAAGTACCTTTATAACCTAATGGGAATACCACTAAGTCACCTGCTTTGAAAGTAGTTGAAGGACTGCCATCTGCAGGTGTCATTTCACATTCACCCTCTACAATAAATGCTGTTTCTGTCGTAACGAATTCCCATGGGAATACAGATACTTCTTTTTCCCATGTTGGCCAGTTAGCAACGCCCATTTTTTTTAAAAGTGCTTCGCTTGGGTTGCTATCAACTGTAATTTCTTTCATGTTATTCCTATTGTTAGAGTTATGCCCAGAATCAGAATGATTTGGGATGCACCATAGTATGTTGTTCCCTCTGTTTTGCCTAGAAGAATCTATTCCTCTAGCGTTTTATAGTTGACGGGCATGACTAAAAGGAGCACCAAGGGGGCAAGCCAGCTTGGGAAAACTACGCGGCTAAAAACGAGTTGAGTTTTCTATAGTCAAATGGAGCGCTAAGTTAGCTGTTTTTATAAACTTCACCGCGATGCGCTACTTTGACAATTAAAATGACTAACTTGGTATCTTGTATTTCATAGACAATTCGGTAGATCCCCTGTCTTACGCGGTATCGCTCTTGACCAGAAAGTTTAATACACCCATCAGAGCGTGGATTCTCAGACAATGAATTAATACGCTTTAATATACGCTCAACATCTTTATTTGGAATGCTCCTTAAATCTTTAGTGACGGACTCTTTAACAACAATACTATAATTTGCCATTTGCCTTTAAATCCTCAAGCAATTCCTCATAACTAAGTGTTGGTTCATTTTTTCTTTCTTCAAAAGCAGACAGATCCTCTTGATCTTCCCTTAAAGCATGGCGCATAGCATCATTGACTACTTCAGAAACGGATTGATGAGTAGAGGCCGCTTTAACCTTTAAAGCATGATGAATTGAGGGGTCAAAATAAACAGTTGATCTTTTTGATAGCTCACCCATAGTAAAATCCTCTTAATAAAAGAGCATCATTTGTAACGTTATAGAGTTATAGTGTCAATGGTTTATTTGTAGATGGTGTAATTGGTTGCTGCGATAAAAGAAAAAGGGGATGCTTTAAAGTGTCGTGTTTGATTGAATATGCATTGCTCCTTAGGAGTGTCTGTAAATTAATCTAGTCTGACCCTAATACCGCATTATCTACGGCACAGACTTTCATCTAAGGATGGGTACAAACTTAGATCATGCACTATGATATAAAACCAGCTAAACAATGTATCATGGATTGGAGAGGTACAAGGTTGGATTAAATCTTTTCGTAACCCAACGCATTGCGTGGTAAATGCTGGGCTGGAAAAGAACCAGCCCAATCTACGCGGCTGAATTCAGGTGAGCATATTGGTGATTAGTGTACGCGTATCACTCCAGTAAAAACCAAGATCAAAACAAATGCCAAAATTGCATAATAAAGTATATATGCGGAAATAATTATCCCTACTATTGCCAAGAAAATACGTCTTATACCAAAACTCTTGATTGCGTCAAGAGCACTCGAAACAGTAATATCAACAGTCCGCCTAATTTTGATTATATAAATAACACTAGCTGCCAGTGTTATTAACCCTGAAATGCGAGCAAAGAATAGACACTCATCACCGGTCATTTGAGTGAGATTATCTAGAGATAAAGCGACTGCAAAAAAAGTTGCTATAGGAACAAGTATTGCGATTAGAAGTTTCATATTGCCTTAAGAAGTTGCTGTTGAACCTGTAAATAATTCTGTGTAACAGCCATTTTTAAATGTAGTCAATCAATTGGTCTTCAAGCTTAATATTAACGGGGACACTGCCTGCTATCCCTTTTACCCCTCCCCCCTTAAAAGCGATATTAATCGCTTAATCAGGCAATCAAAAAAAATAAATCCGCGTTTAAAGCTAGTTCCTTTCAAAGCATAGACTCACTTTTTAAAATAGACCAAGAATTGTCGTCACGAGGCTCAATTCGAGGTAATTTTCATGGTATGTGTTGGCTTAGGTTTTTATGGTTCATTCTCCTCACGCAGCGGATAAAAACTAGGGCAAATACTACGTGATTTTGACGCGCTAGCAATGAGTGTGTTAAAAACAAGCTCTTAGATAGCACTCGCTAACGGCCAAATAGTAAACATAGCAATGAATGATCCTCAAATAATAAAAATAAAAGCAGCAGGAGTCGGTTATTTGATTAACCGTATTCAAACTTTATTCGTCGGCATGTTGCGCGTTTGGACGATTCCTATCGTGTTAATGCTCAGTGTGGCTTCTGGTTTTACCACTTATTATGGAATGTCGCATTTCATTATTCCGTGGATTGCTTTGGTGATTACCGTGGCGATTCAGTCTATCGTGGTGATTTGTTCGCTAGAAATTGCGGGTATCCATTGGAAAGCCAATCGGATGCGCTATTTTTCGGTGCTTTGCTCATTATTGATTGCTTTAACTGCTTCGGTATCATTTTCCTATTTTAAATTTTACGAAATCTCTGAACAGGATACGATCCATATCGACCGTCTAAATCACCTTAGGCAAGATATTAAAGCTTACGTTGATCAGGTTTTAGTAATTAAGAGTAGCGTCTTAACTCAGCAGCGGGGAGAGTTAGAAAAAGCTTCGAAAGAAGTCACACAAGCTTATTTTGGTACGCACCCTGAAATTGTCGCTGGCTATCGTAATCAGGTGGGTGAGGGGCCTTTTTGGAAACGTTACAATGATATTTACCAAGTCAAGAAGCAAACTATGGTGCAGCTGGAACAAGACTTTTCTGCGCTGGATAAAAGCGTTCAGCAGGTACAGGTTAATCTCTCGCAGTTAGATGTCGCGGATAATGTGCAGGATTCATATTATGCCTTGCTGACTAGCTTTCAAACGATGCAGTTGCAAGTCAATCAGTTGTCTAGCCAATTTAGTCAGTCTTTACCTGATGCTCCGTTATTACTGACCTATAAACAGTTTATTGAAGGCGTGAAACCCAGCAGCGCGATGTGGGATGGCTTTTCCTTATTTGCTTTTACCTGTGCGGCCATGGTAGATTTTTTCACCGTGCTGCTTTCTTATCGATTGGAGTTTACTGCGCCTGGCCCCTTGACCGCAGACGAGGAAGATTTAGTCTTTGAGTGTTTAAGGCAGTTTACGGAATTCCGCATCAATGGTAATGATGAGTTGGAAATGATTATTGAAAAAACAGAATTGGAAAAGGCGCGGCGTTATTCGGATTGGTCACGAATGTTTGCGGTCGGCTTATTATTAAATCGTGGGTTTCTAAGGAAAACTGATCATAGAACGGTTGAGTTTGCACCTAATTTATACCCTCTTATAGCTGCAAAAATGGGTGATAAGATTAATGTATTACGTGCGCAAGCCAAAGCCGAAAAGGCAGAGGATAGCCATGAATAATTCACCAGCAGAGATAGATCAATGGCTGATAGCTGGTACGGAAGAACACGATCAAAGTTTTGAGCTGCAAGTCTGGGAAGCGAATTTTGATGTTGAACGGCAGCTTGTTTATAGTAAATTTGGCCCATACAGCAAGCTATTCTTGCGTCCTGAGAAATTTGTCCAACGTTTTTACCATACGCTTTACCCTTTACTGGTTGAAGACTGGGAGATTGTCGAACAACTTCAGTTATATGAGGGCTTTTGCACGCTAGATATTAAGCTAGAAGTGCGTTTTCAGGCGACTTTGGCCTATGCGCAAAGCCAAATAGAAATATTATCAGAAATAAATGAGCATATTAAAACAACATATCAAGGTGTGATTTTAGATTTAATACACAATAAGTTATTTGCTGCTTTACCTGATGATACTTGGGTGCAAGCGGGTTTAGGCGATATAGAAAGAGCAATTGATTTTGCAAGCAGTGAAATGCTCGTGCTAAATAATATTCAAGCGCAGACGACTTGCTATTTAAAAGCATCTTTTGCTGAATTTCCTGATGTACAATTGGGTAAAGAGCACTTGTACCTAAGTGTTTTAAAAAAGAATTTTGAAGTCAATGAGCAGCAGCGGGAAGAGCTATTTCGCCAAGAACAATTAGCCGAAGAGCAAGATATCGCACACAAACAGCAGCAACTTGAACACCTAAAAGAGCAAGCTGAGCTAGAGCAATTAAAACAAGCGCAAGACGCGGAACAGAAAAGGCGTTTATTGCTCGATCAAGAGCAGCAACTACAAGTGCAACTCGCGATAGAAAAACGCATGTATGTACAAAAAGTAGAGCATGAAAATGAGCTCAAAGTGATCGAATTTGAAGCATCCTTGAGTGAGCAGAAAAGACAAGAAGAGCAAATAAGGGCGAGTGAGAAGAAAGTACAGATGGAACAATTAGCGCATCAAAACTTATTAAAAGAAAAACAGTTACAAGCCGATATTACCAAGCAGGAGAGGGAACAAGCTAGTTGGTTAGCGGCAAAAAATAAAGAGCATGAGCTACAGTTAGAGCATGAACAAAAGCAGAAACAATTGAAATTTGATATGGATGTCGCTAATAAAAAACGTGAAGAGCAACGGCGTATAGAAATGCAGGAGCAAAACTACGAGGCTAAGAAAAATTCAGATATTTATTTACGTAGAGAAATTGAGTTACTGGAATTGGATAAAAAACGCTTAGAATTGGAAGCGGCGATTAAAGAAGTAAAGCCTGAAAGTTAGTGTTTTTAGGCTAACAAATATTTCAAATAACGGTAGGGCGGACTTTAGTCCGCTAACTTAAGTTATGCCATAATTAAAACATTACGGAGCATAAGATGAAAACTAAAGTAGAAGTTTATCCCGCAACAGAGCAAGAAGGCGGCGGATTCTGGGTTTGTGTTTGTATCCATGTGAGTAGTTATTATAAGCATATGGATAAGAGCCGGGTCCACTGCCTAGACCAGCAAGCCGTGTCCGATGCCACTTGGAATGCGCTAACCCATAAGGTTTGCCCCGAATGTGGTCATGTTTTTTCCACGCATGGCTGGGATGGTATTGATGCTCATTGGCGCGCACATCATGAAGAGGTGATTAGCTATGAGGACGCTTGGAAATTAATTAGCAAAGATAAATATGTTGAAGTGATGCTGGCTTCGGCAGAGTAGTTTTTAGCGCTAAAAGTCTAAGTGTGGGTATAAGTATAGGTACCTACACAAGCCAGCATTAGCCCAGGAATTTTTTGCTAAAATTGTAGCGAGTGATGCGGTTATTACTTCTTTTGCTGAATATAATGGTTCTTACACGGTTGCTTATAAAAATATTTTTGATTCGTGTTCGCGGATTAAGCAGAAAATATTACCAAGGTAAGTCGATAGTATTGTTAGCGACTTCTTCAAGATATGGTGGTGCAGTAAGTGTATTGACGGCTGCGGTTAATTCAGCGCCTTTTTTCGGTGGTGAGCTTAGAGGGCATTTATCAGTGCCAAGTTTTCACCAGAATTTTGATGTTGAACAAGGCTGTATTAAAAAACCTGAAATTCAAGCTCAATTAGCAATAGTGGTTAAAAGTTTACAAAATTAATTGAGCATGAAATCTCGCTGTTTTATAAAAAAGCATGAATTGTGGGCTATGAGGTATCAAATGTTTGGCGCAAAATCATTAAAGCTATCTCTGATTAATAGTGTTATTTTTATCACTTGTCTCTTATTTAGTTTGTCGAGTGAGGCTAAAAAGCTGTATAAATTTCAGGATGCGAATGGCGGTTGGCATTATACGGATAAAGCACCCAAAGCTGAGCAAGTAGAGAATATAAATGTCGAGATTAGACAGCTAAATGTAGAGCCTAAACAGCGTGTTTGGTTGAATAAAATAGGTAAAAAACGCAGTCCTGAATTTGTGATTAGAAATGATTATTTTGGGCCGATAGAAGTTGAAGTGGTCCTATCTGAGCAAGATAATGTGCAAGCAAAGCCAGGTTTACCGCGTAAATTTGTTGTGCAACCGGGAACGTCTTCGTCACTATTTGGTTTAGGTGCGCTAGATGCATATCGAAGCTGGCAATATAGTTTGAAGTATCGCTATTCTTTGGGAGAACCATTAGTAAGGCATAGCGAGCAGGCTATTTATTACCCGCCTTTTGTTAGCTATAGGGCTTTTCGTATTACTCAGGCGTTTGATGGGAAATTTTCACATACGGATGAGCAAAATAAATATGCTGTCGATTTGTCTATGCCCGAAGGCTCGGAAATACATGCGGCCCGAGCGGGTGTAGTGATGAGCCTAGATAATGACTTTTTTAAAGGAGGCACTGATCAGCAGGCTTATAAAGCGCGCGCTAACAGTATCAGAATTTTACATAATGATGGTTCTATGGGAGTTTATGCGCATTTACAAGTAGAGCGCGCTCAAGTACATGAGGGGATGCGAGTCAAAGCAGGGCAGTTAATTGCTTATTCAGGCAATACCGGATTTAGTTCAGGGCCGCATTTACATTTTGCGGTACAAGTTAATCAAGGCATGAGCTTGGTCTCTGTGCCTTTTCAGTTTGTGGATGCTAAGGGGATTGCCTCAGAACCTAAAGCGGGGCAGTGGTTATCTGGATTTGCTTTGGATCAGTAAGCTATTTACTGATTTCTAACGGCCAGCCAAGGAGCAATACGGTTAATGTTGCTGCGCCTGTTAGCAGGTTCATCGGTAGGCCAACACGCAAGAAGTCGGTGAATTTATAGCCTCCCGGACCGTAAACCATTAAGTTAGTTTGGTAGCCTAAAGGCGTGGCAAAGCTCGCTGAGGAAGCCATCATAATAGCAAATACAAAAGGCATATCGTTTAAACCGGCTTTCTCGGTAATTTCCAGTACGATCGGTAGCATTAAAATAGCCGCTGCATTATTGGTAATCAATTCGGTTAATAGCGATACTGATAGGTAGACTAGCACGAGCAATAACCAAGCTTTACCATCGCTTAAATCAATAATATTACTCGCTAGAAAGGCGGCAACGCCAGTCTTGTTAAGTGCTGCACCTAAAGCAAAAGAAGCAGCGATAGTAATGATCACAGTAAGGTCTAAGCTTCTTTCTGCCTGATTAACTGAACAGCAGCCTGTGATAATCATAAGTCCTGCGCCTAGCAGTGTGGCATTAAGCATGCTCATGATGCTAAAGCTTGCGGCAATGACCATGATTAATAGTATTAGCCATGCGAGGCGAGCTCTTTCATGACGAGGCGTTTCTGTATCTAAGTCATTAATTAGCAGGAAGTCTTTATTATATTTCTGACGGCTGACAAAAGCAGGCCTTGCTTCTAAGAGTAAGGTGTCGCCTGCCTGTAATATGATGCTGCCTAAATTACCTTTAACTCGTTCGCCATTACGCGCAACAGCAAGGACTACTGCACCGTAGCGATCACGAAAGCGCGCGTCACGAATGGCATCGTCAATCGCTGTGCAGTGGGGCGAGACAACCGCTTCGACTAGCCTTCTTTCGGCACGTTGCGTCGTTAGTGGTTGCTCATGGCCATTTTCAGCGGAAGGGACAATACCGTTAATACGCAGTAAGTCTGAGATCGCTTCCGTGTCACCGGCAAAAACTAAGCGGTCATCACTTTGTAACTTTTCTTCTGAGGAAACCGCAGTGACTATCGTGCCGTTGCGTTCGATTTCTACTAGGTAGATGCGCTTTAAATTTCTTAAGCCCGCTTGCTCGACTGATTTGCCGACTAAAGGGCCATTATGCGCGACAGATACTTCTAAGGTGAATTCCTTTAAGTTGGCAAAAGCTTGATTTTGTTCGCGGTTTGGCAGCCATTTAGGAAAGAAGAGCCAGATAAATAATAAGCCAATAATTACAACAGGGGCGCTGACGGCTGTTATGGAAAATAAGGAAAACCCTACTTTCCCTGTAAGTATTTGATATTGGCCATTAACGATTAAATTAGTGCTCGTACCAATTAAGGTTAGCATGCCGCCGAGAATCGCACAGTAGCTTAAAGGAATCATTAGTTTAGAAGGCGCGATGCCAATTTTACGCGACCAAGAATGGATCGCGGGAATCATGGTAGCGACAACGGGTGTGTTATTTAGAAAGCCACTGAGCAATACGACAGGCATACCCATGCGGAAAAGTGCTGTGCGTAGAGTTTTAGGTCGACCGAGAACATGCGTTACCAGTAAATCGATGCCGCCTGAAGCATGCATGCCTGCAGCAATAACGAACATAGCGGCTACGGTAATAAGGCCAGAGTTACTAAACCCCGCTAAAGCTTCTTGGCTAGTGAGAATCCCGCCTGCACTTAAAAGCGTTAGTACCGCCATCATAACGAAGTGCGGGCCAATGCGGGTAAATATTAGTGTTAGTAAGGCGAGGATGCAAAGTGATAGGGAGAAGATGCCTTGCCATTCCATAAGAGTGATTTCGTAAGAGATAAAGTGAACAACATGGTGGCTGCTGTGTAGAGGACTAATACTTAGTCGGGCTGATGTTTAAGGGGTTGTAGGGCTTTTTAGCCCGCTTTTTAATGATGGCAAGCTTAAATAATAAATAATAAGTTCAGAGGTGAGCTCCTCAGCTTATATTGTCCAGACATTTTGCCCTTAAACAGGGCTTGGTAATGAGGGGAAACTCTGTTAAAAGTCTGGTTGGTGAAATAATCGTTTGTGGGAGTGGCTTTAGCCACGACAAGCGCGACTAAAGTTGCTCACACAAAGCTTGTTATGCCCACACTGTTTAATTATAGCTCCTTAAAACTAGCTTGTTTGGTTCTATTGAGCGATTTCTGATTTTGCTTCTTCTTCCATTCCTTCCTGCTCATCTAATGTACGGTGAGTGACAGTAGAAATACACTCTAAATAACTTTCAGAATAATTTCTATGTGCGTCAGCTAAGCCTTGAGCATCGCCAAAATATTCACGTAATTCTTGCAGTACTTCTTCAGGTTTTTCTGATTTTTTCAGCCCAATCATCTTAGTATAGCCTTCATAAGCGGCTTTGCGCATAGGCTCAAAAGGAACTATGCCAGCCATTTTTTTAGAAGATAAGTCGACAATGCACTGCGTTACGGTTTCTGGGTCTAGGTGATAAGATTTGATATCTGGATCATTGCTGATTTGTTCAAATACGGTTTGCTGATAGGCCTCTTGTTCTGAGCAAGCGGCTAAAGTTAGAACAGAAAGACTGATAATTAATAATTTTTTCATAAGGTTTTGAGTGATTGTTATTTAGTAGCTTCAATTTCTAACATGGTATTTTTGATCCATGTTTCTGCTTCAGCGTTAATTTCTTTACTTTTGCGCCCTTCGACGCTGATAGGCGTACCAATTTTTAGCTGGATAACGCCTGGGTATTTTATGAAGCTGTTGCGTGACCAGAACTCACCGGCATTATGCGCAATAGGAATAACAGGAAAGCCAGTGCGTTGCGCTAATAAACTACCGCTAGCGCTGAATTTCCGCTCTTCACCTGGCGCGGTTCTCGTGCCTTCTGGAAAGATAACGACCCAGAAGCCTTCTTTTAAACGTTGCGCCCCTTGTTTTAATAATTGGGATAGCGCTTTTTTTGGAGCTGAGCGATCAATCGCGATGGGTTTTAAGGTCGCCATTGCCCAGCCCCAAAAAGGCAGCCACAGTAAGGATTTTTTTAGCAATACGCTCTGTGGCGGTAATAGCGCCATTAAGGCAATCGTTTCCCACGCGGATTGATGTTTGCACAGGACAATCGCATTTTTCTCTTTAGTGATATGTTCTAAGCCTGTCACTTGATAACTCAAGCCACAGATTGCTGAGGTCATAAATAAAACATACTGGCCCCAAGCTGCTGCGAGTTTATATTGCAGAGAAAAAGGTAGTATGGCTACAATCAGCATAAGAAGCCCGATAATGATCGTGCCGATAAGCACACTAGTAAGTAATAAGCTAGAGCGTAAATAAAGTAACAAACTATTGTTCTGAGATGATGAATTGGCTAGCGTCATAAAGATTCTCAAAAGTAGGGATATTTAAGTCGGGATTGTTGGTTAAGGTTACTACACCATTACCGGTTTTCACTAATAAGGGTTTTGCTCCAGCAGCAATGCCCGCTTGTAGGTCACGCAATGAATCGCCAATAAAGTAAATGTCCGTTAAAGCTGTCCCTGTATCTTTGCTAAATTGCTCCAGCATTCCGGGCTTTGGTTTACGACATTTACAACCGGCATCAGGTAAGTGAGGACAGTAATAAATATGACTTATTTTACCGCCTACTGCTTCGACCATGCGGGTCATTTTAAGGTGTATCTCGGTGAGCGTGGCATCACTGTAATGCCCGCGAGCAACCCCCGATTGATTGGTAATGACAACGATTTGATAGCCATACTCGTTCAATAAAGCAATCGCCTCTAGACTGCCTGCTATCGGCAGCCATTCATCAGGCGATTTAATGAAATCACCGGAATCGTGATTAATCACCCCATCACGATCCAGTAATACGTATTTTGCTGTGCTCATTAGCTTTGTAATTTAGAAATATCAGCAATTTGTAAAAATAACTTAGATAACTTAGTCAGTAACGCTAAACGATTCGCTCGTAAGTCTAAATCATCACACATCACCATGACACCATCAAAAAAGTTATCAACTTCAGTGCGTAAACCTGCTAAACGGTTTAATGCGGCTTGATAGTCTTTTTCAGCTAATAAAGGCGCGACATCCTGTTCAGCTTGTTCGGCTGAAGCTAAT
>Ga0209495_1002231_pt1 | contig 12861 bp, 10 predicted proteins | sample EN1Hudsemesocosm_FD_184629 | JGI IMG/M metagenome (GOLD analysis project Ga0209495, IMG submission 184629) | Methane-oxidizing microbial communities from mesocosms in the Hudson Canyon - EN1E Hudson Canyon (SPAdes) (version 2) | ecosystem: Environmental > Aquatic > Marine > Cold seeps | place... | reverse complement strand
AATAACGGAGTTTATGTTGTCTATGCTGATGACTTTATCGAAACGACTGCTCCTAAAGACTATACTGCTTTGAAAAAGCAATTGGAAGGTCAGTTACAACCAAGAGTTGCTTACGAAGTAAATGCAGCTTTAAAAGAGTTATCTAACATTGAAGATAATAGAGCTAAGTTCTATTAGTAGATCTCAATTTATATAAAAAAAGACCTTCTCAAACGAGAAGGTCTTTTTTAGTTTATAAGCATTTGTTTTACCTTATATTCTTTTTGCAGATTTCATGGTGTATTTCTACATGAATCTTACAGAAATATAACATTTCTCTCAATGTAATTGTACCCAAAATAGGATGGGGTAGAAGGATGGTATCTAGGTCATGTTCATTGAGTTTCCCGACTTTTAGCAATAGCTTTTCAAGGGTAGAAATAAGCGCTATACAATCTTGTTCTAAGTGAGCTTGTAGTGTTTTAGATGGCAGAAATTCCCTTGTCGATTTAGCTCCATCATTAATTCTAATTTGATAAAGTTTTAATGTTTTATCGTAGGATTGAGAGAGGTTGTTTGATTTTCCGTAAATAAGCTTTAAAACGAAGCTCGGAATAGATAATGCAAAAACTAATTTTTTGAGTACTTTTTTATGATGTTCTAGATCTTGATAGGGTGCCCATTTTAAGTTTTCATGGCTGTACGTATAATCGTCGAAAGATAAAGTGCGTATATAATTCACAAATTTTTTGTGACTTCTATAAAGCTGTTCTATTAGATCTTCCTTGTACATTTTAATTTATTAGAATAACATCTAAGGTAATGATTTTGTTAAAGGTATTTATTTTACTAGAGATTTAATACCATAAAAATAAGCTTCTTCACATGGAGTACATCCACCTTCCATCATCTTAAACATATCTTGGTGTCTGTCGGTATCATACCCTTTTTCTGAGGTGTAGAATTCAGCCCTTAATTCTGAGAATTTTAAATCTCCAGATCCAAGTTTAGTAAATGTATCTTCAGCTAATAAAGAAGGTGCATTCTCTGCATTTACCGAAAAGCCAACCATTTCTACTTTGTCAGTACCGCATAGAAATACTTTTAGGTATTTTTCGTCGCGATGCTCCAGGTATTTTATTTTCTCTAAAGATTTTTCCCAAACGATATCGCAAAACATTCCCAAGAGTGTTTCTGCTTCGGCTGGTTTATCCGATTTTATCTTCGCCCAATCCTCACCAGTAATTGTATTGGCAGAAAGGTACTTGATGAAATCATCTTTTAGAGGTTCTAGTTCTTCGGTACTTAATATGCGGTATTTCATAAGTGAGTTCTTGAGAATTGAGCCGTCAAAATTAAAACTTTTTATTCCGCTTTAAATTGCTTGTGACGCTTTTTATATTTCTCGTATAACTGATTTTGATGGTTGTTAAGATCTAACTTCTTACCTCTGATAAATGCTAAGCTTACATCGTTGGTCATCATATCTAAGGCATCGCCTTCCGACACAAATAAAGTAGCATCTTTTCCAATCTCAAGACTTCCTACGGTTTTGTTTATGCCTAAAATTTTAGCACTATTTAGAGTGATACTCATAAGCGCCTCTTCTTTAGTTAATCCATAAGCAACAGAAGTCCCAGCAGTAAAAGGTAAATTACGACTTCCCATTCGTTCCATATCACCTTGGTAATCTATGCAGTATAGTACACCAGCATCGTTAAGGATTTTAGCAGTTTTAAAGGCAATGTCTACATCTTCATCTCTTCGCATTGGCAATCTGTGTACACGATTTAAAATAACGGGAATCTCATTGTCTGCTAGAAAATCGGCAATACGCCAAGCATCATTTGCGCCAACCAGTACTATATTTTCAATATTCATTCTTTGGGTAAACAAAACTGCACTTTTAATTTCTTTTACCGATCTAGCGTGAATGAACAGTTTTTTCGAACCCTCAAAAACGCCTCTCATAGCTTCTAGAGTTAAATCTGTTTTAGTGGCTGCAGCGAGGCTATAGCTCTTCGCCTGTTCAAAGAAGTTATCTATTTCGATGATTTCCTCATTGTGTCTATCAACAGACTCTTCTGTATGATTGTGTTTTCCGTAAACCCAAGGGCTCGAAGGCCAGTTAAGATGTACAGCATCGTCTTCTTTATAAAGAGCATCCTCGTAGTTCCATGCATCGAATTCAACGATACTTGAGGTCCCTGAAATAGTTCCTCCTTGAGGTGTAATCTGCCCTATTAAAATACCGTTCGTTCTAATGGTAGGAATTACAGGCGAGTCGGTATTGTAGGCGATAATACTTCTGATGTGTGGGTTAAACTCACCAACTTCATCAAAATCTCTGGTAGCTCGAACAGCATCAATATCAGCTAAGCCTAAGGTAGTGTTTGGTAATATAAATCCAGGATATACGTGCTTTCCTATGACGTCGTAATAATCTGCATTCGAAATGTCGATACGAATCTTACTGGCATCTTCAATGGTAAGGATTTTACCCTCCTCTAAAATGATGATTGAGTTTTCTATTACCTCACCATTTCCGATATGTGCGGTTGCACCATACAACATAATTCTTTTGCTCTGTTCTGTCGCTGGCCTTTGTGCGTAAGCTTGAAAACAAAGGAATGTGCTTAATATAAATATAAAGTTCTTCATGTTCTTTCTTATTCGTTTGTATCGCAATGAAAGTGGTACGAACGGTCTTTTTTAATTTTCTGACTTGCTTTACCGCCGTTTTTCTCAGCAAGCATCTTTTGTGTCAATCTGTTTCTTTCTTCTGTATTGCGAAATCTACTTTCTTGATCTTGCTCTAAAGAGTAGTACAATCTACCATCTATATAAGTTTGTTCCGCTATGCTGTAAACAGACATTGGGTGCGCAGACCATAAAACAATATCGGCATCTTTACCCGCTTTTAAGCTTCCTACTTTGTTATCAATATGAAGTAGTTTAGCTGGATTTAGCGTTACAAATTTCCAAGCATCCTCTTCAGATACATTTCCATATTTCACTGCTTTGGCAGCTTCCTGATTCAGTCTTCTTGCCATTTCGGCGTCGTCAGAATTGAAAGCTGTTACAATACCCATTTCATTTAATAAGGCTCCGTTATGAGGTATGGCATCATTCACCTCGTATTTATACGCCCACCAATCAGAGAAGGTTGAAGCGCCAGCTCCGTGTGCTTTCATTTTTTCGGCTACTTTATAACCTTCTAAAATATGTGTAAAGGTGTTTAAGGTAAAGTTCATGGAGTCGGCAACTTGCATCAGCATATTAATTTCCGACTGACGGTAGGAGTGACAAGTGATTTCTCTTTGATCTTTAAGAATCTGTAATATACATTCTAAGTCCAAGTCTTTATGTGGCATTTTAGCCTCTTTCTTTTGACTCGCCGAGAGTCTATACCAAGATTTCCATTCCTTATCGTATTCTCTTGCACGAATAAAAGCATCGAAATAAACTTGCTCTACACCCATTCGCGTTTGTGGGAAACGGATGGTAGAATAAGAACCCCAGTTACTTTGTTTTACATTTTCACCTAGCGCGAATTTTATGAAAGGTTTTACCCCTTCAAAAAGCATTTCTTCAGCATTCCCACCCCAACGCATTTTTATCAGTGCCGATTGTCCGCCGATAGGATTTGCTGATCCGTGAAGCAATTGAGAAACGGTAACTCCACCCGCCAATTGGCGATAAATATTGATGTCGTTTGGACGAAGTGCATCGGAGAGTCTTACTTCCGCAGAGCTAGCTTGCGTACCTTCGTTTACACTTCTTAAGGCAATATGAGAGTGCTCATCGATGATTCCAGAGCTCAGGTGCTTTCCTTCTCCATCAATAATTTCGAAAGCGTATTTGTGTTTTAATTCATTAACAGCTTCGTTTCCTACAGCTAGGATTTTCCCATCAATAATAGCTAAAGAAGAATTTTCTAATACCCCTTCTGCTTCGTTAGTCCATAAAGTAATATTGGTAAAAAGGACCGCTCTTTGTTCTGGTTTTTCAGTCCAACCGTAGGCTGAGTTTGGAAACCATTGTTCGCCCATTTCATTTAAAACTTGCACCTTATCTACATTGATCAATTGCTTGTTTTCTTTCTTTTCTTTTTTCTCTTCTTTATAAGCTTCCTTCCTTTTGATTACAAAAGCAACCCAATCTCCATTTGCTAATTGTCCTTGCCCCTCAATAGGATCTTTTCCTTGTCCGCTTAAGCGAATTAATCCATCCTCTGCATCTTTATAAGAAATGTTGATAAGGTCGTGTTCGATGGTGAAGGAAACTTTAGTGCTGTCTTCCGACGTTAGTTTGGCACTTAAAGATTCTGCGCTTCCTCCAATTTCCATTGGAATAATAGCCCCATCAATCTTTAAGACATATGACCCTCTATAATCGTGTCCTTCTTTTTCGTTTATGATGTATGACTTTCCTTGAACCCAATTTTCTAAAATTTTAGATTCTTCATCAAAGAGCTCTTTTTCACAAATGATGAAATTGGCTTTCATTCCTTTTTTCAGCAAACCATATTCTTCTTCAATACCCAACATTTTTGCTGGTATTGTAGTTAAGGACTGAAGCGCTATTTCTTTGCTTAATCCATATTCAACCGACTTTCGAAGATTCGATAAGAACTTACTTTTGTCTTCTAATCCATCCGTGGTAAAAGCGAAGCTAATAGATGCAGATGCTAATAAAGCAGGATTAACAGGTGCTAGTTCCCAATGCTTCATGCGAGCTAAACTTAAATCTAAGCATTCGTATGGATCACTTACATCATAAGCTTTAGGGAAGTTTAAAGGAAGTATAAATTGCGTGTTTGTATTTTCAAGAATGTCTAAACTTAGGTACTCATCACCTTTTCCTTTAATGATAAAGTTCATTTTAAATTCCTCTCCTAAGTTGAGCGCATTGCGAATAGCGTAGTGATTGTCAACCTCAATAATAGGTTTAAGTTTTAAGTTTTTATGAAGTTCAACTAAACTTAAGTTGCTGTTATCTTCGTTATGATTTGCCCAAAGCGCATCGTAAATAGATTGGCGTAATAATGCAATTGCACCCATAAAAGAGCTTGGGTAGTTTTGGCGTGAGCTTCCTTTTTTGAAAGAATAGTTTGCCATTGCTTTTGGCTTAAGCAATTCTTCTTGTGCGTTGCCATTACCTAAACTTACTACTGCGGAACGGCCTCTAATAATTCCATCCTTTTGAAAAGAAAGTACAGTTCCGAAACCAGATTCTATAAACGCTTTGGCATTTGAGGTGTTAGGAACAAAAATTTCTGAAGCGTCAAACTCAGGTTTTAAAGCTTGATTCCAAGAGTAAGCCCCAGGAGTATTGCTTTCCAATTGTGGCCTAGAGCTCCACTTAGACTTTTCTACAGAAGGCATTCCATAAGTACTGTAAGGGTCAATAAAAGAAGGGTAAATATGAGCCCCTTCTAGATTGTGGATAATAGCGTTAGGTGGGATGTTTACATCTGTTCCTACAGCTAAAATTTCATCATTTTTAATGATTAATACAGCCCTTTTAATGCTGGTTTCAGCATCCACGTGAACTTGTGCATTTATAAATGCGTGGACAGCATCGTATTTTGAGGCTACACCATTTAAAGGAAAGTTCTCTTGAGCATTGGCTTGTAGTAGGCTAAAAAGGCAAACTACTAAGAGCATAAGATATCTCATAATTGTAATTATTTTCAAGTGTGAAATTAAGATATTTCTTCGAATGATCCATAGTTTGCACGCTTTGCTATTGAAATTAGTAAGTTTGCATAAATAAAACCCAAACTATGTATACAGGATTAAAACATTTACACAGCTTTATGCCTTACCTCTTGCTAACGGTATTGGTATTGGCATTGATAAAGTCGTTTGTTGCTTATCGCAATAACCAAGCGCATACTGAGGCACATCGCAAGAATGGATTGATGGTTTTAATCCTTGCTCATATTCAGTTAACACTTGGATGTATCTTGTATTTTGTGAGTCCAATGAGTAAGGCAGGTTTAAGTGATATGGGAGCCGCAATGAAAGATTCTACATTGCGTTTATATGCTTTGGAGCATCCTTTAATGATGATTTTGGCAATTGTGTTTATCACGATGGCTTATTCGAAATCTAAAAAAGATATTGCCGATAGTTTAAAGCATAAAGTGAAATGGGTTTACTATCTTATTGCTCTCGTTTTAATTTTAAGTAGAATTCCATGGTCCGTTTGGCCATAAGATCCATTTATGTCACAAAGAGTAGAGATTAAACCTACGGGTGAAACAGCAATTTTGATTGGTGTGATCACTCAATTTCAAGACGAAAAAAAGTCGAAGGAGTATTTAGATGAATTGGCTTTTTTAGCTGAAACGGCTGGTGCGGAACCTATAAAACGCTTCACCCAAAAGATGGCTAAGCCCAATCCAAAAACGTTTATTGGGTCGGGGAAAATTCAGGAAATCGCCAATTTTGCTGAATCGAATGATATCGATATCATCATTTTTGATGATGAATTAACACCTTCACAACTGAGAAATATTGAGGTGGTCTTTGGTGAGCGTAAAGTTCTAGATAGAACCAACCTCATTTTAGATATTTTTGCCAGCAGAGCACAAACAGCTCATGCTTGTACACAAGTTGAGTTGGCACAGTACCAATATCTTTTACCTCGATTAACCAATATGTGGACGCACTTGCAGAAGCAAAAGGGGGGTATTGGGATGAAAGGTCCTGGGGAGACGGAAATAGAAACCGATAGACGTATTATTCGCGAACGTATTTCTCTTCTTCAAAAGAAATTGAAAACCATCGATAAGCAGATGGCTACGCAGCGTAAAAACCGCGGACAGATGATTCGTGTTTCTTTAGTCGGTTATACCAATGTTGGGAAATCTACTATTATGAATGCTTTGAGTAAGTCCGAAGTCTTTGCAGAAAATAAACTTTTTGCTACACTCGATACTACGGTTCGTAAAGTGGTAATAGAGAATCTTCCTTTCTTGCTTTCAGATACTGTAGGGTTTATACGCAAATTGCCTACTCAGCTCGTAGAGTCGTTTAAGTCTACTCTAGATGAGGTTCGCGAATCGGATTTCTTACTTCACGTAGTAGATATTTCGCACGAGCATTTTGAGGAACAAGTAGAGTCAGTAAATAAAATTTTAGATGAGATTCAAGCATCGGATAAACCGACTTTGATGGTCTTTAATAAGATTGATTTATTTACATATACTCAAAAAGATGAAGACGATTTAACACCCAGAACTAGAGCTAATAATTCTTTAGAAGACTGGGAGAAAACGTGGATGTCGAAAATGAACAACAACTGTATCTTTATTTCTGCTTTTGAAAAACACAATTGGGATGAATTTAAAACTACAGTTTACGATTCGGTGAAAGAAATTCACGCTCGAAGATATCCTTATAACAAGTTTTTATACTAAGTCTGACAGATTGTCTTTAAAGTCGATTATATTGAGGGAAATTCTAGAAGGCACTATTATTGCTATACATTTGTTCTAAATGACTGAATTAAAGACTAACATACTGCGCTTGCAGGGAATTGTATTGGCATTTTTTGTTGCCATGCTAAGTATGGGCTTTACTTACCAATGGGAAGTATGTGCTCACGCAGAGGAAATTCCTGCTTGTAAGATTGTAGAAGATGATGCTGCTTGTTGTTGTGCAAGTCAGCTAGAGGAACCACAATGTACTTGTGCAGATATGAGTCATAATACATGCGACATTTCATTTAGCAAGTATGTACAGTTTGATTTTGAAGTTCTTACTACTGGATTTCAGGATATAGTTCCAAATGTGAATTTTGTAGTTACCTCTTCTACCTTTAGTGAAAGAGTACCTGCAAAACTTTCTTCTAAGCTAAGAGAATATGAATATAGTTTACCGCCCCCAAAATCAGGGCGCCATATTCTTTGTGCGATCCAAACCTTCCTTATTTGATACCCCTTAAGAGTACTTACACTTTTTAAGGATATTCATTTAATTTCAATTTTGTTATGAGAAAAATTCTCACACTACTACTATGTTTAATAGTAGTGAGTCCATTATGTGCACAACAAGGCAATTCTGAGCCTGATATCAGGGGTTTTGTCTTTGAGCGGGATGCTCGAGGAGATTTACAACCTTTACCAGGCGCCCATGTTTTTTGTATTAAAGATCAACAAGGTGCCGTTACTGATGCTTCAGGTGCTTTTGTGTTGCATACACATAATGAGTTCCCACATCCTATTACTGCTAGCTTTGTTGGATATGAGCCTGACACGATTAATTTAAAAAAGGCTCGAAACATTCAATTTGTTTTAGAACCGACGACACTGAATGAAGTGGAGTTAGTTGATCGTAAAAAATCTAGTGCTAAATCGCTAATAAAAGTGGCGAATGTAGAATGGGTTTCTGGGGCAGAATTACAAAAAGCTGCTTGCTGTAATCTTTCAGAAAGCTTTGAAACAAATCCTTCAGTAGATGTAAGTTTTACAGATGCTATTACTGGGGCTAAGCAAATTCAGATGCTTGGATTGGATGGTGTATACACTCAAATTTTATTTGAAAATATGCCACTCTTACGAGGTCTTTCAGCTTCATATGGTCTAAATTATTTACCGGGTTCTTGGATAGAATCTATCCAAATTGCTAAAGGTACAGGTTCAGTTGTTAATGGTTTTGAATCTTTAAGCGGTCAAATTAATGTGGAACTTTTTAAACCACAAACCGCAGACAAGTTGTTTTGGAACACTTATGTAAGTAGTGTGGGGATGATTGAGAATAACTTCATCATATCGGCACCTCTTAAAAGTGATTGGCATACTGCATTGTTAGGACATTATTCCTACTTAGGTAAATCTGTAGATCAGAATGGAGATAATTTTGCTGACGACCCAAAGACAAAACGCTTAACAGTTTTAAATCGCTGGGAATATGCAGGCTTTGATAATAGACACATCATGTTTGGCTTTCGCTATTTAACAGAAGATAAAGTTTCCGGGCAAATGGGGACAGATGTTCAAGATACTGAGGAATTTGAATTACTCAGTCCTTACGAGGTAAATATGCATACTGAACAAGCCGAATTTCATTCTAAAACAGGATTTATTTTTAATAAACCTGGAACAAGTTTAGGACTTATTAGTTCGCTGCGATTCCATAATCAGGAAACAAGTTTTGGAAATTCTTTTTATTCAGGAATGCAACATAGTTTGTATTTGAATGCCATCTATCAATCTAATTTTGGCTGTGAATCTAAGCCCTATAAGTTTGGGATGAGCTATTATGGCGATAATTATCAAGAAAAGCTGAAGCTTGGTGATAATAGCAATAAAGATTACACTCGGTATGACCAAACACTGGGTGCATTTGGTGAATTTCAATATAAACCTGGCGTACGCTTTTCGAGTATTGTTGGTTTCCGTGCCGATTATTCTAAACAATGGGGAATGTGGTATAGCCCTCGCGTACATTTACGTTATAACCCAGTAGAAAATATGGTGATACGTGCTTCAGGAGGTAAAGCTCACCGACAGGCAAATGTATTGGCAGAAAATATTTCTTACTTTTTTAGTTCTCGTCATTTAGTCATGGGTAATTATTCAGATTTGGAAGCTGAGAAAGCGTGGAATTACGGATTCAACTTTACGTACAATTATCATTTATTTGGTAAAGAATCTACATTTAATGTTGACTTTTATCAAACGGATTTTGAAAATCAAGTAGTGATAGATGTTGAGAAAGGGGATCAAATTCAAATGTATAACTTAACAGGGGAGTCATATTCTACAAGTTTACAATTAGACGCTACCATAGAGCCTGCAGAAGGTTGGGAGCTGAAGTTTGCTCAAAAATGGAATGAAACTAAAACTACATATGGCGATAATGCCACAAGTACATTTGTTCCTTTTGTGGCAAAGTATAGATCGCTTGTTCAATGTTCTTATACTACTTGGCAAAATAAGTGGGATGTAAACATGACTCTTCAGAATATAGGACCGAGTAGGGTGCCTAGCCAGGGAGAGATAGAAGAGTTTTGGTCACCGAATTTCAATTTATTATCGGGGCAAGTTACTCGAAGATTTAAGAAGTTTGATTGGTATTTAGGGGTAGAAAATGCTCTAAATTACACACAAGACAATCCTATTAGAAGTGTAGACAATCCTTTTAGTGAGAATTTTGATGCAGCTATGATTTGGGGCCCAGTTATGGGGAGAAAAATATACTCTGGAATAAGAGTAAGGTTTAACGATTAAATACAAAGACATGAAAAATTTAGCATGGATATTAGCAGTCGTCTTGTCAACTTCGACAATGGCGCAGAGCACAAGTAAAAAAGTAGAAACAGTAGATATTCAAACCAGTGCGGTTTGTGATATGTGTAAAGAGCTTATCATTGATAAAACTTTAGTCTTCGAAAAAGGTTTAAAGTTTGCCGATATGGATGTAGAAACTGGGGTGCTAACCGTTCGCTATAGAAATGATAAAACATCTTTAGAGCACATTAGAAATACAATAAGTGATTTGGGCTATTCAGCAGATTCAGTAAAGGCTGACCCTATTGCTTACGACAACTTACATTTTTGTTGTAAAAAACCTTGTAGTACAGTGAAATAAGGGTGTCAAGGAAATTAGGCTTAAAGGAAAACTTACCGCAGTTTTTACTATTAGTATTAGTAAATGCTTTTGTTGGTGGTATGATTGGTTTAGAACGATCTATACTCCCACAAATAGCTGAAGTAGAATTTGGAATGGCGGTGAAAACTGCCATTCTTAGTTTTATTATTGTCTTTGGGATTGTTAAGGCATTTACCAATTACTTTATGGGTAAACTCGCCAATCGTTATGGCCGTAAACGATTGTTAGTTGTCGGTTGGCTGTTTGCCATACCAGTTCCTTTTTTACTGATGTATGCCCAATCTTGGTCTTGGATAATTTGGGCGAATGTGTTTTTGGGAATTAACCAAGGATTGGCATGGTCGAGTACCATCATTATGAAAATTGATTTGGTAGGACCTAAGAACAGAGGTTTTGCAATGGGAATTAATGAATCGGCGGGTTATTTGGCTGTCGGAATAATGGCATTTCTGACGGCTACAATTGCCTCTGATTATGGCTTGTATCCTTATCCATTTTATCTAGCTTTTGTACTTCTTTTTTTAGGGCTATTCTCCTCCGTATTTTTAGTGAAAGATACTTCTGCTTTTGTTGCGCTAGAGGAGCAAGAGAGTTGTATTCCTAAGCTGGAGAATGTTTTTAAAGAGACCACCTTTACCAATCCAAATCTATCGAGTATTACCCTAGCGGGCTTAGCTAATAATTTGAACGATGGAATGATGTGGGGTTTGTTGCCAATTATGCTTGCCTCTCTTTCGTTTTCCTTAACTGAGATTGGTTTTTTAGTAGCCTTGTATCCTGCAGTTTGGGGTTTAGGTCAATTGTTTACTGGTGCTATGGCTGATAAATACTCTAAAAAAGTACTGCTGGTAATAGGGATGAGTATTCAAGCGATTGGAATCTTTATCATTGCCTATTTTGTGACGTATAATATGATGCTCCTTGCCGCTATTTTATTGGGTTTAGGAACGGCATTAGTTTATCCAACATTCATAGCAGCCATTGCAGATTATAGTCATCCACAGCAAAGAGCAGAGTGTATTGGTGTTTACCGCTTGTGGCGTGATTTAGGTTACGCAATTGGTGCTTTGGGATCTGGAATCATTGCAGACATATACGGACTTCAAGCAGCGTTTGTAGTTATTGCTTTGGTTACCCTTGGCGCAGGAATTCAGATTGTTTTTAGAATGAAATAAGTATTCGAATCTATTTACGAATCGTCAAATTTTCAAATCAGCACATCTTTAAATTAATTAAAGAGTGTTTGATATACTTCTTCGACCGTCCCAAACTCCATTACTTTAATTGCAAATTTACCTTTCTCAACTTTATTGTAGCGTGAGATAAAGATCTGTTCGAAACCGAGTTTTTCTGCTTCTAAAATCCTTTGTTCAATTCTTGTGGCTGGGCGAATTTCACCAGAAAGACCGACTTCGCCTGCAAAGCATATTTTATCGGCAATAGCACAGTCTTCATTAGAAGATAAAATTGATGCAACAACGGCTAAATCTATTGAAGGATCATCAACTTTTATACCACCAGTAATGTTTAAGAACACATCTTTTGAGCCTAATTTAAAGCCACATCGCTTTTCTAAAACCGCAAGAAGCATACTCAATCTACGCAAATCAAAACCGGTAGCACTTCGTTGAGGCGTACCGTATACCGCTGAGCTTACAAGTGCTTGAATCTCTATTAACATCGGACGCATTCCTTCTACAGTAGCTGAAATAGCTGTTCCACTCAGTGCTTCGTCCTTTTTAGAAATAAGTATTTCCGAAGGATTGTGAACTTCGCGTAATCCATGACTTACCATTTCGTAAATTCCGAGTTCGGCAGTAGAGCCAAAGCGATTTTTCTGAGCTCTAAGAATTCTGTAAATATGATTGCGATCTCCTTCAAACTGGAGAACCACATCTACCATATGTTCTAATATTTTTGGTCCCGCAATATTCCCATCTTTGGTAATGTGACCTATCAAAATAACAGGTGTAGCCGTTTCCTTAGCAAAGCGCAATAACTCTGCAGCGGTTTCTCGAATTTGAGAAATTGATCCAGGTGATGAATCTATCGCTTGGGTATGTAGGGTTTGTATGGAATCTATAACGACTAAGTCGGGATTTATAGATTTGATATGAGTGAAAATATTTTGGGTAGCTGTTTCTGTTAAAATATAACAGTCAGAAGCGCCTTCTCCTAGGCGCTCAGCACGCATTTTAATTTGCTTGTCACTTTCTTCACCAGAAACATAGAGGGTAGTGCAAGCCTTGATACTTAG
>Ga0209495_1002222_pt1 | contig 12888 bp, 3 predicted proteins | sample EN1Hudsemesocosm_FD_184629 | JGI IMG/M metagenome (GOLD analysis project Ga0209495, IMG submission 184629) | Methane-oxidizing microbial communities from mesocosms in the Hudson Canyon - EN1E Hudson Canyon (SPAdes) (version 2) | ecosystem: Environmental > Aquatic > Marine > Cold seeps | place... | reverse complement strand
TAGGGTCAATATGAATACTTTGCATAGTACCACCTACATAGTATCGCCTAATTATTTCAGTGCTAAATTAATATTTATCCTTTTTCTTATAGTCCTATTTTTTATTTTTGTCATCTTCTCCGCTATATTGTGTGTTATAAACTAAAATAACATTTAGTAAAAATAACAATCATCCTACCTACAAGTTATTAATTAATGATAAAAAAACTATCCACTTTTATATTACTTGCCTTATTGGCAAGCGCTACCTCAGTGAGTGTTAACGCTATGGATTTGCCAAAGGCTGATCGTGTGCTGGTTAAAAAGACTGAAAGAAAACTTGTGCTTTTGAAGGATGGAGAAATTTTTAGAGACTATGACATTGCTCTGGGCGATAACCCTATGGGTCATAAACAGTTCGAAGGTGATGAGCGTACGCCTGAGGGGAGTTATACTCTTGACTGGCGCAATTCAAATAGTAAATTTTACCGATCCATTCACATATCTTATCCTAACCAACAAGATAAACAGTTTGCTATGGAGCAGGGGCGCAGTCCGGGAGGGATGATAATGATCCATGGTCAACCGAACAAAAGCACCGACCCAGTTAGTGCTTGGGTACTGGATCAGATGGATTGGACAGATGGCTGTATCGCAGTTAAAAATGAAGAAATGGATGAAATTTGGGCTGCCATTGATAATGGAACACCCATTGAAATTTATCCTTAGTCCAAAAAATCATAAATATTAGGTATAAAAAAACAGGTCCCAAGGACCTGTTAAAGGCTAGGAAAGGTAAATCTATAAAAGCGTAATATGCCCTTTTAAGTGGGGTTTAGTCTGACTTTTATCTAATAGTTGAAAGTTGATGACTTTGTCTTCATGTTGCCAGTTAAATTTAACGGTACTTGGCAGGAACACGGGAAGCTTGAAATCTACATCAATTTTAAATGGTTGCTCTCCCAACTCTTCTGTTAACGCGGCGATACAACGTGTTTTTGACCACATTCCATGAATAATGGCTTTTTTAAAACCAAATATTTTTGCTGACCATGAATAAAGATGGATTAGGTTAAAATCGCTTGAAACTTTAGCGTATTGGCGCCCTAGTTTAGTGGATAACCTCCACTCTTCACCGTTCTGGTAGGCTGGTAATGCAGGGTGTTTCTTTTTGCTTTTCGCGCCTGATTTTCCTGATCGGTAAAGAAACGTTGATGTCTCTTCCCAAATGTTTTTCCCGCCTACTGTTACTTTTGTAATGACATCGAACTGAGTGCCCATATTTGAATCATGACCGTTTGAAAGGGTGCAGGATATGTCAAATACTTCACTAATATTGAGTGGGCGATATTGCGTGATGCTGTTTTTTAAGTGGACTAAGCCCAGTAATGGTAAAGGAAATTTTGAGTCGGTTAAAAGCTTCATATGTAATGGGAATGCCATTATATGAGGGAATGTAGCAGGCAAGTGTGCTTTTGACTCAAAACCACAAATACGACTATATTGTTTTAACAATTCGGTGTCTGTTTTAAGGCCCTTAAGGTCAACAGATAATTCAGGAATTACAACTTTCTTAGCGGCCTTTTTAGGTAAAGCTGCTTTTGAAAAAAGGCCAAATATATTGGGGCTTTCTGAAAGGTGTTGTGTATGCGTATGACTCATCGCCAGGTCCCCATTATGTTCGTAGTTGCGGTTTATTTGACTGTTGATTTGATTATAAGTGTAGAACAGTTTGACTAATCAGGGATTGGCAGTAAGCACAAGCATATATGACACATAGGTCAACTCAGTTTTTTTAAATCCGGCATAAAGCATGCCTGATTCATCGCGTTTTAATACATAAGATGACTAATCAAAATACCGCTAAGACTGTTTTAAACCATGACTGGAATTTTATAAAAATGCATCCTACAGTAATCAATTACAGGGATAGTTGAGTTGATCACTTTATAGAAATGGATTAAGTCCATATGACTTCCTTTTCAGGATAACGGTACTGTTAACCTGCGTGGTGAAGTGAGATGGCTGTTTGTAAAACAAGTCGTTGTTCTTTTGAAAATCACCGATTATATCTATGGCTACTCTATGCCTTCGTGTTGCTTGCTGCTTATACCCCTGGCACCTTGTATGCGCCTCCTTCTCGGGTTATAGATAAATTACAGGTACTTTATACTTTTAATGAAGGCAGTGGCTCTGCTGTTCAAGATGTGAGTGGTGCTGGCTCTCCACTGAATCTGGATATAAATGATACCAGTCGGGTTAGCTGGCAGTCCTCTAGTCTGGTTATTGATAGTGCCGCAACACTATCATCAGCCGCTTCTGCCAATAAGATAATAACGTCCGTTACATCAACAAATGAAATCACTATCGAGGCTTGGGTAACGCCTAGTTCTATTTCCCAGTCGGGTCCAGCCAGAATTGTTAGTCTCTCGGCAACCCCTCTTGAACGTAATTTTACCCTCGGTCAGCAAAATCAACGCTACGATGCGAGGTTAAGAACAACCTCAACCAGTGATAATGGCAGACCCTCCCTGAATACGGCTAACAGTATTGTTGGTACCTTTTTGACACATGTAGTTTACACCCGAAACAATGCAGGCGTAGCCAAACTCTATATTGATGGCATTGAACTAAGCAGTAAGATCATTGACGGTAATATGAGTAACTGGAGTAATGACTATAGACTTCTATTAGCGAATGAAGGAACAGACGATCGACCATGGCTTGGTGAGTATTTTCTGGTGGCTATTTATAGTAAAGCATTGACGGCTACGGAGGTTGACCAAAACTTTACAGCAGGAGCAGATTCAGGCCCATTGGCACCAGTGATCAGTAATATTAATATGAACCCGTCTGAAACGACTGCCACTATTACTTGGGATACAGATATTGAATCTGATAGTAGCGTTGCGTATGGAGAGACCACAGCCTATGAAACTGGTGATGTGATTGATGCCAACTTGGTGACTAGCCATACGATTGATTTAGCAGGCTTATCTTCCGGTACTGAGTATCACTTCGAAATTACATCAACAACGCTAGAAGGAACGCCCGTAGTATCGTCAGATCAAAAATTTACCACGTTAGGGGGAAGTGAGCCTCCGCTTATTATTGTGCAGCCTTTATCTCAAACAGTGAATGAGGGGGGGAGTGTCACTTTTTCTGTGGAAGCGACAGGTAGTTTGCCTTTACTGTTTCAGTGGCAACGAGATGGTAGCAATATCTTGGGAGCGACCAATACCAGCTTTACCTTGTCTAATGTTTCTTTAACAGATAATGGCGCATCCTTTCAGGTGGTTGTGAGTAATATTCTGGGAGACATAACCAGTAGCACTGCATTCTTAAGCGTTACGGTGGCAGCCCGTGTGACAGCTGACCAAGTGGTGTTGTATCTGTTTGAAGAGGGGAGCGGTAACACCGTACAAGATGTAAGTGGTGTAGGAAGTCCACTTGATTTGCAAATTACTGATACCTCCGCTACTCAGTGGGAACAAGGCGCATTACAGGTAACGGATGTGACAACGATTGTTTCACAAGGGGCTGCTTCTAAAGTTATTAATGCTGTAAAAAACAGCGATGAAATTACTATTGAGGCCTGGCTAACGCCATCAAATACTTCTCAGAAAGGGCCGGCGCGAGTAGTGACATTATCACAGGACCTTCATAACCGTAATGTGACACTGGGTCAGGATAGCGAAGCTTATGATGTGAGGTTACGCAGCACAGGTACTGATAACAATGGCCGTCCTTCTCTGAATATCTCTCAAAGTGTTACTGCCGTACTGACCCATGTGGTTTATACACGAGATAGTAGTGGCGTCGCTAATCTTTATATTGATAACAGCCTAGTAGGAAGTACTGTGACCGGTGGAACCATGACTAACTGGGATGACGGTTATTTACTGGGGATTGGCAATGAGATGACTGGCAATCGTGGGTGGTTAGGTCGCTTCCATTTGGTTGCCATTTATAGCCGAGCATTGTCGATCAGTGAGGTTGGTCAGAACTATGACGCAGGCATTGATACTACTGTAGATGAGACCGCTCCCATTATAAGTAGTATTCAGTCTCAAAATATTTCAGATCGTAGTGCCGAGGTTAGTTGGACTACCGATGAAAACGCCAATAGCGCATTGGATTATGGCCTTACAACGGCTTTTGAAATTGGAACGTTATCTGATGCCTCTCTGGTAACCGTGCATTCAATTGTGTTGAATAACCTAATACCCAATTCAACTTATTACCTGCGTATTCGTTCAACTGACCTTTCTGGGAATGAAGCGGTGGTTGATGATCAAACGGTCGTTACTTTACCTGATACCACTGAGCCACTAATAACCAATAATCAGGTCGTTAGTATTACAGAAAGTGGTGCAACCGTTATCTGGAACACGGATGAGCTAGCGAGTAGTCATGTTGATTATGGAGAAACAACGGCTTATGAAACTGGAACCGTTAATAGTGTATTGTTAGTCACAGGTCATAGCATTGACTTAACAAACTTACAGCCTGCTACCACTTATCATTTTCAGATCAGGTCATCAGATGCCTTCTCCAATGAAACTAGCACTGTAGATGCTAGTTTTACGACCTTGGCAGGGCCAGAGCCCCCCACTATTGAGACGCAGCCGATTAGTAAGGTTGTTAATGAAGGCAGCTCAGTCACCTTTAGTGTGACAGCCTCTGGGACAGCGCCATTAAGTTACCAATGGCTAAGAAATAGTGTTGATCTTAATGGTGAAACTAATAACCAGCTAACGATTTCGAGCGTTTTACTGGCTGACAGTGGCGCAGAGTTTCAGGTTGTTGTAAGTAATAGTCTAGGGCTGGTAAGCAGTGATGTTGTGACGTTAGCCGTAAACGATATAATCGGCCCTATTATATCTAATGTTCAAGTTGCTGATATTACAGAAAATAGTGCAATGGTTAGTTGGACCACTACCGAGTTATCAGATAGCTATGTAGATTATGGTTTAACGCAGACATATAGCGCCGGAACCGCTTCAGACTCAACGATGGTGACTAACCATAGTATCGCCCTTGCTAGTTTACAGTCGGGTACTTTATATCACTTTCAAGTCAGGTCAGCAGACAGCAGCTCAAATGAAGTCTCTTCTGGTGACTACACATTTACAACCCAGGCACTACCCTCAGCGCCTATTATTAATACACAGCCAGAAAGTGTGACCATTACAGAGGGGCAGGATTCAACGTTTACGGTTCAGGCTGGTGGAACACAACCGCTGAGTTATCAGTGGCAAAGGGGTGGCGATGATATCACCGGAGCAACCAACAGCAGCTATACACTTACTGGGGTAAGTGCCGCTGATGATGGTAGTGAATTTCAAGTTGTTATTACAAATAGTGTTGGCAATATCACTAGTGCTGTTGCTGTCTTGTCGGTCAGTAGCTTCGCTCGGGTAACGCTTGATCAGCAGGTGTTGTATACCTTTGAGGAGGGTAGTGGGAACGTTGTACAAGATATAAGCAATGTTGGTACAGAGCTAGACTTACAAATATCAGATATAGCTCAGGTTCAATGGCAAGCGGGTGCACTGCAGGTAACCGGGAATACCTTAATATCCTCAACGAGCGATGCGTCTAAGGTCATTGATTCTGTGGTTCAGAGTCAGGAGATTACTGTTGAAGCATGGGTTACACCTCTGAATACGACTCAAAGCGGCCCAGCACGGATTGTTAGTCTTTCCCTTGACCCATACAACCGGAATATGACCTTAGGTCAAGACAATGCAGCCTATGATATTCGACTCCGTACAACCGGAACAGATGATAATGGCCGACCCTCTTTGAATATTAGCAGCACAGTTGAAACAACATTAAGCCACATTGCTTATACCAGAGATATTAACGGAGTCGCCACGCTCTACCTCAACGGTGTTGCAGTGGGAGGTAAAACGGTTTCAGGAACAATGGGTAGTTGGGATGTTAACTATAAGCTTGCCATTGGTAATGAGCTAACGGCAGATAGACCTTGGTTAGGCACATTTCATCTGGTTGCCATATATAGCCGTGCTCTATCTGATAATGAGGTTGATCAGAATTATCAAGCGGGTGTGGATGTCTCTGTTGATGATACAGCTCCGGTAATTAGTAATATACAGAATCAGAACATTATGGAGCGTAGCGCTGATATTAGTTGGGATACCGATGAGAGTGCTAATAGTGCGTTAGATTATGGCCTTACAACCGCGTTTGAAATTGGCACATTATCAGATGCATCGCTGGCTACCTCTCACTTATTATCGCTAAGCAACCTGATACCCAATTCAACCTATTACTACCGCATTAGATCGTCAGACGTGTCTGGCAATGAAGCCGTAATTGATGATCAGACCGTAGTAACCTTAGCTGATATCACAGCCCCAGTGATTACCAATGAGCAAGTGGTGAATATTACTGAAAACAGTGCGACGCTGACATGGAGTACTAACGAGCTTGCTAACAGTCTGGTTGATTATGGAGAAACTACTGCATACGGAGACTCTGAAAGTAGTGCATCTTTGGATACAGAGCACAGCTTAGCACTAACAAGTTTACTGCCGGATACCATTTATCATTTTCAGGTCAGTTCATCTGATGCTTACTCGAATGAAGCCAGTACTTTAGATGATAGTTTTACAACGCTGGCTGGTCCAGAGCCTCCTGCTATTAGTACGCAACCCGTTAACCAGAATATTGATGAGGGTAGCTCTGCCACCTTTAGTGTAGTTAGCTCCGGAGCAACCCCATTAAGCTATCAATGGTATAGGGATAACGTGGCTATTGCAGGGGGCGTGAGTAGTCAATTAACACTTTTAAATGTGGCTCTAGCAGATAGTGGAGCAGAGTTTCATGTTGTTGTAAGTAACAGTTTGGGGCAAGTAACCAGTGATATTGCCACCTTAACTGTGAATGATATAACCGGGCCAGTCATATCTAATGTGCAGGTTGCTGACATTACTGAGAATGGTGCAAGGGTTAGCTGGGTTACCACGGAGTTATCAAACAGTCATGTAGATTATGGCTTAACGCAAACATATAGTGCCGGAACTGCTTCAGACTCAACGATGGTAACTAACCATAGTGTTACTCTTGATAGTTTACAGTCTGGTACTTTATATCACTTTCAAGTCCGGTCAGCAGACAGCAGTGCAAATGAAGTCTCTTCGGGTGACTTTACATTTACAACCCAGGCACTACCTGCAGCCCCCATCATTAACACTCAGCCAGAAAGTGTAACCGTTTCAGAAGGACAGGATGCAACATTTACAGTACTGGCTGGTGGAACACAGCCTCTCAGTTATCAATGGCAAAGGGGCGGAGTTGATATTGCAGGGGCAACCAATAGCAGCTATACCCTTACGGGGGTGGGCATTGCTGATGATGACAGTGAATTTCAGGTAGTAATAACAAATAGCGTGGGAAGTATTACTAGTACTGTTGCTGTGTTATCAGTCAGCACTTTCACTAGAGTAACCCTTGATCAGCAGGTGTTATATACCTTTGAAGAAGGTAGTGGAAACACAGTGTTAGATATTAGTGGTGTCGGTGAATTGCTCAATTTACAAATAGCGAATGGTAATCGAGTTCAGTGGCAGGCGGGTGCACTAGAGGTAACGGGAAATACCTTAATTGCAACTTCTGGTGCCGCTACTAAGGTGATAGATGCGGTTACTCAGTCAAATGAAATTACAGTAGAAGCATGGATTACGCCTATAAATACCACTCAAAGTGGCCCAGCAAGAATTGTCAGTTTATCTCAAGATCCATACAACCGAAATATGACGTTGGGCCAGGATAATGCAGCTTACGATATTCGCCTGCGAACCACTGGAACTGATAACAACGGCCGCCCCTCTTTGAATGCTAGCGGAACCATTGATACCTCATTGAGTCATGTTGTATATACCAGAAATAACAATGGAGTAGCTAAACTCTATGTGAATAATACCCAGGTCGGTAATAGAACCGTTTCAGGCACTATGTCTAGTTGGGATGGAGGTTACAAACTAGCGATAGCTAATGAACTAACAGGAGACCGGAACTGGCTAGGAACATTCCACTTAGTCGCTATTTACAGCAGGGCGCTTAGTGCTTCAGAAGTGAACCAAAACTATCAGTCCGGTGAAAATGGTGACGTTGTAAGCAACCAGCAACCTGTATCCAGTTTTACTGCAAACCCTGTTACAGGTGAAGTACCCTTAAGTGTGAATTTTGATGCGTCAACTTCTTACGATAATGATGGTTCGATTACCGGCTATAGCTGGAATTTCGGAGATGGAAATAGTGCTAGTGGCGTTCAGACTACTCATGATTATTTGTCAGAAGGGCAATACTCCGCGACTTTAACGGTTATAGATGATCAGGGAGCAAATGCGAGTTCGGATGTCACCATCAATGTTGTTGGTGGAGGGGAAATACCGTTTTCTTATGTCGTTGTAGACCCTGTTTCTCCGGGAGACCCTCATACAAAAACAACGGGAGATATCAACGGAGATGGTTTCCCCGATTTACTAGTAGGTAGTGCACAAGCTAATGATGGCTTATATTGGTATGAATATCCTAACTGGACTAAACATACTATTGTTCCAGCTGGTATAGCCGGGTTCACAACCGATATGCAGGTTGCTGATGTTGATAATGATGGTGACCTGGATGTAGTTATTCCAAAAGGTGTATCAAAAGGAATCTCTGTTTGGTGGTATGAAAATCCTCGTCCAACAGGTGACCCCTCTGTAGACCCATGGATTGAGCACTTTGTGGGTGATGCTGGCGCACATGATGTTGAAGTGGGTGATTTAAATAACGATACCAAAGTGGATATTGTTGTACGCGAGAGTGAAACAACAGTATTTATTCAAAACTCACCTGATAGTTGGTCTTCTGTCGTAGTTTCTACAGTCTCAAGAGAGGGCATTTCATTAGGCGATATTGATCTCGATAACGATCTTGATATCGTCATAAATGGCCGCTGGCTTGAGAACCCTCAACCATTGGGTGACCCGCTAACGGATACATGGGTAGAGCATGAGGTAGATTCAAACTGGCCGGATCAAGTGGCAGCCCATATTGTAGATGTTAATAACGATAGTCGACCTGATATCGCCTATGCTCCTTCAGAGGATGCAACGGGTCGCTTCTCATGGTACGAGGCACCGCTCGATCCCAAAAATGGTATTTGGATAGAACATATTATCGATAGTAGTGTTAGCTATATTCATACCTTTAAGTCAGGGGATGTTGATGCTGACGGCGACGTAGATTTTGTCACCTCTGAAATGGAACAATCTCAAGACCCTGATGAAGTGAGTGTTTATCTCAATATTGGTAATGGCAGCGGTTGGTCTCAGCAGGTAGTTGCTCAAACGGGTTCACATAATATTCGACTTGATGACATTGATAATGATGGTGATCTAGATATCTTTGGGGTGAACTGGAAAGGCGTTAACTCTGTTGATTTGTGGCGTAACGAGTTAAATCAGAACAGTACGCTGAAAAAGTGGAAACGTCATGTTATTGATACGAATAAACCCTGGAGAGCTATTTTTGTAGAGCCAGCAGACATTGACAGTGACGGTTTAGTAGACATTGTAACGGGAGGTTGGTGGTACAAGAACCCCGGGGTGATGGCTGCAAATTGGCCACGAAATATCATTGGTGGGTCGTTAAACAATATGGCGGCAGTTTATGACTTTGATGGCGATGGCGACCAAGATGTACTGGGGACTGAAGGGGTTGGTAGTAGTGCTAACAATACCCTTGTTTGGGCACAAAATAATGGTTCAGGTAGTTTTACCTCACACACTAATATTGATAGTGGTGATGGTGATTTCCTTCAAGGAGTCACTGTTGATAGATTTTTGGATACAGGTGTATTACAGGTAGCGCTTTCCTGGCATAGCAGCGCTGGCGGAACTGAACTACTAACAATACCTACCAGTCTTACCGTTGATCAGTGGACAAGCTCTCAGCTGTCTACTACTAGCCAGGGTGAAGAGTTAAGCTTGGGAGATATCGATAATGACGGAGATAATGACTTATTATTGGGTACCCAGTGGCTCAGAAATGAGCAGGGGACGTGGACTGCGTTTGATCTATTTACGCCTAATGGTTCACCTGATAGAAATCGCTTAGTAGATATAGACAATGATGGAGACTTGGATGCCGTCGTGGGCTATGAAACTGACCCTGAAGGATTGCTGGCTTGGTATGAGCAAATCAATCCGGTAACAGGTGCATGGGCTCAGCATGTTATTAGCTCTACTCTGGTAAATCCTCATAGTCTAGATGTAGGTGACCTGGATGGTGATGGAGACTTAGACGTGGTTGTTGGAGAACATAATACTTCAGATGGAATCAAGGCTCGTTTATTCATTTTTGAAAATTTGGACGGTAACGGAGACAGTTGGCAAGCCCATGTAATCTATACTGGAGATGAACACCATGACGGTACTCAGCTAGCAGATTTCGATGGTGATGGCGATTTAGATATTGTTTCTATTGGTTGGAATCATAGTCGAGTCGTTGTGTATGAAAATCAGGGTAACATTGTCCGTTTCGCGGTGATAGGCGATTACGGCATTGATAGCAATGATGAGTTAGCCGTAGCCAACATGGTTAAACAACTGAGGCCTCAGTTTATTACCACAGTGGGTGACAACCGATACAATGCTACTCCTATAGATGACGCTATTGGTAAATATTACGGAGACTATATTGGTAGTTATTTGGGGGCTTATGGCTCTGGTAGTCAACAAAATCGCTTTTTCCCTTCATTTGGTAATCATGACTGGCTGGATGGGAACGGAATAAATGGCCTTTTAAATTACTTTACCTTACCTGGGCAAGGAGTTGTGAGTAGTGGAAGCTCAGGCAATGAGCGATATTATGACTTTGTAATAGGCAATACTCATTTCTTCATGACGGATACACAAATAGATGAGCCAGATGGCATTACCAATACATCGGTTCAGGCTTTGTGGTTACAAGCTCAACTGGCAGCGTCGCAGTCAGTATTTAAACTCGTTTTTGGTCACCACCCACCGTACTCTTCAAGTAGTGTTCATGGTAATTACCCAGATCTTCAGTGGCCTTATCAAACGTGGGGAGCAACAGCCGTGTTTAGCGGACATGATCATACTTATGAAAGAATTGAAAAGAACGGGTTTACTTACTTTGTAAATGGCTTGGGAGGGAGAAATATTTATACACTGGGAACATTAGATGCAGATAGCCAATTATTCTATTCGGTAGATTTTGGCGCAATGATTGTGATTGTTTGTGAAACAAGTATTACGTTTAAATTTTACTCTATCAGTGATGGGTTGGTTGATACTCACTCAATTGGAAGCCCTGTGTGCAAAGAAGCCATACAGTAGTCAATTATAGGCATAAAGCGTTCCTATACTTTTTGGGTTTAATACTGATACTACATAATTAATAGGGCGCTAAGACTCTTTTATTCCATGCATGGCAATCTTCTCTATGACCATCTACATTAACAACTCATAAAGGAAAGCTCCTGCACAGGGTCTTTTGGCATAAAAGCCAAAGCGTGCGTTATTTGTACTCGTACTTAAGTGGTGATACAGATGGCGTGCTTTAGTTCCTGCTCTGACTCGGGTCGAGATACCGCTTGGCGCGTGCTTATTAAATTCACAGTGTGCGCCTGCGCATTACTGCTCTTTACTCATGCACCTTTGCTATACGCACCTCCTGCGAGGGTTAGTTCTGATTTATTGGTTTTGTATCAATTTTCAGGAACGGAAGGAAGCGTTGTTGAAGATATTGGGGGTGTTGGAACACCGCTTGATTTAAACATCTCAGATATCAATAACGTAACGTGGCTGGGGGAAGGTTTACGCATTGATAAACCCGTTGTTATTCAAACAACCACGGCTACGTCCAAAATTTCCTCTGCAATAAAAGCTAGTGATGAATTGACTCTTGAGGCTTGGGTTCTTCCTATGATAATGACTCAGGATGGTCCTGCCAGAATAGTAAGCTACTCACAGAATACACGTAGAAGAAATGTCACACTAGGTCAGAAAAATGACCGATATGATGCCCGACTCAGGTCCAGTTCAACCAACAATAATGGCATGCCTTCATTACGTACTCCTGCAGGTTCATTAACCACACAACTAACGCATGTTGTATATACTCGCAGTAGTGATGGCAATATCAAAATATATCTGGATGGCATAGAAGTAGCTAATGATTTAGTGTCTGGTAATTTGGATAACTGGGATAACGGGTACACCTTGTTATTAGCCAATGAACTAACCGGTGATAGGCCTTGGTTGGGAGAGTATTTTTTGGTTGCCCTATACTCCAAAGCCTTAAGTGTGGCGGAAGTAGAGCAAAATTATTTTGCTGGTATTTATGTGTCGCCTGCTCCTCCTGTTATTAGTAATGTGAATGTTGAAGTGCAGGAAAACAGTGCAATACTTTCATGGGATACCGATATTGAAGCCAGTAGCCAAGTGTTCTATGGGTTATCAAGTGATTATGAAATCTCCTATGTAACGAATTTCAGCTATATCACAAATCATCAGGTTACCTTAAACGGACTTTCTGCAGATACCGAATATCATTTTAAAATTGTTTCTACCTCTGTAAATGGCAAAGTGGCTGAATCCACTGATCAATTATTTAAAACCTTAGGGGGTACAGAGCCACCACTTATTGTTTCACAGACATCAGATATCACCATAGAGGAGGGTGGTAGTGCATTATTTAACGTAAGTGTTCTGGGTAGTTTGCCGCTGAGTTTTCAGTGGTACAAAAACAGTTTGGATATTGAGGGGGCAACTAGTCAGAGCCTACTTTTAGAGAATGTATCATTAATAGATGATGGTTCTGAGTTTTATGTGAAGGTAGATAATCTTGTTGATACGATTACGAGTA